>ENA-UOOC01002077-UOOC01002077.1-human-gut-metagenome-genome-assembly--contig:-C48old-NODE-2077-length-15633-cov-5.160162_pt1 | contig 15633 bp, 10 predicted proteins | sample MGYA00242469_ERZ724016 | MGnify/ENA metagenome assembly ERZ724016 | reverse complement strand
TTCGTCCCTTTTCGTCTGCCCCTTGCAGGGTCAAGGGACAGCGTCCCTTGTGGGGCTTGGGGCAACGCCCCAACTGTTCCGCGGGCGGCCAGCATCTTAAACGCGCTCAACAAAGGCGCAGGCAGCGAAGCGTCCCTGCCAGTAACTTTGCGCGTCCGCAGACGCGCCTCCAAGCTGCTCTTCCCCCAAGATTCCGTGAAGAACCATTCATCTACGCCACCTTGGCACTCTTATTTGAAAAATAAAAACGGGTACTGTGGAGGATTTCGTCCTCACACAGTACCCGTTTCTTTGATGCAATCGAGGGGGAATTACTCCGCAGCAGGCGCAAAGAAGGAAATCTGCGTCGCACCGGTCATGGCATCGGCGGACAGCATCGTGATGGGAGCCGTTTCGACGCTCAGCGTCGCGAAAGAGCCTTCATAGCCGCTCTCGGTCGTGAAAGCGAAGGTCAGCGCATTGTGACCTTCCAGCGCGCCGTCCATCGAGAAAACAATCACCTTCACCGCATCAGCCGGAACGTCCGTCGCCATGACAAACTTTTCGCCGGTCGCGTTGATGGTAATGCTGACTTCCTTCACGGTTTCGCCGGTCTTGTTGTAGACGGTGTAGTAGCCGGTCTGGTTGTTCGCAGCCTTGGCAGCGGCCAGCAGACCCTGCACATAGCCCAGCGTATCCACCAGCGTGCTGCTGGAGACGGCGTCCACCATTTCTTCCTTGGTCTTGCCTTCAATGGCAGCTTCCAGTTCGGCGATGGTCTTGCCGGTCACGAAAGCTTCGATGGCGTTGTAGCTCACGCCCAGCGGCGTGGTTGCGCCCGCCTTGGTCGTCATGTTGGTGCTGTACAGGCCGTTGTTCACAACCTTAGAAGCAAGCACCTTGCCTTCGGGATAGTTCTGACCGAAGGAAGCGTCGGAGTTCGGAACGCCTTCCGCCGTGGCGGCATCCATGAACTGGAACTCGTCGATGTGCGCGGCAACGATGGTGTCGCCATCCATCGCGACGGTCAGCACAGCGAAGCAGGACGTGCCATGTGCGGCATACTCAACCTGACCGATTTTGACTTCAGCCAGCGCAGCCGTGGACAGCAGCATGATGGACAGGAGCAGTGCGAAAAACTTTTTCATAGGAGCCAACCTCTTTTTTGCGAAACTTGGCAGAATTTCTGCCAGCAACACTATTATACGCGCAGCAATGCCGGTTTGTCCAGACAAACTTGTCAGAAAAATAGCAAAATCGTCGCTTGATGCAATCAAACGTTATTGCCGTATCGACCAGTCATTTGCGTCCGTACTTGCTCGATAACTTCATCCAGCACAAAATTACGGAACCAGTATTCCCCGTCATCAGGGAAATCAAGGTAGTCCGTGTAGAAGGGCATGGCGCGCGTGTCCTGCTGGCGGAGCGTCCGAATCGCGCCTGTCCGGCAGTCCACTTCCGCGTTGAAGCTGCGCCCGTCGGGGTAATCCAGCGTCACTTTCCAGATGGGGTCGCCCTCGCCGGGGGCAATCAGCACACCGCCGCGCAGGGAGTAGTCATCGTCGCCCAGCGCGCGGGCAGCATATTCCGCCGCGACCTCTTGAGAAATTGCGTAGTCAGGGACGTCGGGGTAAATCGTCTGACACAGGCAGGCAACAGACCAGTCGCCGACGTAGCTGCCGCTGATGCTTATCGCGGACTGGAAAGAACGGAGCGTCGCCTGATCCCAGCGCAGGATATTGGCGCCGTACAAATCAACATAGCGCTGAACAATATGATTGGCGTACATGCCGTAGACGATGCCGGGCTGCGTGTTCGCGTCGCGGTAGAAGCTGGTGACGCGCAGGTTTTCCGCCAGCGTGTTCCAGACGCGCACGGGCAGCAGAATGCTGGCGCGCAGGGCACTGAAGCTCGGAATCTGTACGGAGCCCACCACGGACAAGTCGCTGTCGCGCACGTCCAAGAGGAAGTACCCCATGTCGGTGGACAGCCAGAAATGCCAAATCAGCTCACCATCCTCGCGATAAACAAGGAACGAGGAATTCTCATAGCACAAATGGGCGTTCAGCGATTTCAAGGCGGCAGCGGTCACATCATCGGCGGTGGATTTCGTGCTGGCATCAGGAACGACCTCCAGCGCCAGCAGGGCGTTGAACAGCGGCAGGGTGCCGTCTGTTTCCATCTGGCGCAGACCGGCTTCGTCCGTCTGGCTGCCGGTCAGCAGCGCTTGCAGCTGCTGGACGGTTTCGCGCTGGTAAATCGGGGGCAGATAGCCCTGCATCAGCAGCGTGAAGCGCGCTGCATCCAGCGGATTGCGGTTCCAGCCGACATCCAGCACTTCGCCGTACCAGTTCAGCGCTGCCCAGTAAATGTCACCCTGCGACGTGTTCTGCGCATCTTTGGTGAAAATCACGACACCGCCGCCCGTGTAGTAGGAGAATCCGCCTGCCGTGTCCTCAAAATCGCTTTCAATAAAGCAGGTGTAGCCTTCTTCCGCCATATTCCGCTGATATTGGCGCTCAATGGCGGCACTGGCGGCAGATTGCGCCGTTTCGGCATCCACGGCGGGTACGCCATGGGAGAAGTCCGTGCGGTCAAGGGTGGACAGCAGCTGACTGGGGAAAAACTCCTGCGGCAAACCGTAGAGATTGCCGGAGTATGTTGTCGTCAGCAGCGCACCGGTCAGCCCGTTCAGCTCCAGATAGACGATGCTCTGCCCGCTGGGGGCATTCGGCTGGCGGATGGCAATCTTCCAGAAGTCGCCGGACGCGCCCGCAAGGTACTCTGCCGCCAGCACGTCGGACGATGAACTGCCCTGAATGGCGAGCGCGGCGTCAATGGCTTCTTCGCGGGTCAGCGCTTCCACCGGAACATCCGGGAAGCCATCGCGCCTGACGCTCAGGAACAGCTCATGCACCGTCTGCATTGACGAGCGATCCGCCCGCGAAAGCGCCAGAATGTACACACGCAGCTGCATGGGCGTCCATGTGCGCATGTCGTAGCCGAAAATGCGCCGGAAGCCGCGGGTCACTTCGTCCGCCGTGTGATTGCTGCCCGCACCGCGTTCCCGCCGCATTCGGCAAATGCTGCCGTCCTCCGCGTTCACCGCGACTTCGTACGTTGTGCCGAACGCATCCAGCGCATCAAAATTTACGCAGTAATACGCTCCCTCACAGGTGCCGTCATAAACACCGGAAAGGAAGCGGATACCTACACGATAGAAATCAAGATTGGTGAAATCCGCCTGCGGGTCGTCATTGGTGCGGATGTAGGCAACTGCGCGGGCAAGGGCGTCCTGCGCGGTGATTTCGGTGGAGAGCGGTTCGCGCGTCATGCCCGGCAGAATCCCCTGATAGCCGATTCTTTCAAGCGTCTGGCTGAGCGCCACCTGCGCGCGGATATCCCACTGCCCCAGCGACGACCCCACAGGGCAAAGAATTTCCAGCAGCGTGGAGAGCGAACAACCACCGTCCTTTTCGACCTGCGTCATCAGCGCCGAAATCGCCTCTTCATCCACTGAAAACTGCAAATCCGCCGCGCTGGCCAGCAGCTTTTTCACTTGCGCCGCCGTCAGGAAATCGCCCTGACGGGTGACGTCGGCAGTGAGCTGCGGGGAATCGTCCGACAAAATCCCGGTTTGCAGCAGGACACCTGCGCCCAGTACCAGCACGAGCAGCACCGCCGCGATGGCCTGCCAGCGAATCACGCGCGGACGCTGTTCATCCTGCGAAACGCGGCGCAGGACGGCATTCACCTGCGCGTCGGTGACGTGCAGTCCGGCTAAATTCGTATCCAGCACCCGCTTGAGTTTATCAGACATAGCAGTCACCTCCTGTCAGCGAAAGTTTGAGCGCCTGTTCCGCTTTTTTGAGCCGCGTATGCACCGTCGACTTGCTGATGCCCAGTGCATCGGCGGTTTCCTGAAGGTTCATGTCCTGATAATAGTAGAGAATCAGCGGCTTTTTGAGGTCGTCGGGCAAGCGCAGGATGTCCAGCATCAATTCCCGATCCTCTGGCAACACGGTCATCATGCCCTGCGGCAAGTCTTCCAGCGCGTGCCGCATGTCGATGTGCCGAAACCACCGTTTCCGCTGATAATCGCGGCAGACATTGATGGCAATGCGCATCAGCCACGTTTTGACGCTCGCGCCGTTGCGCTGCTCGAAGGTGTTCATGGCGCGCCAGGCGCGGAGGAAAGTGTCCTGCATGGCATCCTCAGCTTCACGCGCGTCGGAAAGGATGACGAAGCATGTGCGCAGGATGGCGGTGCCGTAGGTGCGCATCCAATCTTCTAAGCGGCGTTCATTGGGGGATTGCTGCTCCATGCTTTGCCCTCCTTTCATTTTCATGGTGATGTCAATGGATTAGACGCATAAAGCGGTGCGTTTTTCCAGGGGTAAGGAAAAATTGCGGAGAAAAATAATACGATTTCCCAATTCATTTGCGCTATTTGCTTGCGCCGCGCATTTTCATCTGGAAATAGTATAAGAAATCCTTATAGCCCCCTTCCTGAATTGATGTTTGTGTTTTGGAGAGAAGTATGGTATATTTTTCACAAAGTTGCGAAGAGCAACCAGAGTGTCTTCCCTGCACGGGGACATTCAAAAAGGAAAGGGGTTTTTCATCATGAAGAAGCTGACGGCGCTGCTGCTCAGCCTGTGTATGGTGCTGACGATGGCCTGCGCGACGGCGCTGGCGGAGGTCAAGACAGCGAGTGCGACGGCGGAAGGGTTTGGCGGCGAAAACGTGACGGTCACGCTGAGCGTGGACGGTGACAAGCTGGTGAACGTGGAAATCGACGCGACATCGCAGACTGATTCCATCGGTGGAGCGGCGGCGAAGGTGCTGGCGGAGCAGATGCTGGCAAACAACTCCGTCGAGGTGGATGGCGTGACGGCGGCGACGGTGACATCCGACGCGGTGAAAGCGGCCGCTGTGGCTGCACTGGCGGAGCTGGGGCTGACGAACGCGGACTTGGCGAAGGTCGAGGCGGCGGAGAAGGAAACCTATACCGACCTGACCTGCGATGTGCTGGTCATCGGCACGGGCGCGGCTGGCGGAGCAGCGGCGATGGCGGCTGCGGAAGCCGGCGCAAAGGTCATTGCGATTGAGAAGCTGGCGACCATCGGCGGCACGTCCGCGATGGCGGGCGGCGGCATTGCGGCGCCGGAATCCTCCGAGCAGAAGAAGTACGGCATCGAGGATACCTGCGAAGCCTACGTCGATCTGTGGGTGGAATACAACCACAACGAGTATTTCCGCGAAGACAGCGGCATGGATGAAGACCGCATCCGCTTCGTGGTGGGTCAGGCGGCGGGTCTGATTGACTGGCTGGAGGAGAACGGCTTCGAGTTCGGCCGTCCGATGAGCTTCGACCTGATTGAGGGCGTGGATCGCTTCCACTATGCCTCCAACGGCAAGCCCACCGACCTGCTCTATGCGAAGAATCAGGAGCTGGGCGTGGAATACTGGCTGGAGACGAAGGCAACAGCACTGCTGACCGACGAAAATGGCAACTGCATCGGCGCGACGGTCGAAAAGGACGGTCAGACCTTCAACATCTACGCCAAGGGCACGGTATTGGCGACTGGCGGCTTCGGCAACAATCAGGAAATGATGGAACGCTTCACGCCCGTTGACGCGGCGCAGGTGGCGTACTTCTACGGCTCCGCGGGTCAGACCGGCGAGGGCATTCTGATGGCGGAGGCCATCGGCGCGGCGGTTTACGAGAAGGGTGCGCGCTTGGGCATGTCCTACGTTGTGGGCGACGGCACGAACGCGGAGCTGACCTCGCTGGGCGGCCCGTGGAGCCAAGCGCCGATCGTGGACAACACCGGCGTTCGCTTCGTCAATGAATACTGCCATTCCCTGAATTATCCGAGCCTGATTTACCGTCATGCGGCGCCGTACTACTGCATCTACGGCTCTGACCGTGAGGACTATGCGGCGATTTTGGCGAACAACGTTGATGACCCGGCAGTGACCTCTGCGGACACGCTTGAAGAACTGGCGGACAAGCTGGGCTTTGACAAGCAGGCGTTCCTTGACTGCATCGCGGTCTACAATGCGGCGAAGGACACCGGCGTGGATGCGGCGTTTGGCGCGCGCGTGGATTTCATGAATTTCGCGACGGTTGGCCCGTTCTACGCGGTGCAGATTGCGCCTCAGTACACAGGCACGATTGGCGGCGTCGTGACGGACACCTCCGCGCAGGTGCTTCGTGCGGATGGCACAGCCATCGGTGGGCTGTACGCTGCGGGCGAAGCCTCTAACGGCGCGCTGTACGATCTGGTCTACATGTCCGGTTCGTCTTTCCTGAACGCGCTGTCGATGGGTCGCATTGCGGGTGAAAACGCGGCAAACCAGCAGTAACCGGTTGATAAAAATGGCACCAGACCGAAGCGGCAAATGCTGCGAAGGGCTGGTGCTTTTTTTGAGTGCGGGGATGGGTGTGATTCGTTGTACTGCGGAACAAGTCAATTTTGATAGTGGCGACCCAAGGGGTCAAGGGAGCGATTAGAAAACACTTTGGTCGTCTCCGTTGGACTCTGCGCGATTGAGCTGGTTACGCTACTCTATTTTTTCCGCGTGTTTAGCCCTTTTTCATTTCCTCTATCATGCAGTCCCGAATCATCCGAATCGCCGGTGTCAGCCGTCTGCACACCAGCACCGACCGATGATGCCCAATATCCTCCGTCAGCGGAATCAGCTTCACGCCCTTGAAATAGGATGGCTTTCTCGCTGGAAAGAAGGAAATCCCCAGATTCAGCGAAACCATCAAAATCTGCATATCTGCCGAATCCGCATAAATAATCGACGGATGCGAAAATCCCAGATTTTGCGCCCAGTCGTGAATCGCGCCGCGCCCGCTGCGCGATTGGTCGGGGGCAAGCAGAATCAGCGGATACGCGCGTAAATCAGAAAGCGACACAACCGACTTTTCCGCTAATGGCGACGCTTCGGAAACGGCGGCAATCATCGGCACATCGTAGAGTACCTCCTGATAGGTGTTCCTCTGGTCGATTTCGCCGGGAAGCGTCAGCACCATGTCGCATTGCCCGCGATAGAGGGCGTCGGACATGGCCGTCAGAGAAAGGTACAGCGGGTGAATCACCAAATTGGGCAGGTGCGGATGCAGGGAAAGGTACGCATCGACAATCAGTTCTTTTTCCAGCGGCCCGTTGTAGCCGATGTGGATGGCGCTCACACAGTGCGCATCGGCGAAAGCGTCCTGCAATTCAAGCTGAATCCCCATCAGGCGCTCGGCGTAGGGGAGAAACTGCTCGCCTTGGTCGGTCAGCACCGCGCCGGTAGACAGACGGTGGAACAGCGCACAGCCCATTTCTTTTTCCAGCGACGCAATCTGCTGGCTGATGGCGGTCTGGGAGACGTACATGTTCTTCGCAGCGGCGGAAAAGCTGCCTTCGCGGACGACGGCGAGGAAATACGCGATTCGGTCGGTGTTCATGCGAAAAACCTTCAATGAGGGACAAAAAACTCCCTTCCGCGGTGCGCAGAAGGGAGCAAAGATGCGAGTGGTTAAGGGCGCTGACCCATGCCGCCTTCGAGGGTGATGGTTTCGCCGGACATGAATTTGAAGTCCGGGGAAGCCAGCTGGACGCACACATGGCCAATTTCCACCTCGGAGTCGCCGTAGTGACCCATCGGGGGCATCTTGACATTCGCCTTGAACGCCTCGGGATATGCCTTCTGGAAGTTCTCCAGCTGCGTCGTCCATGCCAGCGGGCAGACGACGTTGACGTTGATACCATCCTTGCCCCATTCGGTGGCGGCAACGCGGGTCAGGCCGCGAATGCCTTCTTTTGCCGCGGCATACGCGCACTGCCCATAGTTGCCAAACAGACCCGCGCCGGAGGCGAAGTTGATGACCGCGCCCTTTGTTTCCTTCAGATAGGGGTAGCACGCCTTCATATAATAGAACGTGGCGTACAGACCGGAATACAGCGCGAGATTGAACTGCTCGGTGGTATGGTCAGCCAGCGGAACGCCGGATGCGGAAGCCTGCGCGTTGTTAATCAGCACGTCGATGCGGCCGAAGGTGTCAATCGCCTGTTTGACGACATTGTTCACAACAGCCTCGTTGTCCGCGCTGTCATTCACGTCCGCCTGCACGCACACCACCTTCACGCCATAGAGGCGTTCCAGTTCTTCCTTCGCGTCGGTCAGCTTCTTCACGTTGCGCCCCGTGATGACCAGATTCGCGCCTTCCTTGGCGTAAGCGGTCGCAATGCCGTAGCCAATCGAACCGCAGCGGCCGTTGCTGAGCTTCGCATAGCCCGCGCCGGTAATAATCGCTGTCTTTCCTGCCAGAAAACCCATTATATATTTCCCCTTCATGGTGAAGAGCTGAACAAGCAGCCTGTGCGTTTATGGTATCACAGATGATGCGGAAAAGCAAGAGCGGACGGCGCGAAATGGACAAAAATTGATGATTTTTTCACAATGCCGCCAGCTTCCAATCGGAAAAACGGAAAAGAAACAGCAAAAGTCCGATGAATTGTTTGACGCATCCCCTTTGCTGCACTATAATGGAGTCAGTAGCGTTCCGGGCGTACTGCGCGTCCGGCAAAGTGGGAGGAACGCGGAATGAAGGCAGAGAGCAAACGCTCGGTGCGCATCATGCTTCAGTGGCTGCTGAGCGCGGCGGCGGTGCTGATGGCGGCGCTGCTGATTTGGCAGTGCGTGACCATCTATCATGAGGGCATCGCGCCGGAAAACATGGGCGAAAACGGGCTGCGGATTCACGATATTTACAGCCGGGAAATTGTCACGGCGCACTTCGCCTCGATTGCGTGGAGCGTGTGGGTCTTTCTGGCGCTGCTGGCGGCGAACATCATCGCCGGCAAGCCGGGGCAGAAGGAATCGCTTCGCGCGCCGGTGGAGAATCAGCTGCTGATGCTGCGTGCGCGGACGGAGGAGACGGACGAAATCCGCAAAGTGAAGAAACAGCGCATCGGCGTATGGTGCGGCGCAGCGATTCTGTGCCTGATTTGCGGGGGCATGGCGGGGCGATTTCTGCTGGACTGGTCGAATTTTGCCTCGCGTGATTTGGAAGTCGTCGTGCGCCAGATGGCGATTGAAACGTTCCCATGGATTGGGCTGGCGTTCATCTTCCTGATGGCGGCTGAGCAGTGGAATTTCCGCCTGTTGATGAAGGAACTGGAACTGCGCAGGAGCGCCCCGAAGCGCAAGCTGGATGCAGCCGCTCCGGAAAAGACGACAGGCAGGAACGTCATCCGCGTGATCATCGCGGCGGCGGCGGTGGCGCTGATTGTGCTGGGTGTGATGAACGGCGGCATGTTCGATGTGCTGGTGAAGGCAATCAATATTTGTACGGAGTGTATCGGCCTTGGCTAAGAAATTTGCGGCATGGTGGAGCGCCCATAAGCCCACCACCCGGCGGCTCATACAGGTCTACGCCGCCCTGCTCTACAACGCCTATGTGAAGGGATTCATCAAGGGCGACATTTACACTGGCAGCATCAAGAACTTTTGCGTGCCGGGGTTCAACTGCTACTCCTGTCCGGGCGCGATTGGCGCATGTCCGCTGGGAGCGCTGCAAAACGCGCTGGCGTCCTCGGATAAGCGCGCGCCGTACTACGTTCTGGGCATTCTGATGCTCTACGGGCTGATTTTGGGGCGCACCATCTGTGGCTGGCTCTGCCCGCTGGGGCTGATTCAGGAATTGTTCTACAAAATTCCGACGCCGAAGGTGAAGAAGAGCCGCTTCACCCATGCGCTGTCGTATCTCAAATACGTCCTGTTGGCGGTGTTTGTGGTCATCATCCCGCTGGCGTACAGCCTGCAGCAGTATCCCGTGCCGGGATTCTGCAAGTACATCTGCCCGGCGGGGACGTTCGAGGGCGCAATGGGCTTGCTGGCGAACCCGGTCAATGCGGGCAAGTTCTCCATCCTCAACATCCTCTTTACGCGCAAATTCGTCATCATGGTGGCGATTCTGCTGGCGTGTGTGTTCTTCTACCGTGCGTTCTGCCGCTTCCTCTGCCCGCTGGGGGCGATTTACGGTCTGTTCGCGCGTGTGTCGATTCTCGGCGTGAAGGTCGAGAAGAGCAAATGCACGAACTGCGGGCGCTGCGTGGCGCACTGCAAGATGGATATTCGGCATGTGGGCGACCATGAGTGCATCCACTGCGCATCGTGCGTGGACGTTTGCCCGACGAAGGCCATCAGCATGAAAATGGGCAAAATTACGCTGAAAGCGAACGAAGTGCAGCCGATGAAGCCGGGCGAAGAACCGCAGCCGGAAGACAACAAAAAGCGCACGAACCGCCGCATCTGCGTGATGGCGGCGTGGACGGTGGCGCTGGTAGTGTTAGGCGTGGTGATGTGGCAGGTAAACAAGGCGGACACGGTGGAAGAACCGGTAAGTCAGCCCGCCGCGACGGAAACGCTTGCGCCGAAAGCCACGGAAGCGCCGGACGACGACACGCCGGTTGGCTACGAAGTCGGCATGAAATGCCCTGATTTCACGGTTCCGCTGTATGGCGAAGAAGGCGGCGAATTCACGCTGTCGGCGCAGAAGGGGAAAGTGACGGTCATCAACTTCTGGGCGACATGGTGTACGCCGTGCGTGGCGGAATTGCCGTATTTCGCGGAGCTGTATGCGGAGTACGGCGACGAAATCTCGCTGGTGGCGATTCACTCGAACCTCGTGACGGACGATGTGGACAAGTTCCTCGCGAAGGAGAGTCTTGACATGCCGTTCGCGCTGGACAAGACGGGCGCGGTGATTAAGTCGCTGGGCGGCTCGACACAGCTGCCGATGACGGTGATTGTCGATGCGGACGGGAAAATTGTGTACAACAAGGTCGGGTCGGTGACGCTGGAGATTCTCGAAGGGCTGGTAAAGCCGCTGCTGCCCGAAAAGAAAGACGACACGCCCGTGGGCTGTGAAGTCGGCATGAAATGCCCTGATTTCACGGTTCCGCTGTACGGGGAAGAAGGCGGCGAATTTACGCTGTCGGCGCAGAAGGGGAAAGTGACGGTTATCAACTTCTGGGCGACGTGGTGCACGCCGTGCGTGGCAGAGCTGCCGTATTTTGCGGAGCTGTACGCGGAGTACGGCGACGAAATCTCGCTGGTGGCGATTCACTCGAACCTCGTGACGGACGATGTGGACAAGTTCCTCGCGAAGGAGAGTCTTGACATGCCGTTCGCGCTGGACAAGACGGGCGCGGTGATTAAGTCGCTGGGCGGCTCGACACAGCTGCCGATGACGGTGATTGTCGATGCGGACGGGAAAATTGTGTACAACAAGGTCGGGTCGGTGACGCTGACGGTGCTGGAAGGGCTTGTCGCGCCGCTGCTGGCGGAGTAACCAATCAATATGGGCAGGGGAATTCGTTCTTCCTGCTTTTTTCAATTGTAACAAATGCGTCGGAACGCTTGCGGAACAGCCTCTTTGCTGGTATCATGAAGGCAGAAATCACCATAGGAGGGAAAACGCATGAAGAAACTGTTGTGCGGGATACTGTGCCTGCTGATGCTGTTAGGCTGCGCGTCAGCGGAGGGGTATTGGTACGCCGCGAAAGGCGACAATGGCTTGTGGGGACACATCGACGAGATGGGGAACTGGGTGATTCCGCCGAAATTCGACAGTGCGGGCGACTTCCGGGGCAATTATGCGTGGATTCAGCAGGGCGACCGGGAGGGGTTCGCGAACCGCGATGGCGAAATTGTGCTGCTGCTGGATGAGAATGTAGTGACAGACAGCGGCTATGATGGCTTCTATTACGGCGGACGCGAAACGGGCATTTGGCTGCTATACAAGAAGGCGACGGGGAAAAACAGTCTCGGCACGGAATGGCTGGAAGGCTTCTTTGATGTGCAGAGCGGTGTTTACAGCGGCTTGAAGTGGCGGGGCGTGAATCATAGGGAGTCGAACAGCCGCTTGATTGCCGTGGCAGACGAAACCGGCAAGTGGGGCTATGTCAGCCGCGATACGGGTGAAATGGTGATTCCGGCGAAGTATGATTCGGACAACATGGGTTCCAATTTTTATGACGAGTACGCCGTTGTCACATTCTTAGATGATGATTACAACATTGTGCAGACGCTGCTGCTGGACGAAACGGGGAAGGAATATCCCCTGCCGGAGGGCATCAATGCGGCGAGCTGCGATACCGTGATTAGCGGCGGGCTGTTTGAGGTGGTGGACAAAAACGGCTTATACGGCTATTGCAATACGAGCGGTGAAGTGGTGATTGAACCGCAGTTCGCGTATACCTTCGAGTTTGAGGATGGCTATGCGGAGGTTGAATTGACCGACGGCACTTGCGGCGTCATCGACCGGACGGGGAATGTTGTGATGCGCACGACGGATACGCACTATGCAGACGTCCGGCATGGCTGCTATGTGCTGCCGACGGGCGAACACAGCTTCACGATGTACAGCGTGGCGGGCGAGGAGTTGTTCACCCTGCAAGGCGAAAATATCGTGCGGCTGTGGACGCCGGAAGAAAACGGCTTGTGCATGTACGTCGTGGAGAAGGCAGACAGCGCCGCTGCGGCTGGGTGAACATGCAGGGCGAAATCATCAGCGAAGCGAAGTGGAATTTTCCGGATTATGACCAGACGGGCGTGTATTTCCCGTCGGGCTTGCAGGCAGTGTACGATATAGACGGCACGAGGCTGGCAGGGTATCTGAACGAAAGCGGCGAACTGGCGATTCCGCTGCAATTCAGCTTTGTGACGCAATTTTACGGCGAATTAGCGTATGTGGGAATGGTGCAGGACGACGGCACGACCCGCTGCGGCTACATCAACCAGCAGGGCGAATGGGTGTACAGCTGGACGGAATAATCCCTCGGCGGCGGTGGAAAATGAACATCGCCGCTTCTTTGTGCCTTGACATGGAATGTCCTCAATGGTATAATAAAGATGATATTGTCCATCTGTCTGCACGGGCGCTGCGGGAAAAAGCGGCAGTGCCCGTTTGGAGGCGCGGAAAACACATGACGCAGGGGGATGAGCGCATGAAGGCTGCGAAAACGTCGATTCGCCAGCGCCTGACCCACAGCAAACTGCCGATGCTGGTGCTGGTCGGCGTTGTTTTATTTGCGCTCATTTTCCTTGGGATGCGCTTTTTCACCCGCTATACGCGCGAAGAACTCTACCGCGAAAGCCAGAATCAGCTGACGGAAATTACGTCGCAAATGTATGAGAAGCTCTCCATCACGCTGGAACAGCAGTGGAATTTCCTGACTGTAATGGATAGGTCCGTAGCTTTCTACGCCCCGACGACACAGGAGGCACTCGTGCAGCTGCTTCAGGCGACACAGAATCAGCTGATGTCGCAGGACAGCGCCCTGCGATTCCTTGCGATTGACGAAAGCGGAAACCTGATTAACGCGGCGGGAGAGCGGATGCCCTGCGAATTTGCCGATACGCTTGGCATGACGGGGCGACAGTGTTTCCTTATTCGCGGCAAGGGCGGCGATGAAAATCAAATGGTCTTTTCCCTGCCCATCATGCAGCCGCTGACGGTTGCGATGGGGGAAAAGAGCATCCGCATCACGCATCTGGTGCTGCTCAAGGGCATGAGCAGCCTGACGCCGTTCTTCCGCAGCAGCGCATTTCACACGCAGAACAGCACCTATGTCGTCATCAGCGACGGCGTGAAGATGTATTCCGACGCGGCGGATGAGAACATCAACTTTCTGGGACGGAACATTTACCCGGCGCTGCGGACGCTCCGTTACCCGCACGCGGGCAATTTTGATAACTGTCTGACGGAACTTGAAGCATCCGACAATCATTTCACCTGCACCGATGTGCTGGTGGACAAAACACAGTATTTCTTGTGCATGAAGCGCCTAACCGGATGCGACTGGACGATGCTGTTTCTTGTGCCGGGGGTGGAGGTTGCTGCCGGTGCGCGCGCAATGGTGGATTCGATTACGCTGATAGTCAACATTGCATTCTTCGTCTTGCTGCTGCTGACGGTGGGGGCAATGTACTTCCTGTTGACGGCGATGCAGAACCGGGAGCGCTACGCCGTGGAGACGGAGAACGCGCAGGCGCTTGCACAGGCGAACGCGGAGCTGGATCGGGCACGTCAGGCGGCGGTGGATGCGCTGAAACTGGCGGAATCCGCCAACGTATCCAAGACGGCGTTCCTGACGAATATGAGCCATGACATCCGCACGCCCATGAACGCCATCATCGGCTTGACGAACCTGATGCAGCACGACCTGAACAATCCGGAGAAGCTGCAGGCGTATATCGACAAGCTGCATACATCCAGCGAGCATCTGTTAGGGCTGATCAATGACGTGCTGGACATGTCCAAAATCGAGAGCGGCGCGGTGACGCTGCGCATGGATGAAGTCAATCTTGCTGAGCAGATTGAGCAGATTGAAGCCATCATCCGCCCGCAGACGCGCCAGCGCGGGCAGCACTTTATCGTCCGCGCGAGCCAGATTCACCACGAGAATTTCATCGGCGATGCGACCCGTCTGCGGCAGGTGCTGCTGAACATCCTGTCCAACGCGGTCAAGTACACCCAGCAGGGCGGCGAAATCAGCCTTGACGTGCGCGAGGTGTCCCGCAGCGGGCATTCGTATGTGAAATACGCGTTTGTGGTCAAGGACAACGGCATCGGCATGACGGAGGAGTTCCAGAAGCACCTGTTCGACGTGTTCACCCGTGCGGAGGATTCCGTGACGAACAAGGTGCAGGGCACGGGGCTGGGCATGGCGATAAGCAAGAGCATTGTGGACATGATGGGCGGCGTGATTAACGTCGAGAGTGCGCCGGGCGAAGGCAGCCGCTTCGAAGTGCTGCTGGAGTTCAAGGTGGACGCACAAGCGGATGACCGCGCGCACACGGTGAAGGACTGCCGTCTGCTGCTGGTCGGCTATACACCGGGGCGCGTGGCGGACGTGCAGGATGCACTGGAACACACACCCGTGACGGCGGAGGCGGTCGAGCGCCCTGAAGACGCGGTGAGCATCCTGCGGCAGGAGGATGTGGACGTAGTGCTTTTGTCCTGCCAGTACCGCGCGCCGGAGATGCTGCGCCCTCTGGTTCACCAGATGCGCGAGGCCGCCGGGAAGCCGATTTTCGTATTCTGTATGCAGGCGGGGCAGCGCGAGGAAGTGCTGGATATCATCAGCGCCTGTGGGCTGGACGGCTTTGTGCCGCTGCCGTTCTTCCTCTCCAATCTGGAGAACGAGATGGCGAAACTGCGTACGGAATTCGGCAATATCGGGAACGTGGACGGCACATCGGTGCTGAATGGGATGCGGCTGCTCTGCGCGGAGGACAATCCGCTGAATGCGGAAATTCTGGAAGAACTGCTGCACATGCAGGGCGCGACCTGCACGATTTACAGCGACGGCAAGCAGTTGGTGGAGGCGTTCGACCACGTCCGCCCCAGCGACTACGACGTTATTCTGATGGACGTGCAGATGCCCGTGATGAACGGCTACGAAGCGACGCGCGCCCTCCGCGCCAGCGACAATCCCGTCGGCAGGACGATTCCGATTATCGCCATGACCGCGAACGCCTTTGCGGACGACATCCAGCAAAGCATGGATGCGGGCATGGACATGCACCTTTCCAAGCCGATTGACATTGCGGTGCTGGAAAAGACGCTGAGCCTCTTCCGCA
>ENA-UOOC01002074-UOOC01002074.1-human-gut-metagenome-genome-assembly--contig:-C48old-NODE-2074-length-15653-cov-4.673676_pt1 | contig 15653 bp, 15 predicted proteins | sample MGYA00242469_ERZ724016 | MGnify/ENA metagenome assembly ERZ724016 | reverse complement strand
CTTTAAAATATGTAAAACTTTAAAAATAGAACTTAAAGATTTTTATGACTCTCCACTATTTAATATGGAGAAATTGGAGTATTAAAAAAAAGCAAGAAATTGGTTCTTGCTTTTTTTATTATCCATATATTTAACAAATTTAGCAAATCAAATACATTTTTTAAATAATAAAAAAATAAGATTAGTTGATTCAAAACTAATCTTAATAATACATGTAATTTTTTGTGATTATTTTTTACCTATTCTTGTTAAAAAGCGTATTCCATATTCAATAGCTAAAACTAATAGATAAAATCCTAGCCATATAGCCAAACTTATTAATTTTACATCTGCTGTATTTTCTGCTCCACTTCCATCGAATTTTCTAAAAAATAAAAATACACTAATGCCTAAAAACAAGATAAGCTGAATTATTTGAAACATTTTCCATTTATTGTTTTTCATTCTATTACCTCCTCAACAAATTACTATTTAACAATTAATTTATGCTAATTAAAATTATATCATTTTATCATTTATTTAACAATACTTCGTCCAAGATTTCTCGCCTTATTAATTTTTAAATTTATGTATCAAGGCTATTTCTTAATTTCAGAAATAACCTTTTTTATTTTAGTATATAGAATTAGTATTCCTATACTTAATTTTAAAATTGCAACTAACATACTTACTCTGCCTTAAAATAATTAAATTGAGATGATTTACTCCATTCGTATGCACTCCACATATCTGTTTGATTAGACGCTGGATCAACCATAATAACATTATTGCCATTTACTCCCGTAACTGCAACCCAATGTTGATTTCCTGGTGTTGCTCCTTTTACTTCTTCCGTTACAAAATAACCTGCATTTACATATTGAGTAATTAAGGCTAATTTTTCATTTCTGCTTTTTCCTCTTAAATTGACATTACCTACATATTTAAAGTTTGGAACGACATTACTAATCGGTCCATAATATAAATTACCTCTTTCATCAAAGCCACCATTTTTATTTAATGCTTCTACAAATGTTCCCGGATTAAATGATTCTATATTTGGTGTAGGTACTCCTGACTTTTCAATTAGTATTGCTATTGAAGTAACTAGGCAACCAATATTTCCTATTGTACTATTAGTATTACCTATTTTTATATTAGACCAACTCTGTCCTGCTTGTCGCCAATTAACATATTCACCTGAATCAGTAGCACCATAAATAACTCCGTTCCACAAACTTGCATATTTGTTATCAGTAAGTTCTGCTAATTGTTTATTCTGGGCAGGTGAAAAGTGATAATCATTTTTCATTTGTTCTAGTGTCTTTGTATTTATCTTGATATGCAATACTTTCTTCTGTACTTGTTTAGGCATTTCATCTGCATTAGTTCCTTGTTCTGTAATCATTTCATCTTTTACTTCTGATGTCAAACTATTCATATCCCAGAATATTTGTTTAATAACATTTTTCTTATTATCATCTATTGTCATTACATCTTGTTGATTTACACCATTAGATTGTTTTATTGTATATACTGTTAGAACATCTTTCCAACTTGCCATACTCCCCTCTAAAACATAATCATCGTGTGGATTAGAATCTTGAATAGATTGTAACTTATCAGAAAATTCCTGATTACATTCTGCTACAACTGTATTCATTGTAATAGAATTAGCACTCGTTTTTTGACTACTAAAAAATATACCAAAAATTGAACTACACATTAAAGCAACTAGACATATAACTATGATAACTATCACAGCTACCCAACCTCCTGCAACAATGGCAGCAACCAAAGCCTTTGTTCCGGCTATGATTGCTTTTATTGCAGATATTGTTGTTTTAATTGCCACCTTAACTCCTTGTGCAGTTCTCTTGGCTGTTTCTTTTGCAATTTGTGTTGCTCTTTTACTTGCTTTAATTGTTTCTTTTGCAGTCTTTTCTGTTTTCTTTGCCACTTCTTTACTTGTTTTAATAGCAGTTTTAGTATTTTTAACTGTTATTATTTTCTTTTTTAATTGTTTGATTTTTGCCTTTGATTTCTGATAATTTTCTTTGGTTTTCATAAATGATTTTTGACCTTGTTTATTAAATTGATTAACACTTTCATCAAAGGCTCTATCAGTAGCAAACTTTATTTTATTACTTGCATACTCATTACTGTTAATATCATTACTAACAGTTTCTTCAGCTTTTTCTTTTGTTCTTACAATATTATCTTTAAATCTTTCAGTTTGAACTACTGCTTTGTTAATTGTTTTTACACCTTTTTTTGCTATATCTTTGACTTTAATATCTGCCAAGATAACCACCTCCTAACTGTTAATTACCTTCGCCGGGTTTTGTAGTCATAAGTTTATAAAGTTTAGTATTTGTTGGGAATTTGTTTATAAATGGAACTAATGAACTGCCTACTTTTAATAGTCCTTGTCCTGCTCCGACATTTGTGATATACCCCATTTGTAGTTCTGATATATTAAGTAACTTTGCTAGTTCTAATCTATCGGTACTAGCCTGATTAAGCATTACTATAAACTCACTATTGGCTAACATTGTTCTAGCAGTATGACTTTGTAACAAGTCATCAACATTCTGTGTTATACCAGTACAATATGCACCGTACTTTCTCACACGCTTCCACAAAGTGAATAAAAAGTTAGCAGAATACTCGTGTTGAAATAATAGATAAATTTCATCAATAAAAATAAAGGTATTTCTACCTTTACTCCTATTTGTGGTTATTCTATTCAAAATGCTATCAAGAACTACTAACATACCAATAGGTAATAATTGCTTTCCTAAGTCTAAAATGTCATAGCATAATAATCTGTTATTAGTATCAACATTTGTATTTTTAGCAAAGGTATTTAAACTACCATTTGTAAATAGTTCAATCGCAAGGGCTATTTCTCTTGCTTCTGGCTCATTTTGCTTTAATAATTCTTCTCTAAAATCTTGTAATGTGGGTGGAACTCCTTGATAATTGCCTTGTTGATAATGTCTATAAACAGAAGCCGTACATCTATCAATAATAGATTTTTGCTTTGGACCTAGATTATTACCACCAATAAGTTGTTCACATAGAGAAAGTATAAACTCTGATTTCAAAATTACTGGGTTAGCACCATCTCCATACTCGCTATTTAAGTCCATAGCATTTATATGATTATTACTTGTTGCAGATATATGAATTACCTCTCCACCAAGGGCATTTATCAACTGTGAATACTCACGCTCTGGATCAATAATTATTACATCTGCATTAGGGTCACGAAGTATTACTGATACTATTTCGTTCTTTCCAGTAAATGATTTACCAGAACCAGAAACTCCTAGAATAAATGAATTACCATTTAATAATTGTCGTCTATCTGCAATAATCATATTTTTACTTATAACATTTTGACCATAATAAATTCCGTTTTCGTGATTTATCTCTTGTACTCTAAAAGGTATAAATACTGCTAGACTTTCAGTAGTCAATGTTCTTAAAGCGTCTATCTTTCTAACTCCAAAAGGCATTACAGTATTTAGTCCATCCATTTGTTGATATTTAAGTATTGAGAACTGACATAAATGTTTTCTAGCAGTAGTTAATAAACTTTCAGTATCATTATCTAATTGTTCCTTACTATCTGCCGTATGCACCATTGTTAATACGCTTAAAAACATTCTTTGGTCACGAGTTGTTAAATCATCTAAAAACTCTTTTGATTCAATCCTTTGTTGCTCTAAATCATAAGGTATTACTGCACTAAAATTATTATTAGAATTTTGTCTTCTTTGCCAGTTTGTTATATTCGTTTCAACACCTAGTCTTCGATTCTCCACCTCTCTAACTGCCTCGTCCATAGGAACAGGTATGACATCAATGCTCATCATCATATTTCTGTTTAAATCTGTAAGTTCTGCCACCATATTATCTTTAATATAACTTGCGTATTCTTTTAAGAAAATGACTCTACCATATTTCTTACCCATTTTAAAATAATCTTTTTCAAACTCAAAACTATCAGGGCATATAAAATCTTTAAAACTATGTCCTTTTCTCATATTTTGCATCATATCAAAAGTAAAAGCATTTTCTTCTCCTTGTCTATAAAAATCGTGACATAGTCTTAATCTATCTTCTGCCTCTAATTCAATACATTTTGAACCTAGTTGTGAAAAGTGATTTATTAAATCAGCACTAATTCTTGTAAAATAGTTTCTTGCTTCTTCTACACTTTTTTTATTAACTGAAACTGTTATAAATTTTTCTTGTGTGATTCCGTTTGCTCCTGTTGCTTTATCTAAAAGCATTTTATTATATTCTTTTCTATACTCATCTAACTTGTCATTAGATAAAGGTAATAAAATATTTTTTTCAAAGTCTATTTTGTTTAATCTTCTATTTAATATAGTTATTTTAGTAGTTGCTCCTGTATCAAATGAATTTAATAACTCGCTATATTCTAAAAACATACCCTCTTTATCTGCCCTACTTGCAACTGCATAGTTTATATCAGTAAATCGGTAACATTTTGAATATTTATTTTTTCCTACTTGAAATATTCCATCTTGCCATATTCTAGTAACAGGTATAACATCTTGTATTCCTTTTGGAACTACAAATGCTTCTTTATCTTGTTTGAATAGTGTTCTTAATGTCTTCACTATTTTCACCCTCCTTTTCTAATTTATCTTTTAATAATTCGTAGTAAAAATTAACTGGTTTAAAAGTTAGATTCTTTGGTATTAAAAACTCTGATTTAATATAGGCGTATAAAAACTTTTCGGCTGTCATACCGTTATAAGTTACAAAACCTATTGCAGCAAAAGGTGCAGCACCTAATATACATACCCAAGACAAAGTTTCTATTCCAAAGTGTCCTTTTAATAAAAAATATAATAATACTGCTACACCACAAGCCAATATAGAAAAAACGAACTGTCTTAATGACAGTCCGAAGAAAATGCTTTCTGTATAGTTTCTTATTTCCCTATTTATTTTTACTTCCATTTGTACCTACCTTTCTTTGTCCTTTTTATTTTTATCAAATGTGTTTGCAAGATTTCCACCGGACAATACTTTATTAAAATCTTGCTTTGCTTTTGAAATATTTTCGTTATAATAATAGCCATACGCCCAGTCAATTTTTTTATCAGTGATTTTATAGTTAAATGCAATAATATATTCTTTACTATTGTCTTGCATTGTTTTTTCAATTAAAGCAACTGGTTGCTTATTTCTATAACCTAAATCTATAACATACATACCACCATCAAGCATTCTAGTAGTATCTCTATCAATTGTTTCTCCAATAAATAAACTGTGTTGTTCTCTTATGAAATCCTTGTTATCATTTACCCAACTTTCTAACATTTCATAAGAAGAATATTTTTCATTTTTGTATTCTTCGCTCTTTAAAAATTCCCCTGCAATCATATTGCAGAAATCATAACTAACATCATTTTCTGGTGTTGATGATTTTGAAAGCATATCATTTAACAAGTCGTATCCTAATACAAATGTGAAATACGCCTTTTCACTTTCTATAACAGTTTTATCAATATAAAACTCATCTATATAATCTCTAATATTTTGTTTTAATCCAATAGTATTTAGTGAAACTGTTTCTATTTCTTCCTTTTTGTCATAATCTTGTTCATTTTCATATATATGGACAAGGTTTTCCTTTGGATTATCCAAATTTAAGTCATCAGCCTCTATAATATAACCTTTATATTTCATAGTATCATTTATTGCTAGTCCTTCAAAATATTGCATAACATCTGGTGTATCAAAACCAGTCTTTTTATCCAAATATTCTTTTGTAATTCCATTGTCTGCACAATATTGTAGATATGCTTGAACTCCGTCTTTGTAATCAATATCTTCTGGATATAACTCGTGAATAGAGTTCCAAATAGAATAGTGAACTTCATCAGTCATATAGCCTATTCTTTTACCTTCTTCTAAATAGTTATAGATATAATAATCAAAATTATAATCCCACTCTGGAACTTCAAGATATCCTCCATCATACTCCTTAGTAAAAGGTGTAAACTCTATTGCTTCACCATAATCATCACTTGCTAATACAAAAATATTATCATTATCTGGATCATACAAAATATAATCAATGTGTTTATTTTGATGTTCCATTGTATCTTTTAAAAATGTTTCTATATCATTTTTTACTTTTTCTATCTTTTCGTTCATTTGACACCTCCTATAATCCCATCATTTCACGAACGACTCTATCAGATAATTTTATTGTTCCTACAAGCACTAACATATTGAAAATTAACTCTCCAATATATTTCCACACCTGCGTGACTGCTGCTGCATTTGCGTCCACTACTGGTGGTGAACTTGCAAATAGAGAGAATATAATACAAGATAGGACTATAATTGCTCCCTCTAAACAAACTGCACAGTAAGATTTAATAAAACTTTTTCCAACACTTTGTGTAGGTTCTCCTGCAAAAGTAGATAACGGTATCGGTGCTATTGCAGTATAAAGATATAACTTAAAGAATCTTCCATAAACAGTCATTATCATTATGAAAGATAATACTGTAATAAATAAGCCACCTATCAACGTAACTGCCCATAGTGGTATGGATTCAAAGAAGCCACATTTTTCTACTGCCGTTATAATTTCCTGTGGTAATGTTGTGCTTGTTGCTCCACCTAGTCCTGAAGCCTGAATAATTGTAGATATTACTCCTTGAACTATCTTAAATAATGAAAGCATTAAATCTAGTCCATAAGTTACCACTATCTTTGCGATTGCGAATCGTATAAATAATTTAAGAGCGTGTTCCGGTTTCTTTACTTCTGTTATAGAGCCACAAGTTTTCATTACACCAACCACAAAGAATAACACCAACAATGCAAGTCCTATGGCTTGAACAGCACCGTGAATATTTAGAATTACATTCCAAATGCTTCCACCCTTAAAAGTTTCCGGAGTTTGTGTAACTAATTGCCATATTTCTCCTAACTTTGAATTCCAAGTATCAAGTGCATTTTGTAAATTTTGCACTACCCAATTATCGCTCAATATTAACACCTCCTTGTAAAAATAAGATGAGGACGAGTAGAATATTTACTCGCCCTTTGATAATTGCTTAACCTGTTATCATATTTAGGATTTCTTTTGCAAATGTGATGACAATACCACCTGCAACTGTCAAGAAACCATTGGCTCTTTGACTAGGGTCGTGACTCTTTAATGACAACCCTACTTGAACTATACCAAAGCCTAGCAAAATCATACCTATTGCCCTAATTAGTCCAAAGATAAAGTTTGATAAGTTATTTACAACTGCCATTGGATCATCTGCTGCTAAAACATTCATACTTGTTCCAATAGTTATTGCAAAAAGACTTACTCCTAATACATAAGCCTTAAATAATTTCTTTCCTTTACTACTCATTTTTAATTGTTTACTATTTTTATTCATAAATTTCATTCTCCTTTTCCTTTAAAATAGTCTTCAACTTCTTCCGAAGTTATCAATTCATAGTCATTTGCTATATCTTCAATTTCTGTGAAATCATAGTTATCTACATTTTCATCAATACTAATTGAAGCAATAGCATTTTCTGTTCCTCCGTGTAAGTAAGGTTTTTCTTTTCCATCAGTAGTAAATGCTACATTCGGATGTTTTAAAATATCATACTTAAAGTCCATTACTGGTCTTTCTCCTCTTATAAAAAGAATTGCATATTTATTATCAAGTAACCTTACTTCATCAGGAGTTAGTAACTCCCTACCACTTATTTGATAGTTTGTTGAATAATTGCCACTTCTACCACTTGATTTTCCATAAGTATTAGTGTCAATCGTTTCTTTCCCCAAGAGTTCTGAAACATACTTGTGAGTAGATTGCTCGTTTCCTCCTAGGTAGAGAAATTCATCGCAGTTTCCTACTATTGACTCCCATTGCTTCTCAAAAAGTGCTTTTAATTGTGCTAGATTTTGAAGAATAATAGATACTGAAACCTCTCTTGAACGCATAACTGAAAGTATCTTATCGAAATCATCTGGAAGTGAAACATTGGCAAACTCGTCCATTATGAAATGAACGTGTACTGGTAAACTTCCTCCGTATTTATGGTCTGCCAAAAAAAACAACTGTTGAAACAGTTGCGTGTATAAAATACTTACTAAAAAATTAAAACTTGTATCATTATCTGGAATCAAAGCAAATAATGCTGTTTTCTTTTCTCCTAATGATGGTAAATCTAATTCATCAGTAGCAGTTAAAGAAGCCAAACTTTCTAGGTTAAATTTTTCTAATCTTGCAGCCAAAGTAATCTGAATAGATTTTAGTGTTTTAGCAGAACCACTATGATAATCACGGTAATACTTAACTGCTATATGCTCTGGTTCCCTTTCTTCTAATCTATTAAATAAAACATCTAATGGACTTACATAAGAGTCATCATCTTCGTGTACTTCTCCTGCTCGAAGTAGTTCCATAACCATTGGGAAATTTTGCTCATCCTCTGGTGCTTCGTATTTAAGATAAAATACAAGTGCTAGTAGTAACATACTTGCAGCAGTGTCCCAGAACGGATCATTAGACTGGCTACCCTTTGGTGTTGTTGACTTAAATAAATTGGTTACAAGTTTTTGAACATCATTGTCATTTTTTAGGTAAACGAACGGGTTGTAACAATGACTCTTTTCCATATTTATTAAGTCTAATACTTTTACCTCATAACCTTTCTTTTTCAATAATTCGCCTGTGTCCCTCACTATCTCGCCCTTGGGGTCTAAAATTACCATTGAGGTATTGCATTGCATTACATTTGGTTTGCAATAAAATCTTGTCTTTCCTGCTCCACTACCACCACAGACTAAAACATTTAGATTTCTTCTATGCTTTTTTCCATTTAACCCTATACAAACATTTTGAGTTAATAACTTATTTCTATCCATAGGTAATTGTTTGTACTTTTTATTTATCTCATTTGCATTTCCCCACCTTGCAGAGCCGTGTTCTTCTCTCCTACGGTAATTCTTTTTAGTAGATAAATAAATTGTAATTGCCATTACATAGCCAATAATAAATACTATTATTACTTTTATTGAACTATCACACCAAGTAATATGAAAAGGATTACCAATAACATCTGAAAAATCTTTCATTATTTGTGGTAATCCCCCATTTACTGATGGTGCAATTAAAAGTGCTAACCATATTGTTGGTATTAGTCCAAGACAATACAACCACTTTGGATAACTAGAATCTGTATTCATCTCTCCTCATAGACCTTGTGAGAACTTTTTTTTTAGGTGGGGCATCAATGGCTCTTAATAAAACCTCATCAACATATTCTGTATCTTTGCCCTCTTTAATCATTTTATTTCTAAACTCATTTAAAGCATTGATAAGAATACCTAACTCGTATTTATCAAGTTCTAACACTTTAATTTCTTCTTTCATAATTCCTCCTATCTTTCGTGTTCCTTATTTTTTTGTGCTTTTGAAATAGTTTCAAAATATGCACTCATTCTAGTATTTATATCTTCCATATTGCTACGCATAGAAGTTAATTCATTTCTTACCTCACTAGCACTCATATTTTTAAATGCCTCTGGAATAGTGTTAATATTTATATCTGACACATCAATTCCATATTTCTTACACAACATATATGAAGTAGATTCACATTTAAAATTATCTAGTTCAGTATTTCCTGTTTCTTCAAGTGCAGACCTAGTTAGTTCTTTTGCAAGTTGTTTAAATATTGTTGGAGTTTCTCCACCCCTTTTAACATATAAAACATTATCTTCCTTACTCCATAGTGCAACTTTATCACTATTTGGAATTTCGTCTACTGCCTTTATATCAACAGGGCAGTCTTTTAAAAGAGCAGTTAATTTTACTCTATCATCATAATTGATAGTTCTTGGCTTTTGTGTAGAAGTTGTTTGTGATATATCAAACATTTTCTTAACATTGTATGAAATAGCAGAACTACCATCTGACCTTGTATAAGAATCTCCCGGTTCTAATATCTTAATACCATTTGCACCTTTCTTTATAAATGCTCCGGATTCTTTCCAATCATCAAATTCTTTTATTTGTGTGGCATTAGGATAAGTAGCAGATATTACAAGTGCATTACCAACAGAGTATTTGTCAAATCTTCCTTGAACATCTAGGTATTGTTTATACTTGTTAATATCTGTTTTTATCTCATCTGCTGTTTTGTCCATTAAATCATATACTTCTTGTCTTTCTTGTTGCTTTCTTTCTCTCCAAGCATTTTTATCAAAAGATTTATTTGATTTAGTGGTATTACTATTAGCATTAGCCATTATTTGGTCAAAATCATTCATATTCTATTACCCTCTTTCCTTTGATTTTTTCTTTTTTGATTTTGGTTGTTTGTGTTTAGTGGTTTTGTTTTTTTCTGGCTTTTCTTTTTTAAGTTCATCTTTATCTAAATCTTTGTCTTTCTTCTGTTCTTCTCTTATTGCTTTTATTTCTTCTCTAACAGATGGCTTTTCAGATTTAGTACCCTTGTCTGACTTGTTTTTGTTGTCTAAGGTAGGCTCTGACAGAGGGCTTTTTTCTGTCTTTGCCACTTGGGGGTTTGACATTTCATTTTCCTCCTTGCTTATCGGTTTAGATAAAATATCATCAACCAATTTTTCTTCGACACTCTTAATAACAACACCTTTATCTTTACTGTCTTTTGATTTTTGAATTTCACTTTTAATAGAAGCCGTATCAACAGTAGCAAGATTAAATCTATCAACAATACGATTTATTTTACTTGCGTCTTCTGCTCTAACCATAATATCAACCATACCATCTACACTTTTACCTCTACTTTTTAAAGCACAAAATAAAACACCATATCTTTTTGCTTCCTCTGTGAATTTTCTTAAATCTTCTTCCTTAACAGTAAATACTTTAAGTTCTTTACCAGATTTAAGCATATTAGTAAGTCTTGTCTTACCTTTTGTTTGCTTTTGGTCTTTTAATATTGCAATCATTAGTGCAGCAATATTCTTTGCTCCACTTCCAGATAGTCTTACTGCTACCTCTAATCCTTGCAAACTCATTCTTACAATAGATTCAGCAGCGTCACCTGATGTGTTCATTTTTCTCTACCTCCTTTTCTTGATTTTTTTCATCAGATAATTCTTGAAGATTTTGTTCCATCTTCTTACTTCTTTCTATAATATCTTTACATAGCACCACCTCCTTTCGTAGCGGATTTATTTCTTTATTTAAGTTATCTATTTGTTCCTTAATTTCTTCCTTTTCTTGTTTTGACTTTGACTTTTTATGTTTGTACCAGAGTTTACTTCTCTGATCCATAAGTTCTTCAAGTCTTTTTTCTTTATCTTCTTTAAATGCAAAAAACTGCTCGTCAGTTTTTAAATTATTTCTGACAAGCAGTCTTGTTTCATTTGATATTTCTTCCATCTTTCGTACATCAGCACGAATAGCAGGAGATAATTTCTGATAAGGATACTTTTTAGGAAATACTCTTAATAGATAACAATAGTGAATATATAAAGCATAAAATCCTTTTGGCTTTCGTTTTTTATAATAGTTAGCAGTATACTTTTTCTTGTTACCATATTCTTCAATAAAAGGTACTCGCTTGATATATTCTTCATCAATTCTTTGCTTAATTCTATCAATAGAATATTCATTGCCAAAGTATCTTTCAATACGAATATTTTTCTTATATGGACTTCTTTTTATACTTAACTTATTGCCTCTATAAATTAACTCATAGTCCATTGCTTTCATTAAATCTTCAAAGTCATAATAAGAAGTAGCCATACCTATTGCTCTATCTAAATCATTTTTAGCAATAGAGTAATAATTAATTTTATCGCTATTATCTTTTTGGTAATTAGCAAAATTGATTCTACTATTTCTGCAAGGCTTTTCTTTCAATACTGATAAGCCATATTCCTCACATAGAGAATCTGATAATCTTCTTAACTCTGCATAAGTTTCTCTTTTATCATAATATCTTTTTCCATCTTTAAATGATACAGAATTTATTACAAAATGATTATGATAATGATTAGTGTTAAGATGTGTACTAACAACAACTTCAAACCTATCTCCCCACATTTCTTCGGCAAGTCTTACTCCAATAGCGTGACATTGTTCCGGAGTAACTTCTCCCTCTGCAAATGACTGAAAGGCGTGAAAACCAAGTATTCCTCCTGTCTTACCATATTGCTCCTTTGTAATAGTCATTTCTTCTAATGCAGTTTTAGGATTACAGTTCACACCAGACACATAAAATTGCTTTTCTGTTTTATAATCTGCTTCAACATAATCAATAACATTGTGTAACTCATAATAACTGTCTTTACCATAATCACTATTGATAGTCTTTTCAATATTAGTAGTATAATCTATTACATTATCTAATCTTTTTTCTATTTTCCATATTCCTGTTGTTGCAATTTTTCCCACTCCTTTCATTTTTGATATAAAAAAAGAGCAAACCATTTCTGATTCACTCCATAAATTGTAATTTAGCGAATAGTAACTTAATTTTCTTTTTTATTAAACATATGGCGTACTTTATCTATTCGATTATTTGGTCTACGTGATTGAATAACTGGTTCACAAGTAGCAATTTGATAACCTTTTAATTCTGTCAAAAAAACTGCTTGCCCATTTGTATATAGAGTTAAAGTATTACGATATTCATTAATACAACGTACAGGAATATGTCCTGTAAAAATAATTTCATCATTTTTTGATTGACTAGTTTCAATTATTGCACAATGTTTTTGTGCATCATTATATGCACGAGAAAGGTATCCCTGTGGTGTAAAAAGTATAAACGAAAGATATGGCTCTAATAATTGCGTTCCCGCTTTTTTCAATGTTTGTTCAAGTACAATTGGGGCAAGAAAACGAAAATCCGAGGGAGTACTAACAGGGCTATAATAAACACCATATTCAAAACATATTTTACAATCTGTTACTTCCCAGCCATACAAACCTTGCTCCAGTCCATAATTAATACCTTCTCTTACTGCATTTTGGAAACTTTGATTTAAATAACCGAGTGAAACTTTGCTTTCGTACTGTATTCCACTGCCAATTGGAAGTGGAGTTATTGATAATCCAATCGATGCCCAAAATGGATTTGGTGGTACTTCAATATGAATAGTATAATCTGCCTTTTGTAATGGTTTTTCCAAATAAATTACGGTTGGATCTTCGATTCTTATGTTTATGTGATATTTTTCAATCAACAGAGAACAGATAACTTCTAACTGCACTGTTCCTAAAAAAGAAATGACGATTTCATGTGTTATCGTATCAACACAATAACGTAAAAGAGGATCAGTATCTGCAATTTCTGTAAGAGCATCCAATAATTTTTCTCTCTCTTCTATTTTTATCGGTTCAATTCTTGTTCGTAGCATTGGTACAGGCTTGTCATTCCATACATTGCATGGCAAAATCTTTTCATTTCCTATAATATCGTTCAATCTTAATGTATTGTTAGGTATTATAAAAATATCTCCAGAACAAACTATTTCTGTCTGTATCATTTCTCCATTTGAAGGAATATATATTTCTGTAAGTTTCACTTTCTTTTTTTCTGGCAATATAATTGTATCTCGTAAGTGTAATGTTCCACTGTAAAGACGCAAATAAACTAATCTTTGCTTATGGTCTGTATATTCAATTTTAAAAACCCTTCCACATAGTTCTGAATCATTCTCATTCATTTCAGGACAAAAAAGATTTGAAATAGCTTCGATGAGTTGTTGAGTCCCTATATTATTTCTAGCACTTCCATGGTATATAGGAAACAACGAACCTTTTTTAACACACCTATATTCTTCCTGCGTTAATTCCTGTATAGTCAATTTTTCTCCTGCAATATATTTTTTTAAAAGTTTATCATTTTTGGAAATTACAGGATCCCATTCATCTAAATCAATGATATTTTTAATTGATATTTCTGGAGTTAATGTTACATTTTGCATAACAATAATATCATTTGAAAGTTTTTCTTTGATATTTTGATAAATATTATTTAAGTTAATTCCATACTGATCTATTTTATTTATAAAAATAATTGTTGGTATATTCATTTTTTGAAGTGCATGGAATAGTATTCTGGTTTGTGCTTGTACACCATCTTTAGCAGAAATTACTAAAATAGCTCCATCAAGAACAGATAAGGAACGATACACTTCTGTTATAAAATCTGTATGTCCAGGAGTATCTACAATATTGATTTTGTAGTCATTCCAATTAAAAGAAGTAACTGCTGCCTGAATTGTGATTCCACGCTGACGTTCTAAAAACATAGTATCTGTCCTTGTTGTTCCCTTATCTACACTGCCTAATTCTAAAATCGCTCCACTTGTATAAAGCAGACTTTCCGTTAAAGTCGTCTTTCCTGCATCTACATGAGCAAGAATACCAATGTTGATTATTTTCATATAATTTCCCTCCCTACAAATTTATCTTTTAACTTAAAATCAATATTTGCTAATTTTGTCCTTTTAAACTATTCTCAAAATCAATTATCCACTTTTCTAATGTTTCTACTAATGCTAATTGTTGTTTGAACATTTGTTTTCCAACATTAGGAATATGTTGTCTATGAGATTGTCTTTCATTTAGCAATTCTTTTAATTCTAATATCTTTGATTTTATATTAGAAACAAGAATCTTTTTTTGTTCATCATCTACTAAATCTAAATTCGTAATAATAATATTAAAATCCAAATATAGACTAACATCATAATTTGAAATATCATTCATAAGTCTATTAAAATAATCATTACCTTTGTCAGTAATAGTATATACTGCTTTATCTGGCATATTTTCCTCTTTCTCTTTATGGCTAACAATATATTCTTTTGATTCTAATTGTAATACTTTCTTATAAATAGACTGTTCACTAATTTTTACCCATCTTGGTATATTACGATATTCTATATTTTTTTTAATATCATAAGCACTTTGTGATTTTTGTTTAATAAGTCCTAATAATACCAAATCTATATTTGACATAATCTCTACTCCTTACTTAATATAATCTGTAACGCCAAGTCTATTTCCAAATGGATCTTCAAACTCGACTGCATTACCAGTTCCAATTTTAAAAGGCTCACTCAAAAATTTTATACCATTATTCAACATTTCTTTATAGAAGATTGCAACATCTTCTACTTCAAACCATATTGTAGGCTTTAAATTCTCAAATTTATTTTTGTCTTTTAAAATTATTGCAGGTTCTTCATTTCCAATATTATAAGCAACCATTCCCTTATCAGAAAAATCAAATTTCTTTTTTAACCCCAATATTTCCTCATAATATCTTTTTGCTTCTTCCATATTATCTACAGGAAGAAAATAGTTGTCATAATTTTTCATATATTTAAGCCCTTCTTTCTAATACAAACTATACTACTATATTTTATAGTAGTTATAATTAAATGTCAATAAATAATAAAAAAATAATTGCATTTAATTCGTTTATAATTCTTATAAAAAATAGATTAGTTGCACTGAACTAATCTATTTGTATAACTGCTTGTCGTACAAAAAAGACTGTCATTACTGACAATCTTTTCGGTAAATTACTATAAATCAATAACTATAAAATTGTAATTTCTTATTCTAATTCTTTTTTATGATTTATGT
>ENA-UOOC01002071-UOOC01002071.1-human-gut-metagenome-genome-assembly--contig:-C48old-NODE-2071-length-15673-cov-4.717505_pt1 | contig 15673 bp, 10 predicted proteins | sample MGYA00242469_ERZ724016 | MGnify/ENA metagenome assembly ERZ724016 | reverse complement strand
GGCAGGAATACCGCAATGGCGCGTATTTCGCGGTCGGAAAAAAGTTTAGCCATTGTTCTGTTTATGCGGTCATATGCTTTATCGTTTCAACTGCCGGGAGCATGCGTCGTCTTCCTTCCGGAGGGAGGCCGGGGCGGGGCCATGCTTGTAGATGGCTCCGCAGGCGGCAATGACGGCGGTCGAAAGCGATTTGTACGTCGAAGTGTGTATTCGTTTTGTCTATTTTCCGATCTCCTCCAGTGCCCGCTTCACCGAACCCCAGCGCAGCAGCAGTTCGCGGGCCTCGGTTTCGTCAAGCCCCGACGCCTCGGCGACCATCCGCGTTCCGCGGGCCACGAGCTTGTCGTTGGTCAGCTGCATGTTGACCATGCGGTTGCCTTCGACGCGTCCCAGCCGGATCATTACCGCCGTAGACAACATGTTGAGCATCAATTTCTGGGCCGTTCCGGCCTTCATGCGCGTCGATCCGGTCACGAACTCCGGTCCTACGACCGCTTCGAGCGCATACTCCGCTTCGGCAGCTACGGGCGACGCGGGGTTGCAGGTGATCGAGCCGGTCAGCAGTCCGTGGCGCCGCGCCGCGCGCAGTCCGCCGATCACGTAGGGCGTCGTTCCCGATGCCGCGATGCCGATCAGCACATCGCCGGCCGTGGGGTGGTAGGGCGCCATGTCGCGCCAGGCCCCTTCGGTGTCGTCTTCGGCGTGCTCCACGGCCCGCCGCAAAGCGCCGTCGCCTCCGGCGATCAGCCCGATCACCCGGTCGAACGGCACGCCGTAGGTCGGGGGCAGTTCCGAAGCGTCGGTGCCCCCCAGCCGGCCGCTCGTCCCGGCGCCGATGTAAAACATCCGGCCTCCGCGCTGCATGCGCTCGACGATGCGTTCGACGAGTAGCTCCATGACGGGGATGGTCCGCCGCACGGCTTCGTGCACACGGGCGTCCTCGCGGTTGATGCCCGTCAGGATGTCGTGCACCGACATCCGTTGCAGGTCGTCGTAGGCCGAATCCTGTTCGGTGATTCTATCTTCCATAGTGGTATTTCAAAAGCCCTTCGGCGGGCGATTCTACAATGGTTTCCACGCGGTAGCCCTCCGCTTCCAGCGCCTCGCGCAGCAACGCCTCGAAGTGGGCCGCCACGCCGCCCAGCAGCGATACGGGGAGTTCCGCCGGATAACGGCTCAGGTTGCGGGACGCAAAGTCGCGGAACGACCGGAGTACCAGCTCCCGGATCTCCGGGCGGTCGATATGCGCGCGTATGAAAGGTGCGAACGAGGCCAGAAAGCGGTTGGCGTAAGGCTCGCGGTAGACGCGGCGGATGATCTCCTCGTAATTCAGCCCGTGCGCCGCGAGAAACTCCTCTTTCAGCGGAATGTGCCCCTTGAAGATGCCGTTCACCAGGTTGCGCCCCAGCACGGCCCCGCTGCCCTCGTCGCCCAGCACATAGCCCAGCGGGGGGACGTTTTTCAGGATTTCGCCGTCGCGGCACAGGCAGGAGTTCGATCCCGTGCCGAGGATGCAGGCGATGCCCTCTCCGCGGCCCCAGAGCGCCCGCGCCGCGCCCAGCAGGTCCGATTCGACCGTAATGTCCGTCGTTCCGAAGTGCGCTTCCAACTCCCGGCGCAGCTTCTCGCTCGCCTCCGGGAAGGTCTCGCCGCACCCCGCGCCGTAGAATCTCACGCTCGTCACGCCGTCGCATGGCGGCAGTTCCGCGAGGGCTTCGCGTATCTGTTCGGCCGAGTGCTGCACGGCGTTGATCCCCTGCGTGCGCACGTTTGTCGTCCGTGCGCCGTCGTTGGCGATCCACGTGCATTTGGTCGATCCGCTGTCGGCTATAAGTACCATAATTCAAAGATACGGATTAATCTTCAAATTCCGGAAAAAAGCTATAACTAAATTTTTTAGTTTAAAAACTATGTAAAATAGTTGTACGTGAATTTTTTTTAGTTACCTTTGTTCCCGGGTGCATGAAAAAGGACTGATGAAGCGATGGGCGGCTGTTCCGGAGGGAGCATTGCCGGCCGGGCGTGTCCGGGAAGTCGTAGGACGAATCCGGCGTCGGTCGGACGCCTTCGGCAGGATCGTCGGCCGCGAGGGCGCCGTTCGCGGCATCGGGACCGGACGTTTTGCTGCGTTGCCGTATGCTGGAATGCCTCCGTTTCAACTGAAAACGATACCTGATAAAGCTTGTTTGAGTGAAATATGAAAGAGAATCCTGAAAAACTGACACGCAGGGAAGAGGAGCTGATGCGCTGCTTCTGGGAGCACGGTCCGCTGTTCGTACGCGAACTGGTGGCCCTTTCGCCCGATCCCAAACCCCATTTCAACACCCTTTCGACGATGGTCCGCGCGCTCGAAGCCAAAGGCTATGTCGCCCACAACTCCTTCGGCAGCACCTACCAATACTATCCGGTGGTGAGCGAGGAGGAGTTTTCGCGCTCGACGCTCGGCAGCGTGATCAGCCGCTATTTCGAGAATTCCTACCTCGGGGCGGTCTCGGCGCTGGTCGAGGAGGAGAAGATCTCGCTCGGCGAACTGCGCAGCCTGATCGACCGCATCGAAAATCAAAACCGGTAGCGCCATGTACGACCTGATGATTTACAGCCTGAAAGTCGGCGTCTGCCTGGCTGTCTTCTACCTCTTTTTCAAATTGCTGTTGAGCCGTGAGACCTTCCACCGCTTCAACCGGATCGTGGTTCTGGGGGCGATGTTCCTCTCGTTCGTGCTGCCGCTGTGCGTGATCACGGTTTACCGCGAAATCCCCGTCCTGCCGGAAATCCCGGACGGGGAGGCTGTTGCGACGGCCTTCGCCGAACCGCTTTCCGAACCTTTTCCGTGGGAGATGCTCGCCGGGGCGGCATTCCTGCTCGGGGCGGCCGCCACGCTGCTGCGGACGCTTTGTTCGCTCATCGGAGTCCTGCGTCTGATCCGCGGCGGACGTCGCGAACGGCTGGAGGACGGGGCTGTGCTGGTGCGCACGGAACGGCCCGTGACGCCTTTCAGCTGGGGACGCTATATCGTGATGTCCGAGAGGGACCTGGTGGAAAACGGCGGGGCGATTCTGCTTCACGAACGGGCGCACCTGCGGCTGCGCCATTCGCTCGACCTGATCGTGACCGACGTTGCGGGCTGCCTGCAATGGTTCAACCCCGCGATGTGGCTGCTGCGCCGCGAACTGCGGGCCATCCACGAATACGAAGCCGACGAGGCGGTGCTCGACAGCGGCGTCGACGCCCGGAGTTACCAGATGTTGTTAATAAAGAAAGCTGCCGGCGGGAGGTGGTACTCGATTGCCAACAGCTTTAATCACAGTAAACTTAAAAACCGTATTACCATGATGTTGCGTAAAAAATCGTCGCGGTGGGCCGGAGCCAGGGCGCTCCTGTTGCTGCCGCTTATGGGCGTGGCCCTCGGGGCTTTCGCCGAAACCGCTTATGTCTTTCCTGAAGACAAAGGTAAAAAAGAAACCAGTACGATCTACATCCGGGGGTCGAAATCTTTTTCCGATGGGCAACAACCGCTGATTCTGGTCGACGGCCGGGAGGTGAAGTCGATGGACAGCCTCGCTGCCGACCGGATTGAGTCGATCACCGTGCTCAAGGATTCCGTTTCGATGGCTGTGTACGGCGAAAAGGCCGCCGACGGCGTGATTCTTGTAACGCTCAAAAAGACCGGAGAACCGGGCGATGGGGCGCAGGTCCCGGGACTGAAAGGCAAAGTCGTGACGGTCACCCGGGCGGACAGCGCCGGGACGAACGAGTCGACAACCGTGCGGGTGATCGGTCACGGTACGAGGCCGAAAGACGGAACGGTTGTGGTGAATACGGCCGGAATCGCGAAATCGTATCGGTTCAAGGTCGAGAACGGCTCGTCGGTCGAGTCGAATCCTGTATTTATCGTCGACGGCGTACAAGTGTCTGAAATCGAATCGCTCGACCCGGATCAGATTGAAAGCATGTCGGTGATTAAAGGCACGAATCTCCCCGGGGAGTTTGCCGACAAGGGGTATGAGGGCGTGATAACGATTACGACCAAACAGGCGGCTGCCGCGCAAAGGGCTGCCGCGAAGTCGGCCCGGGAGGGTATCGAAGCCGGGAGAGCCGGTATCGAAGCGGCCCGCGAAGGGTTGAAACTGGCCCGCAAGTATATGAGTTCCGATGACTGGAAGCAGGCCCAGAAAGCGCTCGACAAGGCCCAGAAGGAACTTGAAGCGGCCCGCAAGGAGACTTCGGCACAGCTTTCCGAAGCGCAGAAAGCGGTGGGAACGTCGCTTAAACTTTCGGCGGACACCGGGCATGCCGATAAGGTGACCATTCAGGGCACTCCGGAAAGTTCGGTGTCGGTTTATAAGGGACAGGTTACGCTGAAAGGCGGATTTCCCGACGGCATGCTGATCCGTATCAACGGCAGGGAGGCCTCGAAAGAGGATGTTGAACGGCTGGAATCCGGGAAGATCAAGCGCATGGAGGTCTATAAGGGCGACGAGGCCGTGAAGCGTTACGGCGAGAAGGGGCGCAACGGCGTGGTCGAGATCCGCGCCCGCAGGTAAAGGCTTAAAGGAAAAACCATAAGCAGATAAAAAGTTCACGAAGGCGGGGGATTCCACGGAATCCTCCGCCTTTTTTGTGCGTGCCTATTTGAATTCGACGATCTCGGGCCGCGTCGGCCGGTAGCGGTACTGCTCCATGCGCGTCGGGTTCGAAAGGCGGAAATATTCGCTCTCGACCAGTCCGCGTTTGCCGAAGGCCACGCCCAGCCGGATCTGGATCGTGTTGAACACCAGCCGTTCGTTTCGCAGCCGCACGCCCAGTCCGAACGAGGTGAAGAAGTCGTTTTTGAAGATGTTGGGCGAATAGCCGATCAGCCCGAAGTCGGCGAACCCGAAGACGGCGATGCGGAATCCCAGCGGCTGGTAGGGGGTGAATACCACCGTCTCGGTGTTGAGGATCATGCGGTTGGTTCCGATGATGTACTCCTTGAGGGCTTGCAGGCCGTCGGTGCGCGTGAAGCGGATGCTCTCGTCGCTGCCCGTCGCACGGTTCCAGCCCTGCGTGTAGTTGAAGGCGAGGAACTGGCGGATGCGGCTGCGCTTGAACAGGAAAAGGTTGGAGAACCACCGCAGGTCGACATCGACGGCGCTGCGCTGCCACATGCCGTTTTCGAGGTCTATGTAGCTTCCGAGCGTGAAGCCGCCCATGATGTAGCCCAGTCTGCGGAATCCACCCGTTTCGTAGCTCGCGCCGAGGTAGAGGGCGTCGTTGAATTCGCCCCACGAATAGCCCGTCGTCACTTCGGCCTTGTAGCCCGTCGCGAGATACTCGCGCGTACCGAATCCGTAGATCATGTTGGCCGTGTAGAATTTTTCGCGGTAGAGACCCCCGCCGACCAGCAGGGCGTCCTGGTCGTGCAGCGCGGGGTTGTAGTCCGGGGCCACGAGGGGCCTGCGGCTCACGCGCCGGTAGTTGTAGCGTCCCGAGAGATAAACGCTCGATTTGATCCCGCGCAGGTAGTGCGAGTAGCCGCCCCAGACGTCGAGGTTGCGCTCCTTCACCAGCAGCGACGTGTCCTGTTCGATCATGTAGCGCTTGGCTTTGATGTCGCTGTATGTAAGGCCTATCTCGTAGTCCGTGGGTTTGAGGAACTCTTTGCGCAGCCCCATGTTGAGCGTCGAGTTGTAGAAGTCGCGCCCTCCGCCGATCTCGGCGGTGTAGAAGGTCCCGAGCAGGTTGGGGATTTCGTATTCGACCATGTTGCCGCCGTAGGAGAAGTCCTTGCGGCTGAAGTTGGTCATAAATTTGAGTTTGTTGCCCGATCCGAAGATGTTGGCGTCGGAAAGCCCCACCATCGTCCGGCCCTCGGAATGCCATCCTCCGTCGACGGAGATGGTCCAGCTGTCGCGCGTGGTGATCAGGAGGTTCACGCGTGTCGAGTCCACCGCGTCGGGGAGCACCGTGACGTCGATGTCCGAGATGTAGTCGCGCGAGCGGATCAGCTGCTTGTTGCGCACGATGAGCTGCGGGTCGAGCTTGTCGCCCGAGCGGAACAGCAGGTCGCGCCGGACGACGCGGTCGCGGGTGAGCATGTGGGTTTTGTTGGCCATGCGTTCGAGCCGGTTGCCGCCGGGGTCGAAAACCTGCTGGCGTTCGATGGTGATGTCGCCGATGGTTTTCCCGGCGTAGGGTTCCAGCAGGCGGCTCTCGTCGGTGACGCGGCCGCTCATCGTGGTGTCGAGCACGGGTTTTACGAAGAGCATCCGGTAAAGCATGCGCGGCACGGCGCGCCGGCTGGTTTTCGACTGGATGCTGTCGTAGAGGCGCTGGTTGCGCGCCGATGCGTCGGGATTCGCCACGCGGGCGCTGTCGGGCGTGAACCGGTCGGGGGCGTGCGTGCCGGGTCCTGCGGCACGGACCGAGAGGACCGTTGCCGCCCCAATCAGGATCAGGGAAAATATGCAGAACCGGGCGAACATTGTGTCAAAGATAACGGATTTTTTCGGCAAAAAGTGCGACACAGGGGCCTAAATTGAGGATTCGATACCCATATCCCGATTATTCCGTCTCGGCGGCGGGTGCAGCTCCCCGCATGGCTTATAATCGGTGTTTTCCATCCCTCTCTTTTCTTTGCCGCGACGCCCTCCCCCGGAGAAGACGAAAAAGACGGCCCGAAGGTCGTCTTTTTCCATTTTCCGTCCAGCGTGGAATGGGGGTCATCCCTTCCCCGCCTTATCTGCGGCCCTCTTTGGCCTCGATGCATTCCGTGGCGTGGGGCACTTTCATCAGGCGCTCCTTGGGAATGAGCTTTCCGGTCGTTTTGCAGATGCCGTACGTCTTGTTCTCGATGCGTACGAGCGCCATTTCGAGGTTGCGGATAAATTTCATCTGATGGGCAGCCAAACGACCGCTTTCCTCTTTGGAAAGAGTTGCGGCGCCCTCCTCCAGCACCTTGAACGTCGGCGATGTGTCTTCCGTATCGTTGTCGGCGGTATGGGTGATCGTGGCGCGCAGCAGCTCGTAGTCCGCACGCGCGTTCTCAAGCTTTTTCAGGATAAGCTGCCGGAACTCTTCGAGTTCGGCGTCGCTGTATCTGGTTCTTTCGTCTGCCATAATAATCTCCTCTCTTTTAAGGTTTACTGTAAAATTAAGCAATAATTCCGATATTACCAAATTTTACCGGAATATATCAAGGGGCTATATCCGCGTCACGGCGATGCGCAGCGGTTCGTCGTCCACGTCGGTTTCGACGACCGTTTCGCCTGCCGGTTCCGCTGCCGGACGAACCTCCACGGCGAGGGTCTGCGAAGCGATGTAACTGGCGAATCGGGCGATTGCGTCGGCCACCAGGGGCTTCTGTTCGATCTCTGCGCGGATCTTGTCCGTGACCTCGAATCCGGAGTCCTTGCGGATATTCTGGATGCGGTTTATCAACTCGCGTGCCACACCTTCGGCTTTCAGCTCCTCGGTGACGGTAATGTCGAGCGCCACGGTGAGTTTTCCCTCCGAGGCGACGAGCCATCCGGGCATGTCTTCCGAGGTGATCTCGAAGTCGGCGGGCGTCACGGTGATCCGCTCCGCTCCGAGGTCGAGCACCGTTTCCGGCGCGGCCTCCACCTCGGCGATACGTTCCTGCGAGAACTCCGCGACGAGGGCGGCGATCTGCTTCATCCACTTGCCGTAACGCGGCCCGAGGGTCTTGAAGTTGGGCTTGATGCGTTTGGTAATCAGCCCCGTGGTCTTTTCGATCAGCTCGATCTCCTTCACGTTGACCTCGTTCATAATGAGGTTCTTCACGGCCGAAATATGCTCCGCCGTCGCGGGGTCGAGCACCGGGATCAGGATTTTGGTCAGCGGCTGGCGCACCTTGATCGACACCTTGCGGCGCAGGGCCAGCACCATCGACGAGACCTTCTGCGCCAGCGACATCATCTCTTCGAGGCGGGCGTTGATCAGCCGTTCGTCGGCCGTCGGGAACGCTGCGAGATGCACCGATTCGTCCTTGTGGCGGCCGCTCACGGCGTTGAGGTCCGTGAAGATGCGGTCGGAGATGAACGGTGCGAACGGCGCTGCGAGCATCGTGACGGTCTCAAGACAGGTGTACAGCGTCTGATAGGCCGCCAGTTTGTCCTCCGACATGCCGCCTCCCCAGAACCGCTTGCGGTTGAGGCGCACGTACCAGTTCGAGAGGTTTTCGCCCACGAACTCCTGAATGGCGCGGGCCGCCGGAGTCGGGTCGTAGTCTTCGAGTGATTCGGTAACGTTCTTCACCAGCGTATTCAGGAGCGAGATGATCCAGCGGTCGATTTCGGGACGCTTCTCCATCGGAACCTCCTCTTCACGGCCCGTGAAGCCGTCCACGTTGGCGTAGAGGGCGAAGAACGAGTAGGTGTTGTAGAGCGTTCCGAAGAATTTGCGGCGCACTTCGTCGACGCCGTCCCTGTCGAACTTGAGGTTGTCCCACGGCTGCGAGTTGGAGATCATGTACCAGCGCGTCGCGTCGGCTCCGTAGGTGTCGAGCACCTCGAATGGATCGACGGCGTTGCCCAGGCGTTTCGACATCTTGTTGCCGTTCTTGTCCAGCACCAGACCGTTCGAAATGATATTCTTGAAAGCCACCGAGTCGAAGAGCATCGAGGCGATGGCGTGCAGCGTGAAGAACCAGCCGCGCGTCTGGTCGACACCCTCGGCGATGAAGTCGGCGGGGTAGACCTGGCCGAAGCCCTCCTTGTTCTCGAACGGGTAGTGCACCTGCGCATAGGGCATGGCGCCCGAGTCGAACCACACGTCGATCAGGTCCGATTCGCGCTTCATCGGCTCGCCCTTCGACGAAACCAGCACGATCGAATCGACATAGGGGCGGTGCAGGTCGATGTTCTCGGTCGAGTAGTTCTCCTTCGACATGTCGCCGACCCTGAAATTCCTGTACGGGTTTTCCTGCATGACGCCCGCCGCTATCGAACGCTCTATTTCGGCCATCAGCTCTTCGACCGAACCGATGCACTTCACCTCGGAGTAGTCCTCCGTGGCCCATACGGGCAGCGGGGTTCCCCAGAAGCGCGAACGCGAGAGGTTCCAGTCCACCAGTCCTTCGAGCCACTTGCCGAAGCGGCCCGTTCCGGTCGATTCGGGTTTCCAGCGGATCGTTTTGTTCAGTTCGATCATCCGCTCGCGCAGCGCCGTGGTGCGGATGAACCACGAGTCGAGCGGGTAGTAGAGCACGGGTTTGTCCGTGCGCCAGCAGTGGGGGTAGGAGTGGGTGTGCTTCTCGATCTTGAAGGCCTTGTTTTCGGCTTTCAGCATCACCGCGATGTCGATGTCCAGTGTCGGGTCGGTCTCGCTCAGCCGCTCGTCGTAGGCGTTCTTCACGTAGCGGCCCGCATACTCCCCGTATTTCGCGGCGTCGACGTGCGTCTTCACGAACTCCGGGTCGAGGTCTTCGATCAAAAAGAATTTGCCCTGCCTGTCGACCATCGGCTGGTTCTTGCCCGCGCGGTCGACCATGAAGAGCGGCGGGATGCCGGCGGCCTTGGCCACGCGGTCGTCGTCGGCGCCGAACGTCGGGGCGATGTGCACGATGCCCGTACCGTCCGAGGTGGTCACGTAGTCGCCGACGATCACGCGGAAGGCGTCGCCTTCCGGCTTCACCCACGGGATCAGCTGCTCGTAGCGGATGCCTTCCAGCTCGGGACCTTTCCAGCTCCCCTCCATGATCTCGTATGTGCCTTCCATCTTCTTGGTGAAGTAGGAACCCAGTAGCTCTTTGGCCAGAATGACCGTCTGCGGCCGGTCGGTGTAGGGGTTGAGGCACTTGACCTTCACGTATTCGATCGCGGGGCCTACGGCCAGCGCCGTGTTCGAAGGCAGCGTCCACGGCGTGGTGGTCCAGGCCAGGAAATAGAGTTCACCTTCGATTCCTTCGAAGAGTTTCTCGCTCTTCGCGTCGCGGATCACGCGGAACTGCGACGTGCAGGTCGTGTCCTTCACGTCGCGGTAGCAGCCGGGCTGGTTCAGTTCGTGGGTCGAGAGGCCCGTTCCGGCGGCGGGCGAGTAGGGCTGGATGGTGTAGCCCTTGTAGAGCAACCCCTTGTCGAAGAGCTGCTTCAGGAGCCACCACAGCGTCTCGATGTATTTGTTGTCGTAGGTGATGTACGGGTCGTCCATGTTGACCCAGTAGCCCATCTTGCGCGTGAGGTCCTCCCACTTGCCCGTGAACTCCATCACCGCCTCGCGGCACGTGCGGTTGTACTCCTCGATGGAGATCTTCTTGCCGATGTCTTCCTTGGTGATGCCGAGCTTCTTCTCGACGCCCAGTTCCACGGGCAGTCCGTGAGTGTCCCATCCGGCCTTGCGGTGCACGAGGTAGCCCTGCTGCGTCTTGTAGCGGCAGAATACGTCCTTGATCGTGCGGGCCATGACGTGGTGGATGCCGGGCATGCCGTTTGCCGAGGGGGGACCCTCGTAGAATACGAACGTGGGATGGCCCTCGCGGGTCGTGATGCTTTTGTGGAACGTGTCGCGTGCGTCCCATTCGCCGAGCACGTCGGCGGCTATGCCTGCCAGGTCGAGGCCTTTATACTCCTTGAACTTCATATCGGTAGAAATTTCTTCGCTAATTTTCTGACAATTGGCAAAGATATAAAAAAGATTTGAAAAACGGGTCTGAAGCGTTCGATTTATGGATCTCCGTTCCGGGAAGCGGGGTCTGCGGGGGCCTTCCCTTCGTCGGGGCTGTCCGCGTCCGGCTTCGGGGCGATGACCGTCCCGGTCGTTTTCCGTCCGGTTCTGCGCCCGGGACGGACGCGGGTTTTGGGGATTACTCCCCCGCGGGAATGTCGATCCGGAAACAGGAGCCTTCGCCCGCCACGGAGTCGACGCCGACCGAGCCGCCCAGCTGTTCGGCGATCGACTTGCAGATCGACAGCCCGAGCCCGGTCCCCTGGGTGAAGGTGTCGAGTTTGACGAAACGTTCGAAGATGCGTTCCCGGTCTTCGGGCGCGATGCCGATGCCCGTGTCGCGGACGTAGAAACGGATGTGGCCGGGAATCCGGCGGAATCCGATCGTTACCGATCCTTTTTCGGTAAATTTCAGTGCATTGCGCGTAAAGTTGTTCAGCACCTGGGCAAGCCCCTTCCTGTACTCCGTGACGGGGAATTCCGGCAGCCCTTCCTCGACGCGCAGTTCCACGCCCGGCCGGCGCTGGAGGCGGAGCGAGTCGGCGACCTCCCGGCATAAGTCCCGGGCGTCGAACTGCGTGCGCTCGATGTCCGTGCGTCCCGACTCGATGCGCGCCAGATCCAGCACGTCGGAGATGATTTGCAGCAGCAGGGTGTTGTTGCGCAGGATGATGTCGGTGTACTCCCGGCGGGTTTCGTGCCTGCTTTCGTCTGCCAGCAGTTCCGAGAATCCGACGATGGCGTTCAGCGGGGTGCGGATTTCGTGGCTCATGTTGGCCAGGAACGCCGACTTGAGTTTGTTGGACTCCTCGGCGCGCTTCTTCGCTTCGCGCAGCTCCTCCTCGGTGCGTTTGAGTTCGCTGATGTCGTAGTTGACGCACGCCAGGTCGATCACGCCCTCCTCCGGACGGTAGTCGCGGCAGAGCAGGTGGATTTTGATCCAGCGCATCGGCTCCTGATCGCTCACGATGCGCACTTCGTTGACGAAAGTCCGGATTTCTCCGGTTTTGAGGCGTTCGAACTCCTCCTCAAGGTGTTGCCGGTCGTCGGGATGGACCTGCCGCCAGTGGCCGAGAATCTGTGAGGCGGGCGTGTTTTCCGCTTCGCCGTAATTTTTGGCCCAGGGACCCTTGGTGTAACCCTCTCCCGTAAGGGGGTTGTAGCTGACGCAGCCCACGTGCGCGAAGTCCGAAACCAGGTTGAAGAGATGCTCGAAATCGTCCAGCTGTTCGCGGCTGCGCGTGGCGTCGGTGATGTCTTCGAGCAGGATGACCAGTTCGTCGTCGTCGCCCGGCGTGTTGTAGATCAGGCAGCGGCAGGTGCGTTTGCCGTCCGGGCTTTTCCCGGTCTGCTCCCAGAAGGAGCAGGAGGGGATGTGCTCGAATGTGGGGATGTGTTTCAGGGGATCTATTCCCACCTCGCGGGCCGTCTTTCCGGCATGGCCCTGCGTGTGGATGCCCAGTATCCTGCCGGCCTGCTGGTTGATGTACGAAAGCAGGTAGTCGACCGCTTCGCCCGATTTGTCGCGCAGGATGTTGACGCGCAGGTAGCCGATCGGCAGGTGTTCGATCAGTTGTGCGAGGTGGCTGTAATTGCGTTGCGTCGCCTTGTAACTCTGATTGATGGAGGCCAGTTCGGCATTTTCGGGAGTGCCTTCCGTAACGCGGCGGACGGTTCCGAAAACCGAGCGGACGCCCGTCAGCGGATCGTTGGCGGCAGCCACGGCTCTGACTTGCAGGCATCTGTCGCCGTTGGCCGTGACGAACGTTTCGTCGAGCGAGTCGGAGACCTTGAGGGCGGCGCAGCGGGTGTAAATGCGCGCCCGGTGCTCCTCGCCGGGCAGCAGGTAGACCTCCTCGAACGAAATGCGGGTGCGATCTGCGCCGAAAAGGTCCGCCGCCAGCCGCGAACAGGTCATTTCGCGCTGTCCGAAGTCGAGCTGCCACCATCCGACGCCGGAGGCGTCGAGTGATTTTTGCAGCAGGTCGGGGGCGGCTTGTTCGGAGTGCATGGCAGAAATACCCTTTTTTCGATGTTTCTGCAAAAATAGAAAATTTCGGGAGAAAACGAATTTTGTCCGGATGATTTTTTGCGCGGCGGCGCTATTCGGTTTCGTCCTGCCGCGTCAGCGTGCGGATCACGCGCGCCGGGTTTCCCACGGCCACCGAGTCGGCCGGGATGTCGCGCGTCACGACGGCTCCGGCGCCGATGACCGAACGGTCGCCGATGGCGACGCCCGGGCAGACGATCACCCCTCCGCCCAGCCAGCAGTCGTCGCCGACGGTGATCGGACGGCCCGCTTCGAGTCCAGTGCGGCGCTGTGCCGCGTCGAACGGATGCAGGGCGGTGAGCAACTGCACTTTGGGACCTATGAGCGTGTGGCGGCCGATGCGGATCGGCGCCAGGTCGAGGAACACGCAGTCGAAATTGACGAACGACCCTTCGCCGATTGAGATGTTGAGTCCGTAATCGCAGCGGAACGGTTCGCGGATGAATCCTTCGCAGCCGGGGCACAGCTCGCGCAGTGCGGCGCGGTAGGCGTCGTCGTGGCCGCAGAGTTCGACGTTGAGGCGGTGCATCAGGCGCGTGGCGTTGTCCCGGATGGCGGTGAGTTCCGCATCCCGGGGGTCGAACCACCCGCCGGCGAGCATCTTTTCCCGCTCGGTCATTTTAGTCGAAGGATTGCATTTCGATCAGCTTGGCGTAGATGCCGTTGCGTTCCATCAGCTCGTTGTGCGTGCCCTGTTCGGCGATGCGGCCGTGGTCGACGACAACGATCAGGTCGGCGTTGTGGATGGTCGACAGGCGGTGGGCGATGACCACCGACGTCCGGCCTTTGAGCAGGTTGTTGAGGGCGTCCTGCACGAGTTTTTCGCTCTCGGTGTCGAGTGCCGAGGTGGCCTCGTCGAGGATCAGGATGTCGGGGTTCTTGAGCACCGCGCGGGCGATCGAGAGCCGCTGGCGCTGGCCGCCGGAGAGTTTCACGCCCCGGTCGCCGATGTTGGTCCCGTAACCGTCGGTGCATTCGCGGATGAAGCAGTCGGCGTTGGCGACCTTCGCCGCCTCGACCACCTCTTCGTGCGTGGCGCCGCGCTTGCCCATGCCGATGTTGTTTTCGATGGTGTCGTTGAAAAGCACGGTGTCCTGCGCCACGACGCTCATATGGGCACGTACGCTCTCCTGCGTGTAGTCGCGCAGCGAGATGCCGTCGATGAGTATTTCGCCCGCCGAGGGGTCGTAGAAGCGGGGCAGCAGCTCGCTCAGCGTCGACTTGCCGCCTCCCGAGGGACCGACCAGAGCCACGGTCTGCCCGCGGCGTATCTCGAACGAAATGCCGTCGATCACTTCGCGCTCCCCGTCGTAGGTGAAGTGCACGTCGCGGAATTCGATTTTCTCTTTCAGCCCCGTGAGTTCCCGGGCGCCGGGTTTGTCCTGTATTTCGGGTTTCGTGTCGATGATCGAGAAGATGCGCTCTCCGGCGGCGATTCCCTGGTTGATGTTGGCGAACTGGTCGATGAAGGTGCGCACGGGGCGCGTGATCTGCGAGAACATGGCGATGAAGGCGATGAATCCGCCGGGGTCGAGCGAGCCCCGGGCCACGAGCGAACCGCCGAAGACGAGGATCACGCCCACGGCCGTGATGCCGAGGAACTCGCTCATCGGCGAGGCCAGCTGCTGCCGGCGGGCCATCGAGAGGGTCAGGCGCGCCAGGTCGGCGCTGATGGCGTAGTATTTCTGCTTGATGTATTCCGTGGCGTTATAGCTCTTGATGACCTTGATGCCCGAGAGCGACTCGTCGAGCGTCGAGACCATCTCGCCCATGCGCTGCTGGTTGGTGCGGGCCGGGTGGCGGAGTTTCTTCACGATGCTGCCGATCAGCAGGGCCACCACCGGGAGGAACAGCACCGAGAAGATGGCCAGCTCCCACGAAATGGCCACCATCATCACGATGTAGCCGATGATCAGAAACGGTTCGCGGAACGACACCTGGAGGGTGTTGGTGATGCAGAACTGCACCACGCCCACGTCGGAGGTGATTTTCGAAATGATGTCGCCCTTGCGCTGGTCCGAGAAATAGCCCACGTTCATGTCCATCACGCGCGAGAACATTTCGTTGCGCATGCGTTGCAGGGTCCGCGTGCGCATGTTCTCCATGGTCCATGCGCCGAGGTAGCGGAACAGGTTGCTCATCAGGCTGATGCAGATGGCTACAATGGCCAGCAGCATCAGTACGTTCTGGCGGTCGTATTGTTCGAAGATGTGCGAATAGGCGAAGTTGAAAAGTGTTGCGAGGTAGTCCTGATTGAGTTCCAGGGGAGGCAGCTTTTCGACGTATTCGAAGGAGTAGTTCGCGTCGAACATGGTGTTCAGGATCGGGATGATCAGCATGAACGTCAGCGAGTTGAACAACGCGTAGAAAAGCGAGTAGAAGAAGTAGGGGATCGCGTATTTCTTGATCGGCCGGGCAAAACCCAACAGCCGCATGTATGTTTTGAACATTCGGAGCGTATGTTTGTTGGTTACGCAATTAGCGGCGTAAAGATAGGAATAATAACCCGAAAAGCGAAAAATGTACGATAATTCGATGGATTATGGTGGACTTTCTGCCGAAAAAACGGTGTGGCGCGTCCCGTTTTACCGCTCTGCGGGATCGTAGCCCGTGTCTTCGAGCCAGTGTGCCTTGTCGTTGGCCGCCGCCACGGCCAAACAGTCGCAGCGGTTGTTCTCGACTGTTTCGGCGTGGCCCTTGACCCAGACGAAACGGACGTTGTGGCGGTTGTACACGCGCAGGAAACGCATCCAGAGATCGGGGTTTTTCTTGCCCGCGAATCCCTTGCGGACCCAGCCGAAGACCCAGCCTTTCGAAACGGCGTCGACGACGTATTTCGAATCGGAGTAGATGACCACGTCCGAACCCTCGAACTTGAGCGTTTCGAGCGCCACGCACACGGCCATCAGCTCCATGCGGTTGTTGGTCGTCAGGCGGAATCCCTGCGACAGCTCCTTGCGG
>ENA-UOOC01002064-UOOC01002064.1-human-gut-metagenome-genome-assembly--contig:-C48old-NODE-2064-length-15723-cov-6.030955_pt1 | contig 15723 bp, 8 predicted proteins | sample MGYA00242469_ERZ724016 | MGnify/ENA metagenome assembly ERZ724016 | reverse complement strand
TATAAAAACCGACTTGCAGATAGTTTCGCCCTAATCGGCTCATATCCTTAACAATCAATGTTCCGACATTGCCTGCTTCAACTTCTTTTATCAACGCTTGAAAGCCGGGGCGATTGAAATTCACACCCGAAAAACCATCGTCAGTAAAATGGCGGATATTCTCAAAGCCATTCCTACGGGCATAATCTTCAAGATATTTTTTCTGATTGGTAATAGAATTACTCTCGCCATTCAAATCATCATCTCTTGATAATCTCTCGTAAAGTGCCGTAATCTTTGAAGTCCTTGACATTCTCTTAACCTCCTTCCTTATGTATTTTCAATTTAGGACAGTTAATTTTATCGTCCTATTAAAGTATAGCCCTCGGGCGTTAATTCAACTGCTGTAACAGTTTGACCGAATGTTGACGCCCAACTGTCAAAGTGTTGCAAGTTCATTGAACGAAGCGTATCATATTGCAAATATCTTTGAATGGTATATAACTCAACCATAGAATTGGATATAGGTGTACCTGTTGCAAAAATTACACCTCGACCTCCTGTGATTTCATCAAGATACTGTGTTTTCATAAAAAGGTCAGAGGATTTTTGTGCTTCTGTCTGTGCTATACCGCCTACATTCGTCATCTTTGTATAAAGATATAAATTTTTGTAATAATGGCTTTCATCAATAAATATACGGTCAACGCCCAATTCTTCAAAGGTGACAACATCGTCTTTTCTGCTTTGGTCATTAAGTTTTTTTAGCTTTGCTTCAATAGATTTCTTTGATTTTTCAAGCTGTTTAATTGAAAAGCGTTCGCCGTTTTCGCTTTTAAGCTGTGCAATACCTTCAATAAGTTCATCTATCTGTCTTTGTAAAATATCCCTTTGTCTTTCAATAGACATTGGGATTTTTTCAAATTGAGAATGACCGATGATAACAGCATCATAATCACCTGTAGCAATTCTGCCGCAAAACTTTTTACGGTTCTTTGTTTCAAAATCTTTCTTTGTTGCAACAAGAATATTGGCCGCCGGATAAAGTTGAAGATATTCCGATGCCCACTGCTCTGTTAAATGATTAGGCACAACAAAAAGAGATTTGTTGCAAAGTCCGAGCCTTTTGCTTTCTTGTGCAGCTGCAACCATTTCAAATGTTTTGCCTGCACCTACAGTATGAGCAAGAAGTGTATTACCACCATACATTATGTGTGCTATTGCATTTATTTGATGAGGTCTTAATTTGATTTCAGGATTCATACCGTAAAAATTGATATGTGAACCGTCATACTCACGGGGACGAATAGAATTAAATCTTTCGTTATATATCTTACAAAGTTCTTCTCTGCGTTCAGGTGATTTCCATATCCATTCTTCAAAAGCTTGTTCAATTAACTTCTGTTTCGCCTGTGCAACAGACGTTTCCTTTTTATTGAGCACAGCCTTTCTTTTACCGTCTTCTTCAAAATAATCAAAAACCTTAACGGTTTTCTGATTAAGCGTGCTTTCAATTATGTTATAGGCATTTGCTCTTACAGAGCCGTATGTGTTTTTCGCTTTAACATTACCTTTATCATAACTTTTACCCTCTATGTTCCATTCACCCGTGTATTCAAAATAATGCACCTTAATAAAAGGTCTTGTATATTGTGACGGCTCAAGTAATTCAAACACAAATTCTTGTATATATTTGCTTGGTATCCAAGTAGCACCAAGGCGAACGGAAATTTCACTTGCTGTTAAATCTTTAGGTTGTACCTTTTCAAGATATTTAACATTAACAGTATAAAGTTCAGGATAAATTTCGGCATTTTCTTTTGCAGTACGCAATTTTTCTCGCACATTGCCGGAAAGATACTCATCTGCGGGAAGATATTTAGGCTCGTTCCTGTTTGGAGAAAATATAGGATTGAGAAATATAACACCTTGCAATTCTGAATATATTTCATCTTCGCTTTTGCTGGTAAGCAATTTCATATATTCAATGTCAACACTTGCTTTCTCACCGATTGATACCGCAAGTGCTTCGCTTGATGTATCAACCGAAGTGATTTCCTTATGAGGTTTAATAGTTCTTTTAGTGAACATATCGGCTTTTCTTTCAAGATTACCGTTTTGATCAAGTATTTCAAGTGCAGATAAAAGCGAATATGAACTGTCTTGTGAAAAAGCAGATTTATTACCTCTGCTTGAAATCAAGCCGTAATCTTTTATGAATTTATCATAAAGACTGTTTAAGCGTAATTGTTCTGATTTAATTTCTTCCTCGGAATAATCTTGTTCCTGCGTAGTGATAAGACTGCGAACTGTATCCCGCAAGGCAATCATATCTCGTATACGATTCTCGGCAGTAGCGGATACATCAACAGGCGTCATTCTTGAATTTTCTCTAAAGTATATCTTTCCGTCTACAACAGTATATGAAAAGTTTCTTACTGTCGGGTCGGCAGGAATAGAGTTATCAATATCTACCTCATCGATAATATCATAATCAACAATCTCGCCTTTAATATTATCTACAGCTTTATCAAGCAATGTTTCAAAGTCGGAATCTTCATAAGCCTTGCAAGCAGTTTCAATACCGAATCTGCCTGTTTGCTCGACCATTTCGCCAATAATCATTTCGGGATGGGCAACAAAATACGAATTCATTTTAATACCGTTTTCATCGGTATCAAGATAAATCCAATCGCTTTCAATATCAACTATTCTGTCTCGCTTTTGGAGTATGAGAATATCAGAAGTGACTTCGGTTCCGGCTTTACCTTTAAAAGTATTATCGGGCAGTCTTATTGCGCCGAGAAGTTCAGCCCTTGCGGCAATATATTTTCTGACCGAAGGATTTTCTTTATCCATTGTACCTTTTGAAGTTATAAGGCACATAACCCCACCGGCTCTTAATTTATCAAGCGATTTCGCAAAGAAATAGTCGTGGATTAAAAAATTATTTTTATCATACCTTTTATCAACGACTTTAAAATCACCGAAAGGAACATTACCGACTACTGCGTCAAAAAAGCTATCGGGCAAATCTGTTTCTTCATACGGCTTTGCAGTAACAGAAGCATTTTGATAAAGCTGTTGTGCTATACTTGCCGATGTTTTATCAAGCTCAACGCCATAAAATTTTGAGCCTTGCATATCACTAGGAAGCATACCGATAAAGTTACCAACACCACAAGACGGCTCTAATATATTACCTTGTTTAAAGCCCAATTTAGCCATCACTTTATAAACTGCGTTAATTACTTCGGGTGGTGTAAAAAATGCTGTTAATGTACTTTCACGAGCATGTGAGTACTCATCAGGTGACAGCACTTCAACGAGTTCGTTATATTCATTTGCCCAAAACGAGTTGTTTTCATCAAACGCTTCGGGAATACCGCCCCAACCGACATATTTTGAAAGGACGATTTGTTCATCGGGTGTTGCAAAACGATTGTCGGCTTCACAGTCTTTCAAAACCTTGATAGCCTCCATATTTCTGCGAAAGCGTTCCTTTTTGCCCACAACCTTAACGGGATGTGTGGCAAAATCAAAATCGTACCTTTGCTCAACAGAAATTTCGGGATGAATATCCCACTGACTATGTTCAGTATGCTGTTTTGTGTTTTGAGTGGGAATAATCTGTTCTTTTTCTGTCGGTAAATATTGTCTTACAAATTCAACGGCCTCTTTGCGAAAGATAGGAAAGCCTGTCCCGTCGGCAAAAGTTTGGTCAGCCATAGATACATAACCGTTACTGACAGAATCAACAACAAAGTGTCTGCCGTCAATATCTATTTCTTCACCGATTAAGTCTAAACCATCATCAACTTCCGACACAACAGGCTCAATTTCTGCATCAACATTTTCTTTTTCTGCCGGTTTAGTAAACTTACTCGGTTGCTTTACCTTTGGTGCAAGGTTTGGATAATCATATAGTTTGAATGTGCCGTTTTTGTAAGCCACAAAGTCATCATAGATTTGCTTACGGTACTGATACATTCTGTCCTCTTTATCCATAAGAGCCAAAGCATTTGACATCATATTTTCAATGTCATCAAGTGCCTGTGGGTTATCAAGTTGAGCCTTGATAACTCTTGAAATCTTATATGGCTCAATATCATTCGGATAAGGCTTAGCGTCATTCTCGGATAAGCCTTCAAAAAACGATTCCAAATCTCTTGTTATTTCGTTTTTGTATATATCGGGTATAGCGTCAATATCCTCTTGCGTTACAAATTTATTTTGCTTGATAAAGGTATCTATTCTTTTTGCAACATCGCTCCATTTAATAAGAACTTTTGCATAAGGCTCCATAACCGAACCGTGACTGAAATCAATACCTTTTATTGTTTTATTAACGCTGTCATTACCGCCTAAATATCCGCTTTGATTATCCTTGCCTACATATTTAATTCTGTCTGCTTTATCAGGGTGATTAACAAAATAGGTGTAGGTTTCGAGTCGGTAGGCGTGGTTGTTTTTGCCGTTTATGATAATCTTATCTATCTCATCTTGTGAGATGAACATTTTTCTGTCAGGAAGATAACCCGATTCAGCTTTAAACCCAATAGGCTCTCGTTTCATACCTTCAATAATTTCTGCAATATATGGTATAGAATATTGAGCTGCATAATTAAAACGAATGATTTTCATACCGGCATTATAGTCATCCATCAGTTTGCCGTACTCTTTGAAAATTTGAGCACGCTTTTCATCATCCTTGAGCATATCGACAATTTTTTCAACCATATCGGGATAGCCGAAAACACCGTCAATTTCTTTTTGTATTGATTGCAGGCAATTATCTTTATTGGGATAATCGTCACTCAAATCTCGGATAAATTCAGTAAGTCTGTCGGCAACTTTATTGAGTTCGTAGTCATCAACCTTATCAAGTTCATACTGTGGCATATATCTGCCTACATCAAGAAGTTCACGAATACGAACAGCTGCTTGTTCCCAAGTGAGATGTGTTGCCGTACTTGTTTTAGCCGATGTACCTTTAGCAATACTTATACCGTTTTCATCATACCAAAAGGAAACCTTTTCACCGTTAAAGACAAAGCCTGCACCGTTAGTACCGTAAAGAAATTTAAGCATTCTTGCGTTATACTCAACACCTCTGTCCCGTCTGAAGTGCATAGCAATTTGTACTCTGCTGTTTTTATCATTAAAACCACAACAAAGTGCTTCATCAATAATCTGTTGTGATATGCCAAAATCGGTAAAAAGTGATGTTTGAGGTATTTCATCATATACAGGCTCGTTATCATAAGAAAAGCTGAACAAATCAAGCTGTGTTTTTTCTTCCTTTTCTGTATCAAGATACTTGCCGTCATTGATAAGTTCTTTAATGATACTGACAATAATATCCCACGAAAAAACGGACTCCTTTGTTCGGGTTTTGTAGTTACCCTCATACATAAGAAGTCCATTATCAGCTAATGTAAAGCCAAAGTGTTTATTGAATTTATCGTACTCGTCAAACCGTCTTGGATACAGCGTTTTGGTATAGTTTATAAGTTCATTATCTTTTTTGGTGGTTTGATACTCTTTGATGATTGCAGGTTTTCTTTGTACCAAATCATCATCGGGATTACTGAGCATATACCTGATAGCCTGTTCGTCAACAAACGGCGGCAGTTCATCGGTTACATTGTGTAAATCAGTTCGTTCAAAACTGTTTCTCTCGCCGAGTTCTTGATATTGTTCATCATTCCTACCCAAGTCATCATATTCGTTTGTTTGAGTTTCTCGGTCACTCCCTGTGCTTTTGCCATCTGAGTTATGATTTGTTCTTCCATCTGCTGTGCCTGTTCCTGAATCGACATCAGGTGTTCCGTCAGTTTGCAGGTTGTCAATAAAGTTGTGAATGTCGCTTTCTTGTGATTTTTGAGATATTCCTGTCTTTTCTGTGCGTAATATCCCATTTGTTCCGTCTTTGTCGGCATAATCAGGTTCGGGTAAAGCTGCTCTCCGACTTGTGTGTATGTTATCTTCATTTAAATTGCTCCTTTCGTTTTTGTTTTCATCCTTATTGTAGGGACTTGTTGAAGTTTTTTCAAATATGCGATTTTCTTTTTCAAGTGCAAATACGGTTTTTGATATTTCAAGGAGTGCTGTTTTTGAAATATTGTTTGTTGCTTCACCGAGGGTATTAAAAGTATTCGGTGTATTGAAATTAACAACATCCTCAAAATCTTCCGTATCAAGCATTAAATCGGCATCAACACCAAGCCTTGAGAGAACCGTATACGAAACGCTGTTTGAAACCAATTTACGAAACTTTGATGAAATAATATCATCAGAGAAATCTTCAAGAAAACTGTCTTGCTTTGCATTGCAAAGTTCAAAAAGATAATCGGATAAACTGTCGCTTACAGAATTTTCACAAGCAGATATGACGGCACTGCTTAAATCGGATTTATCATCAACTGCACCGAAAACATTTTCAAGTGTCTTAATAACATTATCGGCATATTTGTTTTTCATATGCCAAATAGGGACTTCTTTTGCCTGCTCGCCCTCGTGTGTATCGCTGACATCAAACACATATTTAAGCCTTGGATAGTTTCGATTTGACACATCAAAAAGTGCAATGCCTTTAGCACCTTTGTTTACCCATCTGCCAAACTTTCTGTTCCATCTTGCCATAGGTAAAACTGCAACAGCGTCAGGCTTTTGAGCATAAACAAGAAGTTGCTCACTAAACGGCAAGCCGTAGTTATTGCAAGAACTTTTCAAAAATTCCTGCCAATTACTCGGCGAACGGATAACATCCTTTGAAACATCATCATAAAGAACAGAAATGAGTTCAAACCTTGTAGCCATAGTCATCACCTTTCATCTTGTTTACCTCCGAGATATGAATAAAGCGTGTGCTTTTTTACAGCCTCTTTAATGGCACATATAACCTTAATTTCTTTAATCGAAATATTCGGCAAATCAAGCATTTCTTCTGTTTTCATATTCAAAATATCTGCCTCACTGCATTTGCCTGCCTTAAACAGCTTTAAAAGCACTTTCGTTTTTGTTTGGAAATCTGTATCCATTTTTACCTCCGTATATATTAAAGGCGGCAACCGAAGTCACCGCCCAAATAAGTTTAATTATCGTTTTTCTTTTTGTTTCTGACTTGGAGAAATACAAGCCCTGCAACAATAAAGACAACGAGTGCAATAGACACAATCGTTTTAACTGTCATTATCTTTTACCTCCTTTTATTATCGTTCATCTCGTTCTCGGTTATGCCGTTGCCTGTCTTTGTCAAAAGAGCGATACATTTCAGCCTTATCGGCAACTCTTTGACCAAAGTCTTTTAACGCATCAAACTTGTTTTCAATATAATGACCGTAATAATATGAGCCGTTATTACATTCCCAAGTGGCATATTGTTTTCCTTTATTTGCAGTAGTCCTTTCACCGAGTACGATTTCACCTTTACCGACAGTTACGGCATTGATAATGGTGTAGCCTGCATTAGTTCTGTCACTCATTATCTGCACCTCGCTTTTTCTTTCTCTTAATAAAGAAATATACACAGCCTGCGATACCGACAAGAGAAGCACCGGCAATACCTAAAACACGATTGATATTCCTATCATCACCTGTTTTTGGATTTTCAAGTTCAGGGACTTTAATCGTTACGGTCTGTCCGTCATCGTTAATGTCAGCGTGAGCAGTTAATTCAACCCCGTCACGGTACAATGCCTCAAACACTACAAGTTCGGTATCCTTTTTAATAGCCGAACCGTCAAATGTAAAAGTGACTTCTACTTTGCCATCAGTCTTATCAGGTACAAACTTAACGGTCGAAGTAACTTCTTTACCTTTCACCATAAACGGCTTGCCTGTGGCTTTATCCATCAATGTACCTTTGATAACATATTCGGTATTAGGTACTAAATGCTTGTACTCAACAGTATCTTTTATTGTTATTTCGCCTTTTGCGATGACTTCTTTTTTGCCATTGACGGTTGCCGTTGTTTTTAATTCTGGCACTTTATCATTGATTGCAGTAAGTTCAACCACTTGCTCGTTATCTTTGATTATTACGGTAAAAATATCTTCATTATCGAGATATCCTTCAGCTGGTTTTAACTCCTTGATGATATACTCACCATAAGGAACATTAGTAAAGGTAAAGATACCGTTTTCATCGGTAACAGCAGTTAAAACTGCATTCTTTTCTGTTAATTCAGAGGTGTTCGCAAAGAACAAACCAAAGGTTGCTCCCTTGATTACCTCCTGCGTTTCTCGGTCAATCTTCAAGCCTTTAACAGAACCATAAATGAGATTGTTTTCGATAGCTTTATCATTATTGATTTTAATATCAATAACCTTGACATCTTGACCTTGGTATTCGGTATCGAACTCATATTTTGTGTTAGACAAGATATAGTGCTCATCGGTTGCAATTTCTTTTGCGTACCACTTAAAACCTACCGGTAAATCACAATCAAAAGATATATTTCCGTTCTTGTCACAGTTTGCAAAGGTAATTAAAGCGTCTTTTGGAATAACATCGCCGTTACTTGCTTTAATATCTTCGTTTGCGTAAACGCCAAACTGAACAAATGAGATTTCATTATTTTTACCGAGGTTGAAAGTCTTATCTTCATCCATTTCTTTTCTCAGTGATACAACGACCTTTTGTCTATCGTTGTATACAGAAACAGCGGTTGATGTTACAGATATATTTTGTCCTGCATAAATAAGTTCTACATCGTATTTTGTACTGTTATGAACATATCCGTTTGGTGCAGTCTTTTCAATAACTGTATATTTACCGAGATAAAGTTCTTTTGATTTAGCCACACCGTCATCATCGGTTGTGATAGTATCGACCAATGAGCCTTGATCGTATCTTACTGTGCCATCAAGTGTTGTAATATCCTCGGCGGCATAGATTTCAAATACTGCACCTTTAAGATTACCGACGCTGTATTTAGGGGTGTATACGCCTTTGTTTTCTTCAATAGACGAAAAAATCTCACCTGTTTTTGTAATATTGATTACGCCCTTTTGAGCCATATCCTTTGCTTTGACCTTTACTACAGTTACGCCTGTATCGGTTGAAGCATTCTCCTGTGAAATTACAAACGGAATAGGAGTATCGTCAAGAACATATCCATATGGAGCTTGTACTTCTTTAAGAGTATAATCACCATACGGCAACTTTTCAGGTGTGATTAAATATCCCTCTTTGTTGGTGTAAAAGGTATGAATTGATGTCACTTGAGGGTAGGTATACTGCATTGTAATTCTATAATTGTTGCTATCGTAGATTTCAAAAGCAGCACCTTCGTATGGGATTCGTTTACCCGTTTCCTTATCAAGTTTAACCACTTTGAGATACGACTCGAAATTTTTATTGTTGATAAGGAATTTGTATGTCTTACCATCGGTATTGATGAACACATCAAAATCGGTTATTTTTTCTCTGCCATCCCATCCCTTTGTTTGATGTACTGTGTATACGCCGTATGGAAGTAGTTTGGTACTTGCAAAGCCGTCTTCATCGCAAACAATAGTATCTCGCTCATCTTTGTCTGCATTTACAAATAAGCCTGCCGATTTAAGATAGACTTGAAACTCTGCACCTTTTTCGGGTGTTTCGATTTGAGTTTTACCATCATCAGTATGTTTAATAATGCTGATTTTGCCTTTAATGACTTGTTCCATAACAGTCATATCGGGTGCATTATTGTATTCTACTGTATAATCTTTCGGGTCTGCACCTACTTTATACACCGTATCGTTAAGAAGATAACCTTCACTTGGAGTAATTTCTTTTATTGTCCAGTCTGTACCGCATACGAAATAGTCTGTTGTAAAAGAGCCGTTACTGTCAGTTGTGTATTGAGCTACAAGGTCATTACCCTTAAACAAACCATATACTGCTCCGCTGAGTTTAGCATCGCCTTGTGCGTGGTCTTTTTCATAGTCTTGTTTTATTACGGTTACTCTGAACTTTTTGAGTATGTTATAGAAGCTGACCGATGATGTTTTGTTGCTTGAAACAGTAATTGTCTGCGATTGATTAGGTACATATCTGTCAATGTTTTCTTCCGTAATCGTATATGTTCCCGGAACTAAATCCGAAATATCAATTTCACCGTTTGCATTTGTTGCAACGGTTTTTGAAAACCCATTAGCACCTGTGACAGTAAAGTTAATACCGGCTACAACGCCATCCTCCGAAGTTTTCACAAGTTTCATATCACCAAGCGGAGTAATCGAACCCGAAAAAGCCATTGAAACAGGGTCATAATATGCCGAATAGATAAGTTTTTGATATGATTCACTTCCATATGGATAGTAAAGCAAAAGTTCATCGTCATCGCCTGTACCGTCTTTGTAATATTCACCGTTAGCAAGTTTAAAGCTTGACGCAGTGCAAGATTTATCGACCTTAATTGTTAATGAGTTAGAATTTTTGCTGTGGGTAATACTCCAACCACTTCCGTTTTTCGTGAATGCAGGATAATCGGAATGCACCTTGTTTGTATCGGTAACGGTAAGGCTGTTCCCTGCAACGATTGTTCCGACATTGGTATTATTGAATGACGGCTTTTTATTTAGGTTGTCCATTCTGTCCTGAGCTTTGTTACACCACGCTTTGTATCCGCCGTCGCTGAAATCCCAGCTTGTATCGGAACCGAAGATAGACCACACTTTTTTCTGACAGTAAGCCATATCCTGCCAATCTATCGAGTTGCCGTGTTCAAGGTAATATCCTTCAAATATCCACTTTGCAGCTTTAATTGCCGTGTCACTTGCCATAGCTTTTTTGCCTTTAAGATATGACGAACTCGGCGATGTTGTGCCGTATTCAATACAGAAAAGCGGATAAGTTGTACCGCCTTTTTTCGTAGTATGAAGTTCGTGTCCGTAATGCTTTGAAACGCTTACATCAAGTTTCTTCATGCCCGACACCGCACCGAGGTTTTCCGTTGCCGCAAAAGCACTTAACGGAAACATCATTGTAACTGTTAATACCGACAAAAGAAGTGCAACAATTCTTTTGCCTAAATTTTTGAATTTATCTTTCATAACTTTTCCTTTCTGCCTGTTTTAAGGCATAAAAAAAGAGAAGATTGTTAAATCTTCTCAGCTTAAATTTATGATATTGTTATTTGAAATTGCCTGTCCATTTACCACAGTAACCGCAACTCCAGCATTCATAACCTTGTGGGCAGTTAGCAAAATATTCATCATCGGATATTTCTCCGCTTTCCCATTTATCTGCCCAAGATTTCATTACTGAATCCACATATGCCTTAACATCCGATTTGCTGTCAAACCATCTGCCCATATTGCCGCATTTCATTGAGTGATTATTGTTATTACTGCATTGACTTGCTTTTGGGGTTGTTGGTTGTTTTAATGTAGTCGTTGCTTTTTTTGTATGCTGTGTTGTAGATTTTGTTGTTTGAACAGGTTTTGATGTTGTAGACACAACCTTTCTTTTCGTGGTTGTTTCACTCAACTCAATCTTGTTTGAAGTTGTGCTCGTTATTTTTGCATTTGTAGTTGGTGCAGTAGTTGTTATATCGGCTTTCGTATCATTTTCAGCAGTCGAAACAGGAAGCGTTGTTTCTTTACTTGCAGAAAAAGAACTTGTTTCTGCATTTTCATTTACTTCGCTGTTTTTAACCGAACAACCTACAAATACGCTGATTAATATAACCGCAACCATACACAAAACGACTGACTTTTTCATTTAGAATTCCTCCTTTGCTTTCATTGCTATTTTAACAGATTTTGGAATTTTAAGCAAAGGTGCGTTTATTAAATCATACACATCATTCCTTTATTTGATTTATAAGGCTCTTTCTTTTCTGCAAGTTTGTATGTTTATTAGGAGGTATATTGAAAAGAGGGGGGATAGAAAAAATATACTCCTACTATCTGCTGTCCCTTTCGGCTCTGCTTTTCAAAAACTTGTTGTAATGCTCCAAAGCCTTGCACACATAATCTTGCCTTTTCTCAGGTGCAACAGATTTCGGAATATACTTTTCAAGTGTCTTATGTGGAATTATGAGCCTTTCCTGTTGGTTTGGTTTCAATTCATACATAACATCAAGAATAGTGTCGCCGTTGAGCTCTCCGTCATTAAACATCTTGTGCATACGAATAGCCTGTGCGTGAGACGGAGTACAACACTCGCTTTCTATTGCTTCCAATAAATCTTGCTGACATTCTTTATCAAGAAATGATATTTCAACAGCCGGCAACATTTTCATTTTACCATCGTCAACCATTTGCAACAGTTTAGGGATAAGATAGGTAAGGCGAATATATCGTCTTATTGTTTCTCTGCTTTCTCCTACTTCTTCTGCAAATTTTTCATTGCTTCTTAACTTCGGCACAACTTGTGTCGAAGTTAAATCGTTTCTTTTACCTTGTCTATTCATCGCATCCAATTTCATTTTGTATGCAAAGGCTTTTTCACTCGGCAAAATGTTTTCTCTTTGGATATTGCTGTCAACCATAATGACGGTTGCGGCGTCATCGTCCAAATTTGAAACGATACAACGCAATGTGTTTTTACCGGCAATCTCACTTGCAAATTTTCGTCTGTGTCCTGAGATGATTTCATAATCACCGTTATCTTTCTCACGAACAATGGCAGGAACCAACACTCCGTTTTCAAAAACACTTTCAACAAGTTTATTCATTTCTTCGTCATCACGCACTTTAAATGGATGATTCGGAAACGGTACAAGTTTTTCAAGCGGAATATCTTTTATAGTCGGAGTAAGTCCGTTTTCTCGCTCGCTTTGTGATGTGAATAAATCATCGAGCCTGTTCAGACTGAAGTCTGTTTTTCTCTTTTCGCTCAAGTTTCAACACCTCCTTCGTAAAGTCCGCATACGCTTTGGCAACCTTACTGTTTTTATCATAAGCGAATATTGATTTGCCGCTTATTGCAGTTTCAGCCGCTTTAATGCCCATAGGTATCTGCGTATCAAATATTTTAAGATATTTGCCGTAGTCATTTACGATAGCTTCCTTTGTACTTTTGGAAAGGTTAGTTCTGCCATCTACAAGTGTAAGCAAAATACCGTCAATTTTAAGTGACGGGTTAATTTGTCTTTTAACTTTACTTATAGTTTTAACAAGTTGTGTCATACCTTTAGCTGCAAGAAATTGCGACTGCACAGGAATGATAACCGAATCGGCAGCAACCAATGCATTAACCGTAAGCACGCTCAAAGACGGCATACAGTCAATAACCACATAATCATACGCAGTTTTGATTGAATTTACATAACCTTTCAGCACAGTTTCACGGCTCATTGTGTTTACCAAACTAAGTTCAAGTGCCGACAAATCAAGGTTAGCCGGAAGTAAATCAATATTCTCTTCATGATGAAGAATACCGTTTGCAGGGTTCTTGTTTCTTTCCTCGATATACTCGACGAGTTTGTCTGCAAGAGTAACCGAAAGTTCGTCTGTATCTCGCCAACCCAAAGCTGTTGTTAAATCACCTTGTGGGTCACAGTCGATAAGCAAAACTTTCTTACCCTCATTTGCAAGACCGACTCCAAAATTTAAGGCGGTTGTAGTTTTTCCTACACCGCCTTTTTGATTGCATATTGCAATTACTTTTGTTTGTTTCGTTAAAAACACCTCCGTTTTAATTCTATATATAGAAAAAAGCCTGCCGATTTTAACCGACAGGCTTTTACCTATTTACAGATGTTTGGTTGTTAATAAAGTATAACTTATTGTTACCTTGTTCTAGCATGCAAAGATAAATTTATATTGGCTGAATTATTTAATTAACAAATATATAATATAATCATATTTGAGATTTCAAATTATATAACCTTAATAAATAATTCAGTTTTTCTGCAATGCTTTGGTTTTTAAAATATTCACAATACTATTCTTTAGAATCTCTCTCTCTTCACTTATTTCTTTTATATCTTCTGAGTTTGTTTCGAAATAAAGATAAAAATACTGATTTGTACTACCAACCAAAGATATTCTATCAGCTAATAGTGGGATTTCACTTAAAGTTGCAACTTTATCATAATTAAAACGAATAAATGTATTATTTACATCTATTTTTTTAGTAGAATAACTTGCATCAACATAAACTATTTTAGTGACATTTTTTAAACCTTTATGATTTTTCACTTCGTCTAACACTTCATCAGATAAGTAGCATGCTGTAATTTGATTTGATGCAACATAAGGCAAATCTTTATTATAATTAGAAAGAATATATTGCTTAATTTTTATTTTTTCTTCATATGTGAATTCTTCAAATAACAAGTCATATTCAGCTAAAGATTTATACAAAGAATTCTTATATTTCCTATTTAATAATTCTTCACATAGTTTTTTAGGTTCTCCATCTAAAATATTTTTATATATCAAATATTTTACACTTGTCCATATATAGGCATCATCAATATATAGTATATCTTGATAATTCAAGTTCCAAACTGGGAATTCTCTTTTAGGATCCGATGTAATTTTTTTAGAAACAATAGGTGTCAAAAAATTAGCATAATAAATTACTTTGTGATGAGCATAAATCCATAAATACAAATAATCTCTAGCTTCTAGCACGTTTGCAATAACATTTATTGCATTTTTATTAAAGCCAACAACAAATTCATTATAAGAAAATTTATTAGGCAACTCGGTTTTTATATAATTTCCTAATACCGTAGTTTCCTTAACATTTCCTTCAATATGAGTTTTTTCAAAACATGTAATAGGAGATTTAATACTGTACTTGCCTTTTATTTCTAGTGAACAATATCCATTCACTTGCATTTCCACTAAAGAATTTGGTTGCTTTTTTGTCTTTGTTATAAAATGGAATTCGTTTTCAGGTGAAATTACAGCATTTTCTATACAACATTCAAATTCTGATCCATTTTCTTCAGGCAGTGATCTAGTTTTTTTATTATTTCTGTCTTTTGAAACTTTGATTACTTCTTCACCATTTTGAATGACTTTTGTCTTAGAATCGAATTTGCAAATCTCTGCTTCTTCTGCATACTTGATTTTCGATTGATTGTTAGTATTTAAGCAAATAAAAGAAGAATTTTCTTTTATCACTATTTCTGCATCATCATAAAAATGAAAAGTTCCACGAAAATTACCAGAAATAACTATACTATTATCTTCATTACCCTTCAAATAAGAAATTACTCCATCAGGGTTTATATTTAGATTGATTTTGTTCAAACACTTTGTTTTAGTAATAATACATACTGATCCTAAAAGTCGCTCAATATCAATATTAATATTACTAATACCGGACATTTTGGTGTCACGAATTATGTAATCTAATTTGTCAACATCAAAATTATTTCCGTTTAACAATTCAATAAAACAATTTTTTATTTGCTTTTCAGGCTCAAAACTTTTGTATTTCAAGCCTAAAATCATTCTAGCAATAAAGCATAAATCATTATCAAAATCATCCATGTTTATTACAGGATTATAATCATAATGCTCCGCATACAAAATATTACTCGGATTGTTGAATTCTTCTTTTGGGAAGCCAAGTCCTATTAACTCTTTATAAATATTTTCAACATTGGTCCTCAATTGTTCCAAAATAAAAAGAGCACCTATTTTTTCATGAGGAGCCGACTTTATTTCTTTAACCTCTGAATCGTTTTCAATTTTATTAATTATTTTAACTAATCTTTCTGTTAAAATATCTTCATCTGCACTATTTTTCAACACCAAATCTTCAAGAGAATGTGAGAACGGAGC
>ENA-UOOC01002054-UOOC01002054.1-human-gut-metagenome-genome-assembly--contig:-C48old-NODE-2054-length-15784-cov-4.492212_pt1 | contig 15784 bp, 16 predicted proteins | sample MGYA00242469_ERZ724016 | MGnify/ENA metagenome assembly ERZ724016 | reverse complement strand
GGTTCTGCATGCACCTCTGATTGCAGCAAAAGTTCTGCCGGGTCAGTTTATTATATTCCGTATTGATGAATATGGAGAACGGGTACCGCTGACTGTTGCAGATTATGATCGAACAGCAGGCACCATTACGCTGATTTTCCAGTTGGTCGGTGCGACGACAAAGCAGCTGGCAACGCTACAGGCAGGGGATTCCATTTTGGATTTGGTGGGACCGCTCGGCGTTCCGACACATTTGCCGGAAGGTTGTCAGTCCGTCTGTGTCATTGGCGGTGGAGTAGGCTGTGCCATTGCCTATCCGCAGGCAAAATATCTGCATAAAAAAGGATTGCAGGTGGATACCATTGCAGGATTCCGCAACCGGGATATTGTGATTTTGGAAGAAGAATTCCGGGCATGCAGTGACAATTTGTACCTGTGTACGGATGATGGTTCTTATGGAACAAAGGGATTTGTTACCAACGTGTTGCAGCAGCAGCTGGATGCTGGAAAGCATTATGATGCAGTCATTGCCATTGGTCCGGTTCCGATGATGAAGTTTGTCTGTAAGGTAACGGAGCCGCAGCAGATTCCGACCATTGTTTCGTTGAATCCGATTATGATTGACGGAACGGGAATGTGTGGCTGCTGCCGGGTTACAGTAGATGGAAAAATTCGGTATGCCTGCGTAGAAGGACCGGACTTTGATGGTCATAAGGTTGATTTCGAGGAATTGATGCAGCGGAATACCACCTATCGGGCACAGGAACGGGAAGCAGATTGCAGAATGATGCAGCAGGCAGAACATCTGACTGCAAAGGAGGCGTGATTGGAGTATGGCAGGAAAGGTAAACTTGTCACAGAAGAAAGTGGAGATGCCAGTACGGGATCCAAAGGAACGTGCACGTGTCTTTCAGGAAGTTGCAACAGGCTATACGCCGGAAATGGCAATGGAAGAGGCAACACGCTGCCTGCATTGTAAAGCGGCACCTTGCGTAAAGGGCTGTCCGGTCGGTGTGCAGATTCCGAACTTCATTCAGGAAATCGTAAAAGGTGATTTTGCAAAGGCTTATCAGGTGATTACGCAGACCAATCGGCTGCCGGCTGTTTGCGGTCGTGTCTGTCCGCAGGAAAATCAGTGTGAAGGTCTTTGTGTACGTGGAAAAAAAGGCGAACCGGTTGGCATTGGCCGCCTGGAGCGGTTTGCTGCGGATTACGCCCGCAACCATCCAGAAGAAACAAACAGCGCAGGAGAACTGATTGTTTCCAATGGAAAAAAAGTGGCAGTCATTGGCGGAGGCCCGGCTGGTCTGACTTGTGCAGGCGATCTGGCACGGCTTGGCTATGCTGTTACCATCTTTGAGGCATTTCAGGTTGCTGGCGGTGTCCTGATGTATGGCATCCCGGAATTCCGTTTGCCGAAGGAAATCGTGCAGCAGGAAGTGCACAGCTTGGAAGAGCTGGGCGTTACCATTTCGCCAAACATGGTAATTGGAAAGATTTTATCCGTAGAGGAACTGATGCAGGATGGTTATGAAGCTATTTTCATCGGATCCGGTGCCGGACTGCCACGTTTCATGGGCATTCCCGGAGAGGGACTGGTCGGCGTTTGTTCTGCCAATGAGTACCTGACCCGAATCAATTTGATGAAGGGGTATCGGGAGGATCATGCGACACCTGTCCTGCATTCCAAGGCAGTTGCAGTAGTCGGCGGTGGAAACGTTGCCATGGATGCTGCTAGAAGTGCATTGCGAATGGGCGCAGAGCATGTTTATATTGTTTACCGCCGTTCGGAGGCTGAGATGCCGGCACGTTTGGAGGAAGTACACCACGCAAAAGAAGAAGGCGTAGAATTTATGACGCTTTGCAACCCGGTACAGGTTGTCGGAGACGATACCGGACGGGTTTGCGGAATGGACTGCATTCGGATGGAACTGGGCGAACCGGATGCTTCCGGTCGGCGCAGACCGGTGGAAATTCCGGATAGTACATTCCGATTGGAAGTGGATACTGTCATCATGTCCATCGGAACTTCTCCCAATCCGCTGCTTCGCACCACGACAGAGGGTCTGGAAGCCAACGCAAGAGGCTGCTTGATTGTCAATGAAGAAACCATGGCAACCACGAAGGAAGGCGTTTATGCAGGCGGAGACGCTGTGACAGGCGCTGCAACGGTTATTCTGGCAATGGGTGCAGGGAAGAAAGCTGCACAATCCATCGATCAGTACTTGCAGGGAAAGCAGGCGTAACCACTGGAATCATGCAGGAAATTCCTGCTGACAATTGTACTTGTTTTCAATTTGCATATTTTGTCTGAGAACAGGTACTGGAAAGAAAGGAAGGAAAACTATGAACATGAAACATGCAGCAAAGGCAGCTCTGTGGGCTGGCGCAATGACCGCAGTGCTGGCAATGGGTACCATTTCTGCCAGTGCATCCTCCGGAGGTTCCGGAAGCGGCGGCGGAATGGGCTTTTATCTGATCTTTATGATCCTTCTGTTTGTCGTGATGTATCTGATTTTGATTCGTCCGCAAAAGAAGAAGGAAAAGGAAACGCAGGCCATGCAGCGCAGTGTGCAGATTGGGGACGAAATTGTCACCATCGGCGGAATTGTGGGACTGGTTTTACGTACAACCGAAGATACCATTGTCATTGAAACTGGCGGGGACCGCAATAAGCTGCGGATCAAGAAGTGGGCCATTCAGGAAAACCTGACGGTGAAGGAAACCATCGAAAAGGACAAGAAGGCAAAGGCTGCTGAAGTCAAGAGCAAGAAGGACAAGAAAAAGAAGAATTCTGATGACAAGGCAGAGGAAAAGTCTATGCTGAAGGACGAGTAAGATCGTCCAATTGCTGGAATCCTAATTTTATTCCACAACAAAAAGAGACGATTTACGATCGTCTCTTTTTTGCATGGATGCCGCCGTTCCTGCATAGAATGAAGCAGGATAGGAGGCTGAGCGCAATGGGACATCATAAGAAACCTTGCAAAATGGACTGCCTGAGAAACAACCGCATTTGGTGTACCTCTCTTTCGGTTTTGGCTGGCTTGGTAGCCGCAATGATTTGTATTTCCTGTTTTTCTGTATTGATGACCAAGATGGATGCACCAGATTTGCTGATTTCGTGCATGGCATGTCTGGCGCTTTGTGTCGGCAGTTTTACCACCGGCTATGTGGCAGCACGACAGAGACGGCGGCATGGATTTCTCATCGGTCTGAGCTGCGGTCTGGTGATGTATTGTATCATCTTTTTAACTGGTATTGTCATTCTGCGCAGTTTTGCCTGTGCCGGAACGCCCATGAAGCTGCTGCTCATCATTCTTTGCAGTGGGATTGGCGGAATTGTGGGCGTGAATTCCAAAATGCGCCGTCCGCCTCGATGAAAGCCGATAAAAAGATTCGAACAGACTGGAAGATGTAAATTTTTTATATCTTTGTGGAATAGACTTGAAAGAAATCAAAAAATGTGTTATAATATATAAAATTGTTATGTTTGGGGAGGGTTTTCTGTGAAGCACATCAGAACAATCAACAAGGCTAATCTGAAGGCATCTGCTGAAAAGGGCGGCTGCGGAAAGTGTCAGGCTTCTTGTCAGTCTGCATGTAAGACATCCTGCACGGTTGCCAATCAAAAATGCGAGCACTAATCGAATGTGCCAATTGAAGACATGCAAAATCCGCATCCTCAACAGGGTGCGGATTTGTCTCTAGGGCACTTCTAAAAATCTATGAGGCAGCTTCCAACTTCTTCTGGATTTTTAGAAGTGCCCTCTATGAATTCCATCAGAAAATGAAAGGTGAAAGTCATGATACATAAATATAAACTGGCTGGCTATAATGTCGTGTTGGATGTGTTCAGCGGCGGCGTGCATCTTGTGGACGAGCTGACCTACGATATGCTGGACAATGTTGCACCGCCTCTGGCAGAGGAATGTCCCCCGGAAGTTGTGGAAAAGCTGTCCCGCTTTTATGACAAAGAAGAGATTTTGAGTTGCTATGCAGAAGTCTTGGAAGCTTATCGGGAAAAGATTCTGTTTTCCGAAGATGACTATGAAAAGTATGCCAATTATGCGGTCGCTTCTCCGGTAAAGGCCATGTGTCTGTTGATTGCCATGGACTGTAATTTGCGCTGTGAGTACTGCTTTGCTTCAACAGGAGATTACGGTGCAGGCAGAAAGCTGATGACGGTAGAAACTGGAAAGAAGGCAATTGATTTCCTGTTGGAAAAGTCCGGAAACCGGGAAAACCTGGAAGTAGACTTCTTTGGCGGAGAACCGCTGATGAATTTTGAAGCGGTTAAGCAGATTGTAGACTATGCTCGCAGCAAGGAACAGGAATACCATAAGAACTTCCGCTTTACCATTACCACAAACGGCATGCTGCTGAATCAGGATAACATCGATTATATCAACCGGGAAATGTCCAATGTGGTATTGTCCATTGACGGCAGAAAAGAAGTCAATGACCGTACCAGAAAGCGGGTAGACGGCAAGGGTAGTTACGATCGTATTGTACCAAAGTATCAGGAATTGGTGCAGCAGCGTGGGGACAAGGAATATTATGTGCGTGGCACCTATACCAAGTACAACCTGGACTTTACCAATGATGTATTCAGCTTGCTGGATGCAGGGTTCGACCAGATCTCGGTAGAACCGGTTATGGCAGATCCTAGCCAGCCGTATGCGCTGACTGAAAAGGACTTGCCGGTGATTTTCCGGGAATACGAACGCCTGATGGAACAAATTTTGGAATATGAAAAAACCGGCAAGAAGTTTAACTTCTTCCACTTTATGCTGGATCTGGATCAGGGCCCATGTGCCATTAAGCGGCTGCGTGGCTGTGGCTGCGGCAATGAATATGTTGCGATTACACCGGACGGAGATATTTATCCCTGTCATCAGTTTGTCGGCATCGAAGAATATAAGATGGGCAATCTGGATCAGAAGCAATTTAACTTGGAAATGAAGGCAGACTTTGCCCGGACGCATATTTACAGCAAGCCGGACTGCAAGGAATGTTGGGCACGCTTTTATTGCAGCGGAGGCTGCAACGCCAACAACTATCAGTATGCCGGAGATGTGCATAAGGCACATAAACTCTCCTGCGAGATTGAGAAAAAGCGCCTGGAATGTGCCATTGTACTGAAAGCCATTCGCATGGAACAGGCACAGGCAAAAGCCGAGGCAGAAGCTGCGGAACAGGCAGAATAAAACCAAACAAAGTCAAATAAAAAGCAGATTCCAATCTTTGAAAATTGGAATCTGCTTTTTTGTTGCTGAAAATGGGATTACTTGCTTTCGGCACCAATCTGAATGGCTTTCATATTGGCTTCAATCAGATGCGCACGTTTTGGTGGAATGCACTTTTCCATTGCCTTTTGTACGGTCTCCATGGAGAAGAGTCCCGTATCTGCCAGCATTTTGCCCAGCAGAACCATATTGGCAGCGCCGTTTAAACCTGCCTGCGTTGCCAGGTCAGTTGCAGGCAGTGCAACTGCTGTGATATCTGTTCGCTCGCAGGTTTCGTCTACGACGGAGTTATCCAGGTAGACACTGCCGCCAGGCTGTACAGCATCAATAAACTTTACAAAGGACGGGCCATTCATGGCAATTAAGTAATTCGGTGTAGTAACCAGCGGAGAGCCGATCAGTTCATCGGAAATACAGACGGAACAGTTTGCCGTACCGCCACGCATTTCAGGACCATAGGACGGCAGCCAGGAAACTTCCTTTCCATCCATCAGACCGCAGTATGCCAGAATCTTGCCGGCAAACAGAATTCCCTGTCCGCCGAATCCGGCTAAAATAATTTCTGTTGTCATATTACTTTGCCGCCTCCTCTGCTGTGACATCCTTATAAACGCCGAGCGGATAATATGGAATCATCTTATCCTTTACAAACTGCATGGATTCTGCCGGAGAAAGTCCCCAGTTGGTGGGGCAGGTAGAGAGCACTTCGATGATGGAAAGACCACGCTTTGCCTTTTCATTTTCGAACGCCTTGCGGATGGCTTTTTTTGCCTCCCGGATATGCGGAACAGAGTCAATGGCAACACGCTGTGCCAGTGCTGTACCGCTGAGGGTTGCCATCATCTCGCAGATGCGGATGGGGTAACCAGCAGTTTCTGTATTCCGGCCGAATGGAGTTGTTTGGGTAACCTGTCCCGGCAGGGTAGTCGGTGCCATCTGACCGCCGGTCATGCCATACGTGGTGTTGTTGATAAAGATTACTACGATATTTTCGCCTCTGGTTCCAACGTGAACCGTTTCAGCGGTACCGATTGCAGCCAGGTCGCCATCTCCCTGATAGGAGAAAACAAACTTGTCCGGGTTGGTACGTTTTACACCGGTTGCAACAGCCGGTGCACGGCCATGCGGTGCTTCGATGACATCGCATCCAAAATAGTTATAGGACATAACCGAGCAGCCAACCGGAACTACGCCGATGGTATCTCCTTCAATGCCCATTTCGTCCATTACTTCACAAACCAGACGGTGCACAATGCCGTGTCCGCAGCCCGGGCAAAAGTGCGTCGGTACGTCCAACAGTGCATGGGGTCTTTGAAAAACTGCTGCCATTATGCTTCTCCTCCCATTAACTTTTTGATTTCTGCCAATACTTCTGCCGGAGTCGGGATGACACCGCCGGTTCTGCCAAAGAAAGCAACCGGACGAGAGCAATTGATTGCCAGACGAACATCGTCAATCATCTGTCCCATGGACATTTCCACGCAGAGCAGCTGGCTGGCGTGGGCAATGGCCTGATTCAGTTCCTTCTTCGGGAACGGCCACAGCGTCTTCGGACGGAACAGACCGACCTTCAAACCTTGTTTTCGAGCTGTCATAACTGCGGATTTTGCAACACGGGCAGAAGCACCATATGCAGTAACCACCAGCTCTGCATCGTCACATTGATACAGTTCAGCATCTGTTTCGTGTTCTTCAATGATGGCATAGCGCTCGAACCGCTCCTTGACGTTCTTTTCCAGCAGCGGAGCATCTAAGTACAGAGAGTTGATGATGTGATGCGGACGCTTATTGCCGTGTCCGCAGGCAGCCCAGTCGGACTTGTCCGGAAGGGTTTCTCTTGCCGGCGGGAAGGTAACCGGTTCCATCATCTGGCCGAGCAGACCGTCTGCCAGGATCATAGCTGGAATGCGGTATTCATCGGCCTTGTCAAATGCCTTCATGACAGTATCTACCATTTCCTGAACGGAACAGGGTGCGAATACCAGAATATGGAAGTCGCCGTGTCCCATTGCATGGGTTGCCTGATAGTAGTCGGACTGTGCCGGTTGAATGGAACCCAGTCCAGGGCCGCCGCGCTGTACGTTGATGATAACAGCCGGCAGATCAGAGCCAGCCATATAGGAAATACCCTCTGCCTTCAGAGAAACTCCAGGAGAGGAAGAGGAGGTCATTGCACGCACGCCAGTGGAGGCTGCGCCCAGTACCATGTTTACAGCGGCGATTTCTGATTCTGCCTGTAAAAAGACACCGCCGGCTTTTTCCATCCGTTTTGCCATGTAAGCAGCAAGTTCGGTCTGCGGTGTAATGGGGTATCCAAAGAAGCATTTACAGCCTGCACGGATTGCCGCTTCTGCCAATGCTTCGTTGCCTTTCATAAGACTTCTTTCCACGGTTTGAACCTTCTTTCTATTTTTCAACTAATATTGCACAATCCGGGCATATCATAGCGCACATTGCACAGCTGATGCATGCGTTCTGATCGGTGCAGATTGCAGTAAAATAACCCTTTGCGTTTCGTTTTTCTTTTTGCAGTGCGACAATCTGTTTGGGACAGACCGTGGTACAAAGACCGCATCCCTTGCAGCGTTCAAAAATAACCTGCATTTTTTCCATATCATTTCCCTCCTTCCAATGACAGCGATTTTCCGATGTGGACAGCTGCTTACTCTGGATCCTGATCCCAGATGGCTTTCACATAAACGGAAACCGGAAGACCGTTTGGAACCTGAACGGCCAAATGCTCTGGATAAGTGGTGTAAACCAGTGGTATGCCGGCAGCAGCAGCGATTTGCTCGCCGTACGAAACCGATTGTTCAATCAATTTTGCAGTTGTTTCCCGTCCCAGGTTGGAATTGTTGACAATTCCAGTATGCCGCATCCGGGAAACGGCTTCAATTTCCTGCATCAGTTCCAATGCCTCCTGCGGCTGTTCCGTTAGATAGCGGTAGCGGTTGACCACATACAGCATGTCCATATCTGCCTGATAAGCCGAAAGGGCATCTGCATAGCGTCCCAGACCGATTGCACCGGCATCATCGCCGCCTACATCAATGATCAGATAGCCTGGTTCATATGCCATTCGTTCAACATCAAAAGAAATGGCTGGAATATCCAGACTGGTGTTGGCATACATAGAGGCTGCAAGTGTGATGCCATTTTTTTCGAACAGATCTTGAAAATCTGCTGTTCGGAAGTATGGATTCACGATATCAAAATCAACAATGGTGACCTTTTCCTGCTGCTTTGCCAATTGCATGGCAAGGTTCACGGAGAGGTTCGTTTTCCCGGATCCGTAGTGACCGGTAATAATTGTAATTTTTTTCATAGCAACTCCTTTTGCGCACTTGTTTTTCTGACTTTTGTGCCATGCTGTTAGCTGCACAAGCATTCGATTCAAGCCGATTGAATCGGATTGCGCCAGTCTCACTGTATGCGTGGTGCATCTTTTATTATACCACAGGATTCACGGAAATGCAACAAAAAAGAATTGGATTTTTCTACAGTTCCTCCGGGTAATACATGCCCCAGTCCTGTCGAATTTTTGTCATGAGTGCCATGACATCTTTTGTATAATGGAGATACATATTGTCCGCTTCGCCGGAGACTGCACGTTCCATGTCTTCCACTTCGTAGCGCAGGGCTTCCTTGGTATCGCCGGCGGTGATGGTTTCCTGATGTCCGTCTGCGTTGTAGGTAATGACTGCCGCTTCTCCACGTGGATAGTTGAAGAGCTCTACATAGCCTTTCTCAAAGGAAATGGTGCCGCGTTTCGGCTGTTTGGCATGCAGGGAAAGCAGCACCGTTGCCAGTTCTTCCTCCGCATTTTTCAGCAGAATGCCAGCGCTTTCATCGACACCGGTTGGTGCATACTTTACCTGAGACAGCACTTCTGTCGGCTGAGAGGAGAAGAACCACCGTACAAAGGATAGGGCATAGACCCCAATGTCCAGCATGGCACCGCCGGCAAGTTCCCGGCTGAAAAAACGGTTGGACATATCATATACCTTGTCGCTGCCAAAGTTCATCTGCACCAGACGAAGTTTCCCTAGGGTGCCGGTATCCATGATTTCCCGAAGTTTTCGATAGATGGGCATATGATAAATGGTCATGGCTTCTGCCAGTACCACATGATGCTGTTCTGCAAGGGCAATCGCTTCCTCCAGTTCCGCACTGTTTAGCGTAATGGATTTCTCACAGAGGACATGTTTTCCGGCAGCAAGTGCCTGCCGAAGAAAGCGAATGTGCGTATTATGCGGGGTAGAAATATAGATAATCTCTACATTGGGATCGGTAAATACATCTTCGATTTGATCGTATACGTTTGGAATGCCGTACTGTGCAGCGAATGCAGCTGCTTTGTCATGGGTACGATTTGCCACTGCATACAATGTTTGACCGCGTTCTGCCATGGCTTGTGCCAGTTCATGGGCAATGACCCCACAGCCCAGTGTTGCCCAGCGATATGGTTTCATAAGAAGTCCCTCTTTTCTAGAATCAATCACAGGGCATGCGCCCAGCATCTTCATTATACCCAATGTTGCAGCAGATGTCAAATTCGAAAGGATTCGCTGTCTTTTCGGGAAAAAGAGTTGACACCCTTCTCCTTTTCTGCTAAGATTAGGAATATACCAAGGAAAGAAGGTGGATCATGCGTCCCCGTTCGATTAGCTATCGGGTTGCCCTGGGTGGAATCATTGCATCGCTTTGCCTGCTGGCAATGTTTCTAACGGGTGTCATTCCTATTTTTTATATTTTGCTGCCGATGATAGCCGGCTTGCTGCTCAGCATTATGGTGACGGAAACCGGTACACGCTGGGCGCTGCTGACCTATCTTTCAGTCGGTGTGCTGTCTCTTTTTATGACGCCCAATAAGGATGCGGCAATGATTTTTCTGCTCTTCTTTGGCCACTATCCCATTGTGGTTCCTTTTTTACAAAAAATTCGATTGCCTTTTCTTCGCATTTTGCTGAAACTGCTTCTTTTTAATGGCTGCATGCTAGCGTATTTTGGCATCATGGTCTATGTGCTGGGCATTCATGATTTGCTGGAACAAATGGAAGAATTTGGGCGCTATGGTGCATGGATGTTATTGGGAACCGCAAACATGATGTTTCTCTGCTATGATTATACCATGAAGAATAGCACCGTTTTATATGAGCGGTACTTAAAGCCGAAAATTTATCCCAAACAATAGGTATGTGCCGATACTTTTTGCGCATACTGCTAGCAGGAGGGATGCAGCATGCATACCATTGCATTATTTGATGTAAAATCATACGACCGAATTTGGTTTGATCAGCTGAATCAGCACTATCAAATCAAATATTTTGAGCCGAAATTAACCATGGATACGGTTTCTTTGGCTGCCGGCTGTCAGGCCGTGGTGCCGTTTGTCAACGATACCCTGGATGCAGCCGTAATCGATGCGCTCTGCCGACAAAACGTAGCGGTGATTGCCCTGCGGTGTGCAGGATTCAATCATGTAGACCGAGCTGCAGCGAAAGGGAGAATTCCCGTGTTGCGGGTTCCAGGATATTCTCCGTATGCAGTTGCAGAGCACACGATGGGATTGCTGCTGGCACTGAACCGAAAGATTCACAAGGCATATTTCCGTACCAGAGACTTCAATTTTTCTTTGAATGGATTGATTGGATTTGATCTGCATGGAAAGACGGTGGGGGTAATTGGAACCGGGAAAATCGGGCAGGTATTTGCAAGAATCTGTAAGGGGTTTGGCATGCAGGTGCTGACCTATGACCCTTATCCGATCGAAGATCCTGCTTTTGAATCGGTTTCGTTGGAAGAATTGTTTCGGCGCAGCGATGTGATTTCGCTGCACTGTCCGCTGACGGAACAGACCCGGCATTTGATTTGCAGGGAAACCATTGCCCAGATGAAGGATGGCGTTTACCTGCTCAACACGTCGCGGGGTATGCTGATTGAAAGTCAGGCGCTGCTGGACGCACTCCAGCAAAAGAAGATTGCCGGAGCCGGATTGGATGTCTATGAAGAGGAGACAGACTGCTTTTTTGAAGACTGCTCTGAGCAATTGCAGCGGGATACAGTGTTATCTTTGCTGCTTTCTATGCCCAATGTGATTCTGACATCCCATCAGGCATTTCTCACGACGGAGGCGCTGCGGAATATTGCAGAAGTGACCTTCCAAAATTTAGATGCTTTTTTTGCCGGTGCGCCGCTTCAGAATCAGATTCCAGAAGGTTAAAACCTGTATCAATAGGAATTGCTGGTTGTGGACGGAAACCAGGGCGCCTTGCCCTGGACTGCACCGGTTTCGTTTGAAAAGGAGAGTTATAAGATGAAATTACCCAAACAAGTTGCTGATCAAATAGAAGCCAATCAGTCGGAAATGCTGGAAACACTGCGCACGCTGATTGCATTTCCAAGCATTGCAACGGCGGAGCCGGAAGACGGCTATCCATTCGGAAAGCCTTGCGCCGATGCACTGCGGTTTATGCTGCAAAAAGCGGAGCAGATGGGATTTTCTGCTCAGAATTTTGATGATTACATAGGTTCTGTGGATTGGATGCCAGAAGCTCAGCAGCAGCCGGAATTGGGCATCCTTTGCCATTTGGATGTGGTGCCGGTGCTGGCAGAAAATTGGTCTTCTGACCCATTTGTCATGGAGGAACGGGACGGCTGTTTATTCGGCAGAGGCTGCATCGATGATAAAGGGCCTGCCGTTGCTGTCTTGTATGCGATGAAAGCCATTCGGGATGCAGGGGTTCCGCTTCAGAAAAATGTACGCTTTATCATGGGCTGCAATGAAGAAAACGGCTCTTCCGATCTGGAGTATTATCAGGCACATGCAGCAATGCCGCCGCATGTCTTTACACCGGACGGCAACTATCCTTTGATTTCCATTGAGAAGGGAATGCTGCGCCTGCAAATTCAGAAGCAAATCAACGATCCGATTTGCTTCATGCAGGCTGGAACAGCGCCCAATGCCGTTCCGGCTGTGGCAGAGGCACAGCTTACAGCTGCACCGCAGGTACCGGTAGAGCAGGCACATTTGACGGTACAGGGCAATACCTGGCAGTATACCGGACTGGCAGCGCATGCTTCCACACCGCAAACAGGGGACAATGCCATTACGGGTTTGTGTACGGCACTGGCACAGGATGCTCGGTTTAGCGACTGTCAGGCTTTGTTGCAGCTTTTCCCGCATGGTGTAACCGATGGCAGCGGATTGGGAATTGCCTGCACCGATGAAACGTCGGGTGCATTGACCTGTATTTGCAGTATGTTGAAGGTGGAAGATGGCTGTATGACCGGTACGGTAGACATTCGGTTTCCGCTTTGTACTAGCAAGGAAGCGCTGCTGCAACAGCTTCAGGAGCGTTTTGCAGCATATGGCTTTTCCTGCGAAGCACTGCTTGCCAGCGATCCGCATTGTGTGCCGGAATCGGATCCGTTTGTGCAGACGCTGCTGGCAGTATATGAAGCAGAAACTGGGCAGCCAGGGCAGTGCCTTGCCATTGGCGGCGGAACGTATGTGCACGATATTCCAGGCGGCGTGGCATTTGGTGCAGAATTTCCCGGCTGGGATTATCACATGCACGGTGATGATGAATTTATGCCGCTTGCACATCTGATGCAGGATGTGCGGATGATTGCGGCTGCCATTTTGGCATTGTGCGCAGAGGAAAAGTAGCTTTTTTAATGTGCGCAGGTTTGCAGAATGACGCCGGCTGCAATGGCGGAGCCAATCACGCCTGCGACATTCGGGCCCATTGCATGCATCAGCAGGAAGTTATTCGGGTTGGCTTCTGCGCCGACCTTCTGGCTGATGCGGGCAGCCATGGGGACTGCCGAAACGCCGGCACTTCCAATCAAAGGATTGATGGTTCCGCCGGATAGTCTGCAGAGCAGTTTTCCAAGCAGGATGCCGCACGCTGTTCCAATGGAGAAAGCGACAGCGCCCAGCAGCATGACCTTTCCGAATTCCCAGTGCAGAATTTTATCTGCTTGTGTGGTGGCACCAACGGAAACGCCTAGAAAAATGGTAATGCTATTCATCAATGCATGCTGTGCGGTTTCAGACAATCGGTCGCAGACACCGCTTTCTTTGAATAAGTTTCCGAGCATCATCATGCCAACCAAAACAGCAGCATCCGGTACCAGAAGGGAAACCACCAGTGTGACCAAAATGGGAAAACAGATTTTTTCCCGTTTGGATACGGTGCGCAGCTGCTGCATGGGAATGGCACGTTCTGCTTTTGTGGTCAGCAATTTCATAATGGGAGGCTGTAGGATGGGCACCAGCGCCATGTATGTATAGGCGGCCAGTGCGATGGTTCCTGTACTGATTCGGTTGGAAGTTTCGGTGAGCAATTGCGACGATACAAAGATGGAAGTAGGGCCGTCTGCACCGCCGATGATGGCAACGGAACCGCTCTCTGCCGGGGAAAATCCAAGCAGTGCTGCTCCGATATACGTGAAGAAAATGCCACCTTGTGCAGCAGCACCCAATAGAAAGCTTTTGGGGTTGGCAATCAGTGGGCCAAAGTCCGTCATAGCACCAATGCCCAAAAAGATCAGCGGCGGAAAAATACCGGCCTTTACGCCAATATATAACAGATCCAGCAGACCGCCCTCGTTCAGAATGCGTTGGTAGGAATACGTATGCGTAACGGGATCTGCCGTCCAGAGCTCTGGATGATAAAGTCCTGCGCCGGGCAGATTGGTTAGAAGCATGCCGAATGCAATGGGAACCAGTAACAGCGGTTCAAATTTTTTGGCAATGGCAAGATAGAGCAAGAAAAATCCCAGAAGCAGCATGACCAGTTCCCGCCAGCTCATGCCAACCAGACCGCTGGACTGCCAGAGGGAAGAAACAGTGTGTAGAATGGTGTGCCAAATGGTACTCATGACGGTCTCCTTTCTGGATGGGGGAGAAATGGACGGGTCTGCTCTTGTATGGAAACGACTGTCCAATTGCTGTGGAATGCAGCAGGTTGCTCTTTGCCGTCTGTCGGCAATGCAGGAGTCTTTGTGGGTTCTGGTTCCAATACGATAGCAAGTGCTGCTCCAATGGCAGCTGCCAGGGCGGTTTCTTCTGCTGCAAAGGAATTGGAATGGGGTGCCTGCTGGATGGGCTGCGGTGCTTCTGTTGAGCTGGGCGGATCCATTGTAGTGGGCGGTTTGGCACGGCAAAGCCGGCTGCTGAGAGAAACCAGCCAGATGAGCAGTCCGAGCGTGCCTAACACAACCAAGAGACCGGTCAGCACCAATGCGAGAACATCCGCAGCAGTCTGACCTTGCAGAAGAAGACGGGACATTGAAAAACGCTCCTTTCCAAGAGATGGGAGTGGATAGTTTGGAAACAACGGCTGTTGAATCAATAGGAGGAATACAAACATGAATCATTTACGAGCGCTCTTTGCAACGCCAGCCAGTCTTACCATGCAGGCGACTGGAACAGAGGTAACGGATGCCACACCGGATAAAGTGGTGGATCAGGTTGCCGATGTGGTCAATCAGGAAGTCGATCACGCAACAAATGTACTAAGCAGTATTTTTAAACCGCTGCAAGCAGCCATTCCGGATTTGATTTTTGCCGGCCTGGTTCTGATCTTTGGGCTTATCATCATCAAATTTCTGCTCAAACTGGCCGGACATGCATTGTCCCGCAGTCGATTAGACGGAATTATGGCGGGCTTTTTAAAGTCGCTGATTAAAATTGTTTTGCATGTGCTGTTGTTTATCATCGTCATGTCCATGCTGCATGTGCCAATGACCTCTATTATTACGGTGCTCGGTTCTGCCGGTGTGGCAGTTGGTCTTGCGCTGAAAGACAGCCTTTCTAACTTGGCAGGCGGATTTATTGTTCTGTTCTCCAAGCCGCTGAAGGAAGGGGACACAGTACAGGTGGAAGGCTGTACCGGAAAGGTAGAATCCATCAGCATCCTGTACACCAAGATCATTACTCCGGATAACACCACGGTCTATATTCCAAACGGTACCGTTTCTTCTTCGAAAATTATCAACTATACCGATAAGGAGCTGCGACGGGTTGATTTTGCGTTTGGAATTGGATATGAGAATGACATTGAGCAGGCACGGCAAGTGATTTTGCATACTGTTTCGTCGCATCCGCTGGTTTTGTCGGATCCTGCACCAGAGGTACATGTCAATGCCCATTTAGATAGTGCTGTGGAATTAAAGGCTTGGGTATGGGTCAAGAGTGAGCATTACTGGCCGGTTTATTATGCTGTCATGGAGCAAGTGAAACTTGCATTTGATCAGCATGGCATCAGCATTCCGTATCCGCAGTTGGACGTACACCATCCGGATGCTTCTTCTGATCGTTGAAAACAAAGCGGTGGATGTATGGCGTGTCTGCTTTTTTGCTTTGGATGTGTTTAGCATGCGCTGAAAAATGCATTTTATACGGAAACAATTAGCCGAATTTTGTATAAATATAAAATATTTTGTAAAACCTCAACTTTTTTCAAAAAAAGACTTGACAAAAGGGGCTTGCATGCGTATAATATAAGTATCCTTTCTTAAAAATTTTTTCATAAAAATCCCCTTAC
>ENA-UOOC01002052-UOOC01002052.1-human-gut-metagenome-genome-assembly--contig:-C48old-NODE-2052-length-15796-cov-5.330475_pt1 | contig 15796 bp, 10 predicted proteins | sample MGYA00242469_ERZ724016 | MGnify/ENA metagenome assembly ERZ724016 | reverse complement strand
TCAATCTATCTTTACTTGGTTTCCATTTACCTTTGAATGTTATTGGGTTCCCAGCTTCATCCAGTTTTATTTCGCCGCTTTTTCTTTCATAGAACAACTTTGGGATAGCTGTATAGTTGTTTCCAAACAATAAACAAGCTACGCTATACGAAAAGTCAATCATAGAATTTGCTATTTGAGATGCCATAAGATTTTGCATAATGACATCTCGTGCTCGTTCTTCTATGGTTAAGTTTAGATACATCAGCTTGTTTTTCATGTTGTATACGAAGTAAAGCCTTCTTTTTCGAATTACGATACCAATGCATCTCGTTGCGTTTAGTGGTCCATACCCAAACCGTTCTTTCAGGCACAGTCGAATTTCCGTGAGGCTATAAAACGCGCCCGTCTGTTCCAGCTCTTTTATTTCTCTTTGTTCTTTCTTGGTTTCGGGCGCTCCCTGCTCGCCAAAAAGCCTCTCGATGTTTGGCTTGTCTGCTTGCTCTGTTGCCATCCCCATCCCTTTACAGATGCTGTATACTTGGAGTACACTTTCTTTTCGCTCATCCTGCTTTATCTTTGGGATGTCTTGGAGCCCTCCTTCCTCGCCGTTATCTTTCTCGTATTTTGCTATTTTTTCCTCTCCTTTTTTCGTCAGTCGGGCATACATCACGGGTCTTTTGGAGCCTTTTGGAGTTCTCTTGTATAGTTCTATGTCTCCTTCTTTTATTGCTCTTGCCATTTGCTTTTGGATGTATCTTTCGCTATATCCAGTTAGCAGAGATACAAATGCACTTCTTTTTGTGTCTCCATAATTTCTCAGATACAAGAGTATTTCTGCCTGACAGCTTTCCTTGTATATTTCTCGCATAGCTACCTCTTTGTCTTTTTCCAATTGCCTCCGTGTGCGTTTGCGCTCATTCTGGAATGCACAAATGCACACCCCGAACGGAAAAGCTGTACAAACATCGTTCTATCGTAAAAAAATGTTGTGAAATAGTTCACTTTTTTATGGTTGCTTTTGTGGGTGTTTTTCCCGACCTATTTCACTCTTTTGGTGTTTGATTAAAATAGGTCGCTTTTAGCACTGTTTAATATTGAAGTTCATCCTTCAAAACAACAACCATTTTATCTTTATCTCCGAGTTCTGTCGTATAGAAAAAGGACATGATATCCACGCTGTCGGCGATGCCAAGGGCATCCGTTATAGCGTTCGTCACTCTTTTGGTTTCAAAATTATCGTTATCGCAGCGTCCTTTCGCGAGTGAAAGGTTTCCTGTAACGATGCGCTTATATATGAGCGTGTATCGTTTTCCTTTTTGTGGAACAAACGGATTGCTTTTGATGTAAGTTTTTACAGCTTCTTTTACCTCAAAATAGCAGTTATATCCACCCTTTGAAGGCATTGAAACAAGCGGATACATCTCAATTTGGAAGTATCCATTATCGCATGGCATAACTCTAACATCTTCCAAGAGCTTTTCTTTAACATTTAGTGCGTCATATCGTCCTTTTTGAATCAGCTTTGGTGCGACTGTACGCAATTCTGTTCGAATTGGCTCTATCTCGTTCATGAGTGTTAAAATCGCCGATTCGTCGTCAATTTTATCTTGTCTATACGATGTAAGGACTTCCGCAGCATTCCGTAATTTGTTGGTTACGAAGTGAATCATTTCAACCTTGCATTCGATGTAAGCAGTTGAACGTGTTTGAGTTTCATTTTCTTTCGTTGAATCGTTGTTTTTATCGGATTCTTTTGCAAGTGAAGCAAACATTGAAAGTGGGTTATTCTTTAACGTCATCCCAACGGCTCTCTTTCTCAGTAACGGTAATATCAGAAGTCATAAACGTAAACATGTTTTGCTGGAAGCGAATAAACATATAATAGCCAGCTTTCAAGCATCTTTCAGCATGAAAGCCGGGCTCTACAGCCGCGATACGAATGACGTAGGAACGCATATCTTTGGGAACTGGCTTCGTTGCCATCATGGTCGTGATAGGCAATTCGTTGCCATTCTCGATATAGCCGATTTGGACGATACGAGAGGAAGCGTGAGCGTTACTTTCCAGTTCCTTTTCATCCGGTGGATTCTGAACGAAAAGAAGCGTAGTAGCGTCATTTCCATCCATTACACGCTGATGGAAAAAGGTTGTTTCTCCAAGTCCCATAAACTCCATAGAAATACGAATAGCACGAGACATTTGCATATTCATAGAAGTCACCTTGTAAAATATCGACTCAACGAAACATTTTCCAAAATTTGTGTCCTGTTCGTCAATCAGGTGAGCAATAACCGCCTTGTGAATAAGGTTTTTTGCTGCTACAGCAGAGATATTACCTGCCTTAGATACATACATAGTAACTACATCTTCATGGATTGCATGATAGCGACGAACGAGATACACCAGTTCTTCACTAAGCGTTTTCTGAGCATCAAAATTCATTTTTGTTTCCTCCAAACAATAAGTTTTGTAAAAGTAAATCTATGAACCATAAAAAAGTATAGTTCATAGATTCTTTTACCGTTTTGTTTTCTGTTGTTCTTTCGCACTTTTTTATTGCAAATCTATGGTTCATAAATTTACTTGTTTTATATTGTATGAACGTAAAATAGCTGTTTTCTATGAACCATAAAAAATCATAGTTCATAGATTTGCACATATAACGATAAATCGTTATATATTTTGTGCTTTCAACGTTCATATATATCTCTTGTATGAACTATAAATACTTTACCAATTTTGTGGCAAAATACATTCACAAAAAGTGCATTCGTAAGACCATCAGCCAGCATATTTGCTGTTGCCCATCGCTTACCACGTGGAGGTTGTCTTACTATGAAGCGACAGTGCCGAGATAGCTCGGCACGAGTGAATTATTTGTTATTGGTTGTTCCGCCTTGAAGTCGTCTAAGAGCTTCTTCTCTTGCTTGCTTTCTTGCTGCCTCTTGACGTAGAACTTCTGGGTCTGTTGTAAGGACATTGAATTCTTCTTTTGAAGCTGTGAATTTCACTTCGATATGCGATGACCCAGTAGCAACGATACCTGTTCCTTTTTCCAACTTTGGAAGTTCAGCTTTTTCACTTTCTGACAACTGCATGACATCACGGATGTGCTTAACTTCGCCTTCATCCAACTTCATAAAGATTCGGATTGCAGAGTTAAAGATAATCGCTTCACCATATTGACCATTTTTCAATTTGAAGAAGTCGCCAAGATTTTGCGTCATGCAAACAGCGCTGCCGCCATATTTACGAATGGTTTTATAAATTTCAACACAATACATTGCTGCACTTTCATTTCCTTCTACACCAATTAGTTTCCAAATCTCATCCATGTAAATTGCTTTGCGCTGCAAACGGTTTTCCTTTGTTTTACTCCATACGAAGTCAAGGCAAACGAACAATGCAATAGACAAGTCCTCATCAGACAGTCTATCAAGGTCAAAGACAATATATTTGTTGTTCAAGTCCACATTCGTGTGGTGGTTGTATTGCTGATGCACACCATCGACATAAGGACGAATCATCAGTGCAAAGTCTTCCAAACGCTTGTAGTTCTGAGGATTATTTATTAGAAGGTTGTAGAGGTCTTCCATAATAGGAAACTCTTTGTATGTATCTGTTCCGGGAATATAAATAGAGGAATCATCGTTGGTGATACCTTTTGATTCATACAGGTCGTAAAGTGCGCGGTCAAGTTCTGTATCTTCGGATTGGGTCATTCCACGGTAAACCATCTTAAAAAACGTATGTAAAGCTGTTATCTTATTGCGAAGAAGAGAACCGTTTTCTCCATCATCAAGGTCTGCATTTTTATCAACTTTCCAAATATCGAAAATATTGATAAAGCTGTTTGATGAAGAATTCATTGATACAAATTGTCCGTGAATTTTCTTGCAAATACGCCAGTAGTCTTCTTTACCACTCATAGGAGTGATAATAAAGATTTGTGTTCCCTGTAAGCGTTGACGAATTGCAAAGAGCTGAGATGTAAATGTTTTACCACTACCGGAGCTTCCGATAATCGTCATGTTTGCATTGTTATGGGCTCTATTGTTAAAGGGATTCAATACAACAAGAGACTTATTGTAAAGGTTGGTTCCCATGACGATGCCGTTTGGCTCTTGAAACTCAAATGACAGGAACGGATAAAGAAAAGCAATTCCATCCGTAAGAGCATTTCTCCATCCGTGTTGACGGACAATTCTTTCTGTACGACAGATTGGAAGCGTTGAGTAGAAAGCACTCTCCATGAAGTTGTTACAAGCACGGAGTTTCATGCTCTTGACTTTTAAGCTTTTTACGAGGGCGCTGGAAATCGCATTCAGTACCTTTAGTGTATCTGCCGATACGGTAATCATAGTGTAAAACTCAAAGTATTCGCTTCCACCCGCGATGCCATCCAGAAGATATTGTGCAGACTGAATACGGTCACGAGTAGCGTAAGCATCAGTACCAGTACCAGTTGTCTTTTTGATACTGTTATTATCAAGATTAACGGAAATTTTGTTTGCGATAGTTTCGGATGTCTTACGTTCAATCATTACATCAACATCAATTCCAACACCAAACTTTGAGGATACGAATTCATTTAGCCAACCAGCAAAGCTGTAGGTTGGATAATCACTGGATTCTATGTAGAAGATTCGGTAATAGCGACCATCTACTACACAATAATCACGATGCGTAAAATCCATCCATTTTGGTGCAATCAATTCATCTGTCGTGATAAGAGGAATATCTGGTACATTCCCATTTTCATCCTCTGTTGGTTTTCCATTGTCGTAGGCGTTGAAAATATCAATTGCGTGTTCTTCAAAGTCTGTGTCTTCCGAAGCGTTCCAGTTTACGATGTCATATAGAATGCTGTTTACTCCTTCGGTTGTATCTCCTGTGTCAAGAACAACACATCCACAACGAGAGAGCTGCGCTTTAACAGCATTTACAACTTCATCCATTGACTGTTCAATATCATCAAAAGTTACAGCAACGCCAAGCTCCACCTTATATTCAATAGAGATAAAAAAGCGACGGGAAACAGCAGTAGCAGAAGCGGTACTTGCAATCATGTTCAAGTAATCGCGTTGCATGGAAGAAATAAATTCGTTGCTTTCAGTGGAGAAGTTCTTTTGTGCGTTACGAATCAATGCGTGTGTATTTGCACGGCGAGAAATACATTTAAACTGAACTTTTCCCGGTATAGCAGATAGCATTTGAGCAAATGTATCTGCATAGTCATTTTGCTCATCCACTGGGAACGAGAAAAAGTTTCCGGGTTGTACTTCAATGATTCGTACATAATGAGTGTCTTCTGTAACAATCATTGCATGGATTACATCTTTGATAGGAAGACACATCTGAGTAGAATCTATCCATACAGTCTTTTTTGAATCTACGTCTTTAAGTTCTGCTGCGTACTCTTTTTCTGCAAGCAAACGATTTTGCGCATTTTTTTGTCTGAATAAATCTTGCTTTTTCTTTTCAAGTTCTTTTTTATGTGCCTTTGCTTCTTGTTTTTTTTGGTATTCTTCTTGCTTCTCTTCAATAAACGAATGCAAATTGAAAGCCATTATTTTTCTCCTTTCTTCAACTTTTTCAGTCTCTTTTTATTTCTTTCCTTAATTTCCTTTACGCGAGCTTGATTTTCTTTATCGAGCCGTGCCTTTTCTGCGGCTGTATCCGGGTCATCACGGAAACGTTCATTGAATGTATTCTTACGAATTCCTTCTGCAATTGACTTATCTTCTTCCAAAGTCTCGAATTTCGTGTTACCAAGAAGTAAATTGGACATTGCAATAGCAAACTTTGTCATAGGTGAATTAGCATCTTTATCGATAAGATACTCAGGACGTTTTTCCCATTTTAATCGCGGGTTATATTTTGCATAGTGTTTCTTTTTTTTGAAGAGTATTCTCAACATCATATATTCAAGTCTGCTGTATGGTGGAACTCCATAGATAAACAAAAGGAATATAGCACCGATAACGAATGTCATAATCATTATCTTTACGTTTCCTGTGATTTCATACCCTAAAACACTTTTTGGAATTCCAAAGAAAAGAATAATTCCGATAGGCGCAGATATAGCACATGCTTCAATAAGGTTTCTTGTTCGTACAAGACCTGCAAGTGTTTTGCCTGTATCCGTTGCGTTTTGCGGGACAAATCTCGGTTTTACATGTTCTTCTTCTGCCATTTCAATTTCCTCCTTCACAAGTAAACAGCATTCCAATCAAAGAATAGAGACGTAATTTACCACTGTTCTTTGCATACTCAATGAGTTCCTTACGATTTTGAGTATCTGTAAGCATAAATCTCTGTGTATATTTTAAAAGAATGTCATCTGAGTTTTTTGATTGTGCCACAGAGAAAAAGCCTTGCTTTTCTGTTTCATTTAGTATATCAATAGCTTTCTTCACTTCTGCAATTTGTTGGTTGGAAAAGAAAGTGTAACTTTGTATAGAAAGAAAGATATTCATTTCATTCTTCACAAGCGACTCGACTGTACATTCATGCTTTATCGTTGCAGTCACATAACAACTCCCCTATCTGTTTGTTTTTACATAAGAGAATTAGCCGAATAGAATTCGTTGCCCACTGTTCACCTCGTGGAGGTTTCTCTTATGAACAGTTACGCCGAATAAATCGGCGCACGACATTATGCAATGTCGATAATGTGAAGTCTAAATTACAGCTTCACACAGCTTCCAATGAAACGGTTGGTCTTTTCGTCAACGCGGTTGATTTCAACGATGACGTTGTCCATACGGTTCAGAGTTGCACCGTTACGAACATTGGCATGAGGAATCAAACCGATGATGCCACCAGCGGTAAGACGAACGATGTAGAAGTTCGGGGAAACCGCGATGACCTGAGCCAACTCGTGAGGCTTCTTCGCAAGGTCAAATTCCTTGACGCTGCGGACCAGACCATTCTCGATTTCGTAGCGGACACCAGACAACTGGATATCCTTGATAGTGCGGTTCTCTACGTCAACATCCAGCTTTGTGATGATGACAGGAATCTTGGTTCCGGGGCGATACATGTTTGCAGCGTTGACAACCAACTGCATAGCAGTGAGCTGTCCACGGTTGATGCGGGTTTCAATACCCATGCACTCAACACGAACGCCGTGAGCATCAGCGCTCATAACATAGGCATAAGCGGGAGCGCCCTCTTTGGCAAGAGGATGCTTGCCAAAGAAGAAGATTTCCTGCATACGCTCCATAGCAAATGCACGAGAGCAGATAACAGAAGTACGTCCGTTTTCATCACGGGTAATGCTTACGGGAACACACTGAACCTTGCTCATAGGGGCATGGTTGGTGTAGGTGTGCTGACGACGAAGCAATTCTGCTTCAGATTCGTCTTCGTCACGAATGATGTTGGAGTAGGCAGTGAAGTCAGCGCCATCAAACACAAGGTTTACGCTGCCAACGCTTTCTGTTCCGTTTTCGTTGCGATAAATTTCGCGAGCGTAAACGTGGGTAGCAACCAGATTGTTGTGGTCGCCATCCTTACGAACCTCATCGTTACCAGTGACCATAGCCAAAAGGTACTGATATTGTCCACGTCCATCTTTGGAAACGCGGTTGTTGTGGTCGATGATGTTCTGGATGTCACGCAGTTCATCCTGAACGGACTTTCCGATGTTGGCGAGTGTAAATGCATCGCCCATGTAGTCGGAGGCTCCGGTCAAACGAGGACGAACCGCACGACGACGAGGTGCGGGCTGTTCGGCAGGCTTAGCCTGTTCAGTCTGCTCGTTTTCGGGAGTTGCCGCTTCCTCTGCAGGAGCCTCTGCTTCTGCAACGGGTTCTTCTGCAGCAGGTGCTTCGGAAGCAGGCACGGTTTCTTCGGTTTCGATGTTGATATCATCCATTTCAACAACGGGGGTATCAACAGTTTCTGCGGTTTCGAGATTCTGGTTTTCAAAGATTTCAGACATTTTAGTTTCTCCTTTTCAGTAAGAAAAAGTATTTTGCTGCAATAAAAAAGAGCCACCCTTCGCAGCGTGAGAGTGGCCGAAAAACTGAGATATTCAGTTGTTCGCAAAAAACAAATAGAGTGTACTTACTCTGAAAATTCGCCTAAGATACTTTCTGCATGTGGAGAGTGTGATGGCTCTTGACTACTATTTTTTCGTCTACCTCTACGCTTTCCATTGCTTGGCTGTCTCTTGGCTTTTGGTTTAGAACTAGAAGAACGGTTTTCTTCCTTGTCGGAAGTTCGTTCGGTATCAATCGGTTCTTCTTGCTCTTGTGAATCTTCTGCTTGTTCTTCTTTATGTAATTGATTACTTGATACTCTGGCTTGTAAAGTATCCATTACACGAGCTTTTCTAAACTCGGCTTCTGTAACACCTTCAAAAGCACTTACGTACTCGCCATATCTATCTGTAATCGTGGGAAGTTTGGCAATAGGTTCTTTTGGTGGTAAACCAGCTTTATAGTACGGATGAAGATTTCGTCCACAACTATGTGCTTTAAGCATCGGCATACCACTGTTGTAAATAAGGATTTCATGTGAATCCTTATCAAGGCTAATAACTTCATCAATGGTAAATGCATTACGCTTACCTGTACCAGCACTTACCTTGTAATCGCCTGCGGGATGTCTTAATCCAACAGCACTCTTTACGTCTCCTGTACTCTTAGAAACAATCGTCATTACACCGGACATGTTGCTTACATATTCTGCCGTAACGAGTTCGTTACAGCCCATACAAATCATTGTGTCGCAGCATCCAAGAATGATGTTCATTGAGTTTTCATCGTAAACACGTGCCAACTGAGCGATGGACTGCAAGATAATCATCAAATAGATATGACGACCACGAAGAGTACCAATGGATTCTACAAAGTTTGGAATACAACCGATATTGGCAAACTCGTCGAAAATTACATTAACGGCGAGTGTATTCTGCACATTTGTACCTGCGGTGTCGTATGTATCTGACAAATCTTTAAACAGGAATGAGAAGAACAAACTCGTAAGAAGTTTACGAGAAGTGTCTTTATCGGAAATGACACAGAAGATTGCTGTCTTTTGGTTACTTACATCTGACAGGTCAATGTCATCAAAGGCAGACATTGCGCAAATGTCTCCATTGGTGAACAGTTTCAATCTCTGGTTAAGACCGCCAATAAAACTTGGTTGAGTTTTCGGGTCACCATGTTCAAAAATGCCCCAAGCTATTGCGGCGGGATGACTTGCGGGCATTCCACCATCAATAGCAGCTTTGAACTGGCGCTTAATTCCGTCAAAGTCATTCTTTGCAAATAAGCAGAAGACTTTCTCAATTGTGATTGGGTCGGATGCTGCACGTAGTTCTCGAATAGCTTCTTCGATTTCATCCTCGGAACAAGCTCCGCTTCCGCGCATCAATGTTTTTAATGCGTTTTCCTTATCAACGATTGTGGCATCCTTACTACGAATGATTTCAAGCATAATATCTTTATCATCATCCGAGATAAGAGGAAGGTCACACCGTTCCCAGTTATCTGCTGCTAAACCGATGTTACGTTCGTAATTCGTTTCATATCGCCATCCAAGTAATGCAACACCAGCTTGGAATAGGTTTCGTTCACCAGCACCAAAGAAGCTATCTTCTTTTTCGCCTTGTGTCGTATTTGACATGACAACATCAACGAATGTCGTTAAACGAGACGAGTCCAAACGACCTGTCTTACTATCAAAGATTTCGTTGGTGAAGTTCCATGCATTACTGTGTTTTGGATAAGCCACGTTGTAAACAACGACCTTATATCCGTGTTCAACAAACAGGTTGTGATACAATTCGCAAAGCTCGCCTTTCGGGTCAACGACTACGATGCTCTCCCCTCTTCGACAGGATTGCATCACGTTTGTACCAACAATACTGAATGTTTTACCACGTCCGGGAGGAGCAATTACTACCGCGTTCAGGTTTGTTCCAAGAATCCACGGAACAGTAATTACTTCTGAACCATCGTCTCCAAACTGTCCGCAAACCAAGCCATCCACTTTTTCAAAAGGTCCAACGGTATATTTCTCATATGCTTCTGCCTTTGTCATTCTGTGAGATGAACCATAGTTAGCAGTTTTTGAAAGGATAACTCCCGTTTCTTCATCGACCATTTCTTCTTGGTCAAGTTCTTCGGATTTCATGACAAATAAGAAGAATACGAAGACTGCTACAGCTAGGATTATAAAAATCGTGTTAGATAAGCCATCTACCAATCCAATCAAGAAATACTGCCACAGATTAAGTGACATGGCCTTGATGAAATTGTATTTTCCATCGGCAGCATAGGTAAACATCGTTATATAACCGGAAGCGATAGGTGCAATAACAGCCGTTAGGATTGCAATACCAATCAAGATTCCTTTCAGAAAAGAGCCTTGCTTGTTATACCATTTCTGAATGGATTCTATTGCAATCAAAATGTGCTGAACAATGCCTTTGTCGTCTTCCTTTCTTTTACCTGTTTCTTCATCTTCTATTTCGTAACCAAACAACTTGTTTATTCGCCTTTTCAGCTCTTTCAAATTACATTTCCCCTTTCATAAAAAAAGAGGACTACTTCAAAGTAGCCCTCTTGCTTTCAGCTCTTATTCTGTTTCGTTTACATTGCCATCATCCGTTATATTTTCGTTGTCGATACTTGTGTCGTTATCCACTTCCATATTGTCATCATCAATATCCTCGGATTCGTCTTCATCATCTGCTATCTCTGATGGGTCATATTGATTGCTTGAACGAATAATGATTCCGTTTTCTGCGACTTGGTCTTTTGCGGAACGGTCCTTTTGGACATACAAGACGAAATTATTGTTTACACTCAAATCGTCAGTTACAATAGAGAGAACATCTCCATTTGTGTAGAAATACCATCCAGCGTAACGAGAAACTTCCGATTGTGGCACATAGCAGGATGATGTTGCTCCTATATGGAAGTTATCCGTCCACTCTGGATAATCTTTGTTTGTAATTTCACTGGCAGTAAACGTTGTACTGATTGCACCTGCTGTGCCAAATTGAGTATAAGGAACACCTAATGTAACCAGACCTATTCCGGTTTCTAACGGAAGATACAGGATGCTGTTATCTTTATCAATTTTACACGCTTCTGAATTGAATGCTTCTCCAACATCTTTTAGCGGAATATAATATTCTCCATTTACAAACTGATATTTACATGATAGAAGCCTACCATTTAATATAATGTCTCCACTGCTACCTGTTTCTTCTCCATTGAGTATCTTTTGTCCTTTTTCCCACGCTTCATTATATTCATCAAGTTCTTGGTTGCTTCTTACAACGTAAATGCGTTCTCCCGTAAACTCTTTTCGTACCAGATAGATATTGTCCGTCCAACCATCTTCATCACACCAGCTTACATCATTGCCATAGAATTGGTAATACTTCTTTGATGGCATTGCAGATTCGAACGCACCTGCTGCTTTGTAAACTTGGTTTCCAAAGATGGTTTTTGTGTCAGGAACAGCATATTCATCTGTCGCGACTTCCTCTACATACTGTTTATTAAAGTCTTTTTGAAGAAGTGCTCCATCGTATATCTGCTGACTATAATTGGACTTTCCTTGATTTGTTGGTTCCTGACTTGGAAGAATCTTAAACTCTTTTGGTGATGCATCATCGCTTGTTTCATCTGCTGTATTTGTGCTTTCTGAATCCACTACGTCTTCTGTTTGCATTTGATTTGAGTTATCGGTTGTTTTTTGCTTTGGCTTTATAAAGCTAAGTATAGCGAACACTATCACTGCAAGCGAACATATAATTGCAAGGACAAGTGCTATTTTTTCTTTTGCTTTCATTTGTTTACCTCCGGATATTAGCCGAAGCTATATCCACCAAATCCCCAGCCAAGATAGCCAGTATATGTTGTATTAGCATGTAAGTTGGAAAGGGATGTGCAACCTCCCTCAACGGGGTTCCATGTTCCTTTTTTATAGATAGATAGCCAAGATGCTAACGATTCGTGTCTTTGAACTTGTCCTCCAACAGAATCATATACTTTTCCATTATAATAAATTCCAACATGACCGTATGTGTGACCAGCAGAGCCATATGGAGAACAAGTATAAACTAAGCAAACGCTTGGAATTTCTGTTGTTGTATCTCCTAATCCTGTATAGTACCATGCTTGTGCAGCGCCAGAATAGCTTTTATATTCCTGTCCAAGCGCTTTCGCAAAGAACGTTTGAACCCATGTCTGGCATCTATCTTTTAAAACAGGAATTCCTTTTGATGAACTCCAACTTGTCATTGCTGCTGGTGTAGCATGTCCATCTGGGTCCATTTCATCAAGGAATGCTTTTATAGCTGTTTGTGTATCATTGTATTCCTGTGAGCCCGTTTCAATTTGACTAAGCATTTCTTCGATTTCTGCATCAGTTAATGGAGTACCGGGAACACCACCGTCATAGGTCATACCATCTTTTATCGGGGTCAAGCCGTAAAGTGTACACATCTGTTCATATTGAGCGTCAAAGGAATCTTCAACCATTTTGTCAAATGCTTCTTTTTCTTCATCCGTACTAAGACGACACTTTATAAAATATGCAATTCGTCCTGTTGAATTATCATTTAAGGTTACATAATATGTAACTTTTGGTGTGACAGTGATATATGTTTCAACATGATGAAGTGTATAAACATAGTGATAAATTGGTTTCCCACCTTCATCGTACATGTAATTTCCGTCTTCGTCTTTTTCAATACCGTCTTTTTCTCTTGTGTAAATATTTCTGGTTCCTAATGCTATGTTTTCTTCTGATACATTAGTTTCTACATTTAGTTTAAAAATACTATCGGCTTCATCAGTCGTGCCAAGTTCACTTTCTTTTATTCCTTTTGCACATAATTCGGAAATCAGTCGTGTTAACTGATATTCGGATGTTTTGCTTTCCTCTTCGCTAACATCAGAATCTCCGTAGTCAATCATGACACCTTCTTGTCCTTGAATCATTTTATAGCTATCCGATGTAGAAGATTCATCACTACTACTTGTTTCTTCACTATCACTATTACTATCAGATGTGGCATCACTATCATCGTCAACGATTGTCCATTGAGCGCATGATTGAGCAACCATTGTTTTAACAATTAACTGTTGATAAACTTCGCTTTCTTTTTCTTCGTCATGCTCTACGGTTGGTGTTGCAATTATTGTACTTTTATCATCACCAGTATATTCTCTCCATGCAATACCTTCATTTACATAATATTTTGTGCTATCACTACCATAATCATAAGTTCCCATATGGTATTGAGGTACTCCATCCGAACCTGTTTGCCCTTGATAATTTGCTTCCCAATTAGGCCAATAAGATTCACTAGCATCCCATAATATGTAATTAGGTGATGTTTTTTTAAAGTAACTATCTACAAGTTGATTACTATCATCGCTTGAAGCTTTTATCTTTTTTGCTCTTTTTTCTGCAGTTTTTATGGTTTTTTCCATTCCTTTATCAAAAGCCTTTTTGCCAAGCTTTGTAACCGAGTCACTTGCATTTAGAAATTCCTTAAATCCGTCTCGTTCATTTGCATTGTCCCATTCGTCAGTTACAGTATCAATTGAATAGGTCAATCCATCATTGTCATCTTCTTCATCAGATGACTTATTTCCTGTAAAAAATGCCATAACAGAACTGGCAAATTTTTTAAATGCTTCTCCAAGGTCTAATTTGTTTTTTACTTCTACATACCACTGGTCTTCTTCATTTAAATTTCTCGTGTTGTTTTCTTCTATTGCTTCTCCACTTATATTGTGTGGGGAAACAACTTCTCCTTTTGCTTCATTTGTATAAGTAGATACACTTCCCGGCATACATACCGCAAAAATAATGGTTATAAACAAAGTGAGCATTTTTCTATCCTCATTTGTAATAGATAAATATAGTATATATGAAAGCCTTTTGCCTACTCATTTAAGTAGTTGCCTGTCATCAACCGCGCAGAGGTATCTTTCTGTGATGACAAAGAAGCACATATCAAAATGATACATGCCTCTTGTTATTTTATTTATCTTATTTACGATTTGCCTTCTTATTCTGTTGTTTTGTTGTAGTGTTAAATCCACCAGAAATTTTTGTCGTTACAATATCTTCCATTGACGTGCCTTTACTTACTTGATTATCCTTATTGATAATTTCTGCTTTTTGTTTATAGTTTGGAACAAACTTCCCAGATGTATTTTTTTCTCCCGGTATAAAGTTTCCGGATTTACTATCCATCATACCTTTTGTTTCGTAAACATTACCTTCGTCATCGTTAGTAAGCATTGAAGTCTCATTTCCGACTTGAACATAAGCTTCTCCGCTATCACCTATCTTAAAAGCCGCTCCTTCATCTGTATCCGAAGCAATCCAGCCGTCATTTACATTCATCAAATCATCGCCCGATATAACAGAAACGTCATATTCCTTATTGCCACATTTTACGCTTGCTTCAATCGGCGATACTGATTTATCATGATAATATTTCAAATCATTTGCTGATTGCGTTACAAACGCTGTTTTCACACCAGTCATACCATTAGCCGTCTCACCGCGAGCTGTTACCTTAAAGCCATCAATTTGTTTACCGTTTTTATTTGTGATTGTTACAGGTTCAACATTTGATATTGTTGGATTCTTTAAACTATTACCTGCGACAGCGTTACGTACATTAGGATTATCAAATGTACGGTTAAGCACATCATTACCATTAAGAGTATCTAATCTCTTTAACGCTTTGTTGTGTTGTGAGCATGCAGCCGCAGTATTTCCGTTTTCCCTTGACGCTTCATTTACGTCTTCTCCCGTTTCAAGAACTTGTTTCATTGCGTCATTTTTATTGCGTTCTTCTCTTGCTTCCGATTTGTGATTACTGTAATTATTTTTCACGTCTTGTATAGTTGCCGGAAGTTCACTTGCAGCCCGTCCCGGAGTACGAATTCCACGCTCCCCTGCACCAGCAAATGTACCAACATTACTAACTGTATCGGATAGAACTCCTATTCCAATTCCAGCAGCAGATTTTAGTGCTGCTCCAGCATATTTTAATCCTCCACCTGCTGTTTTTGCAGCCTTCATTGCGGTACTTGCACCACTTAATGCTTTTTGAATTCCAGCCGTTGTACCGCCAGTCATAATGGCACCAACACCGGAAACAACGCCGCCAGCAACACCAAGAACATCATCAAGCATATTTCCACTTGTTTTTGTTACCGAAAGTCCAACTGATTTTAATACTTCATCAAGATGCAATGCTATCTTCATATAGCCAGCACATATTGCAGACCACAAAACATAAGTACTGCCAAGTGTTCCAACTCCGGTAGCCATCATATTAAGTCCAGCATACAGAACCCATACATCAATACACCACATCACTATTTGTGACATGAAATTCTTAAACCAAGCCGATGCAACGCCTTTCCACGTCGTGCTTACTCCACACGAAAGTGCAATTGGTGCCATGTACATATAAACAATCATAGCCGCAAATTTTTCAAACATATTTATCAAAAATTTAAACATATTGATAAATGCAAAAATTATAAGTGCAGCTCCTATGATTGTATTTACAAGTGAAGAATTGAGTTCTGTTCCTCCGTTCACAAAAACATTTGCTATTTTGCTTCCAACACTACCGCCACTATCAGAGCCCCATAATGAATTAAGTAAGAAGTTTCCACTTATAGTGTCGCCTGAAAAAGAGTCCCCATTTACCCACCAACCTTCGGATTCAAAGGTCACAGTATACAGAGATTTGAACATATCAATTCCTACATCAAACAACGTTTTTGATAATGTTATTCCAGTA
>ENA-UOOC01002048-UOOC01002048.1-human-gut-metagenome-genome-assembly--contig:-C48old-NODE-2048-length-15844-cov-5.673570_pt1 | contig 15844 bp, 24 predicted proteins | sample MGYA00242469_ERZ724016 | MGnify/ENA metagenome assembly ERZ724016 | reverse complement strand
GATGATCTTGGAAACCGCAGCCGCCATATTCTTGATTCCATTACGGGAAGCGAACGACGTCACCTGATGAACAAACTCGTCGTACAATTCCATAGGAACCAACCCGAGCAAGTCCGCGTTGCAATCATCCACGAACTGTTCAAGTTCATCGTACTCACGGGTCAGAAACAAAAACTCCACGTTCTTATACTCGTACTTTACATTCAACCCGTTAAGATTGACCTGCTGCGGTTCGACGTGCGGTAGACTGTCCTGATCGAGTCCGCTCAGCAACAAGTCGTCTACGTTGTCCATCTGCGTGACCAGTTGAGCCAACAGCTTTTCATCCGCATGGCCGGTGAGTTCGTTGGCGGCGATCTGTTTCGCAGTGATGGTGGAACGTGTCATAGGTTTCGTGTCCACGATAACCGGAATACGTTGTATACCGGCGCGGGCAGCGGCTCTTGTACGATGATGGCCCGAAACAATACTTATCGGCCCTTCTCCGTTCGGCTGCGAACAGTACGGCAATGACTCCAGCATCCCACGTAGCTTGATGTTCTGTGTCAAAGCGTCGAACTTACGCGGTTCCATGACCTGCGCGTTCAGATCTTGTTCCTTGAGATTGACCACATCAACCCACTTGATTACCAAACCGTCGGCTATGGTCATTTCTTGCGACGTGTCGATGTCAGACATTATTTCCTCCTGTTCTCCTTGGCTAGGAACTGTCCGAGAATGTTCCTTAAGCCGATCTCGTCGTGCCAATCGCTCTTATACTGCAATTGGTACTGTCCGTTCTTACGGTCGCGTCTGTCCAGCTTCATCAGGCCGCGCAACCCCTTCGCCTCTGGGTATCGCGTGTACTCAACGGTTGCCAGCTGATCGCACGCATCAACGATGAGCTGCGACTTGGGCGTAGCGCAGAGCTGGAACGTGGAACGACGCAACGCTATCATCGTGACCAGCTTCGTAAGCCGATACCGTTCGTGGGATACACCGAACGCTTGACGCAATACCGCATATCGAGTCGTGTACATAAAGTTCGGCAAACCATATCCGATGATCCCGGCCACGTAACCGTCGATTAATACGAGAACACACATCGAACTTACGTTTCCCGATATCCTGTGCCGCATGACTTGCAGGTACGAGTCTTGGGCCGCGCTATCATGCAACGGTACGACCTCGATTTTGGAACGTTCGGTAATCCGATGATCTCTGGGCAATATCGGTATCGGTATCTCCGACGATTTCGACGCCGCCACAGTCACCATGTTACCGCCGACAAGACGTTTGATCTCGTCAGGTCGGTTGGAATTCATGTAAATCACACTGTCCAGCCCCAGACGCCTAGCGTATACCGGGCTAGCTGTCGCGGCGTTCCCGGGCGTTTGCTGCTGTTGGCATATCAATAGCGCCTTACGACCATCGAACAGTTTGCAGAGCTTGGGAATATCGACGGGAGCGTTGAACACGTTGTATTCAGGTTCCGCCCATTGGAATCTACCCCCGGTATCGAAGAACTTTTCATAAGCTCCCGGATACGTAGGAGGATTGGCGAACACGATGGTGTGCGGATCATCCATGATGCGTTCCGCGTACTTCATCGGGTCAGTGGCCTCGTATTTCACACCCGCCAATCTGACCATATTCGACGCGATTCGCTCCCGTAGCTGTCCGACGTGTTCCGAATCGTTGATGTCAAGATCAGCCAAAAGTTCACGATAATAATCGACATCTTCGTGTTTGCTGAGCCGCATACGATATTGCGCCATGATTACGGCAGCCGCATCGTCCGCAGCGTTTCCTGAGAGAGGTAGTGGTGAACCATCAACCGTTGCCTGCATTTCGGTGAGAGGCGTCCCGCTGTACGCATATCCGAGCGCTGCTGTGTACGCCCACACGTCGCACGCTTCGATCTGCTCCGGTTTCCATCCGTTCTCCACGGCAACCATGCAGTTGGCGAAGGCTCCGGCGTACAGTTCGACGTATCGCGTATACCCTGATGCGAGCGCCTGCTTAAACAGATTCCCGTTCCAATCACGTTCGGGTTTGTCCCATGTGTTGAGGAACAGGATGGACGGTGAGTTGAAACCTGCCATCAGACCGCCCCCCAAGAGTCGAACTTGGTGCCTCCCTGTTCGAGACAAGGCGCTCTATCCGGTGAGCTAGGGGCGGAATAGCAACAGTAATCAGAATAGCACATTTTGGTCGGCCTCCAAACCTTTTTGTAATTCCTTGACTTCTTCACCTGTCTTTTCCTGCCACCATTGGGCGAAAATCGTTCGGTGGCACAATTCTTTTCTTACGTCATCGAAGCACAGAAGCACGATGTCTTTGCTGCCGTTGAGTTGCGATATTGTCTCAAGTTCCGTTCTGATGCGAGCGACACCGTGCGAGTCCAGCATGGAACGATACCGTTCGGTGAATTCTTCGTCGGTTCCTTCCATGAACCATCGTCCCGGCGTCACTGTTTTCGCTGATGCTGCGATGGTGTATGGCAGCCGCCATCGTGGATAACCGTAGGTTATGCGTACCGGTATGCCTTGCGCCGGTGTGAAGTCGCGGTATCGGTTTGTGTAGATCTTCATATGCATCCTTTCTATGCAATGTGTGATATACATATTATATCATACTGTTAGTTCTGTGGCAAATTGCCACCATTCTTATCGTCGTCCGGGAAGAACTCACGTTCCAGAGCCTCCACGCCACCGATGGCACCCCAATACGCACGCCTCGCACGCAGAACCGTCTCCACGTCCGCAGACATGGAATCGGGAAGCCTCCGAGCCATCCAATCCGACAACTGCGCTTCGCTCCGCTGATCCTGCTTCCGAACCCTCCAATTAACCGCGTTTGCCAACCACACGGGCAGAGTCCGCACGTACTGCAATGGCGTACCCTCACAGGACTCCACGAAGCGTTTCGCCGCCCTCATAAGCGCGTCGGCACCAACCTCATCGAACGCCTGATTGAAGCACTGAATAAATTCGTTGGACACCCTGCACTTCTTCGGCCACAACTCCATAAGCGCCTTGAGCGTATCCACCGAATGGCAGGAGACTGTGATTTTTTCTTCTTCGCGCGAGTATTGTTCTTTGGTTTTGTTCTTATGGGTATTGTTCGTCAAAACCTCGTTTTGGGGTAGGTCAAAAGCAGGTTTTGAGGGGTCAAAAGCAGGTTTTGGGGTCGGCGCAGGGTCATAACCATGTTTTGGGGTCGTCTTCCACACTGAAACGTGATACCGGTTGGCCCTACCATCGGACTTGACCCTACGGATGCACCCCAGTTGCTCCAGCCTGTTGAGGCTCTTGGATACCGTGGGCTGTGAGCAACGCGCGATCTTCGCCAGCCTCTCCAAGCTCGGCCAGCAGATACCGGTGTTGTCGGCGTGACGTATCAGCGCCATGTACACCAGCAGGTCGTAGCCGCACAACCGGTCATCATCCACAGCCCAATTCGGCAGCATCGAAAACCCAGAGTTCTGTGTTATACTTGTATCGGACATACTCCACCTTTCTATCAGCGCCTCTCTTCCACTCTCTCGGGGAGGCGCTTACTTTATTTGACCATATTTGACTTCTATTTGACGCTATTTTTTTGCGTACATATTTATTATATATTACAACGACACCACTTGCAATCTGGAACAATATAATGTATATTAGAACCATGAACGCTAAAGACTACACCGCAACGGTGGAGCAGTACGCGGAACGCTGGCACCTCAACATCCAGACGGTACGCAGATACTGCCGTGAGAAACGACTGCCTTATATCAAGGTAGGCCACCGCTACTATTTCAACCCAGACATCACACCACTACCCGTAGGAGAAACAATCAACGATGAATGACCCAAGAATCACACTTCCGCTCGCACGTTTGGCGGCAGACCCCGAACGCAAACAGACCCGCAACGGCACCCCTTACCTGCTTATACGAGTCGCAGCCACAGGCGGACACATGGACAAAACCTCGAAGCAATGGGTAGACCACGACACCATGTGGGCGACCATATTCGAGTACGACATGAGACTGGCTGAAACATATGAACGCATGTTACGCAAGGGCACACCAGTCCGAGTCGATGGCGTTCTGAAATGGAAGACCGGCACCGACAATCAAGGCCAGCCGCGCACCGACTTCATCATCGAACACGCGACTATCAGTCTTGCCATGCTCAAGGCGAAGAACCAGCAGGCTCAGCAAGACCAGCAGTCCGGCAACCAGTGGTCGGGAACCGACTCGTTGAATCAGATGCCCGATAACGAATGGGGCGTGTTCTGATGGCTACCAACGTCACCGAGAAAGACAAGACGCTCAACGAGATCATCGACTGGTGCGAACAGATGGAATCGGATGGACTGAGATTGGCGAGCGCTCTTCTGATACAGCATGACATGGCCGCATACGGTGCCATGCAGGGACAAATCAGCGCATACCGACCCGTTCGAGTGGATGTGGATAATCATAAAGAGAACGGGCCATGCCGATTTATGCAGGGTTGACACGTGGCATTCCACGTGGGACTCGCTGGTTAGCGAAGCCACCTCTTGCACGCAAATATTCCCATTAACTTTCATTAAGCCATTCGACGGTGTGAGAGTAGGGCGAGGCTATGAGAAAAAGCAAAGCGAGGACGCGAAATGAGTAAACGGGTTTGCCCACTTTTGATGATTAGTCAATACGACAAGGACATGTGTTGCCTGTCTCTCGGTGAGGGGATGACCTACATCTGGCAACAACGAGAGAACCAAGAGCTTTCCCGAATACTTGAATCATTGGCCGATAGGAAGCTCATGAAGCGTGTCCATGGCGGGTATGCGATCACACTCAAGGGCCTGTTGGCAGTCAAGGTGTGGAGACTTCACCTGTTCCTGTTCCATCACCACGATGAATACAAGTACTTCAGGAGGAAGAAATGAGCAGGGCTGAAACCACCGCCATGCTGTCCAAGCTGGTGGAGAAGAGGTTGAGGAATCAGACCGCTTTTTGGGCGAGCGAGGTCAATTTCGACCGTAACACGCCCGACGAAAGGCGCGTGGACTACGTGGGCTTCAAGCCCTGGAACATCAACGGTGAGCCGGTGCCCGCAAGCGTCGAGAAAGGCTGCTTCGAGTTCTACGAGGTCAAGTCATGCATGGCTGACTTCACTAGCGGCAACGGACTGACGTTCTACGGCGATCAGAACTATCTGGTCTGCACGAAGGAACTGTGCGACGAGATCGTATGGCAGAAGATGGTGCCGCCGCGAGTGAACGCGATCCTGACACCGGATTCGACCGGCTCGAAACTGATTCTCGACTATGTGCAGTCCTACAACGACCTGTCATACAGGAGGCGTCCGGCAAGCGAAATCCTGTGGGCCATGGTCAAAGCTGACGGAAAGAGGACTAATTGAGCATCATGCTTGACGAGGCCAACGCTTACGAGCGTGGCATGGATGATGATTTGACTTTTCAGACGGTTCGTGAGCTTGCCGGTACAGCGTACATGGCCGGACGTTCCGCTCCACCAACCGACGCCGAGGTGGAGGCCGTGGCGAAACGGCTCTGCTGGAACAGCTGCGAATGGGATGGCATTGAAAGCGACTATGTGGCGAAAGACGAGGACGACGCATGGGATTACGCGGGGCAAATCTGCGGCTATCAGGAAGACTACATCGCGCGGGCGAAAGAAGTGCTCGAAGTGGCATGTAAGGCGGTAAGCGAATGAGCAAGGCAATCCGATACGTCGAGACCGTCGGCGCATATTACGTCACTGGTGGACGCGAAGCAAGCCGTAATGGACGGCCTGGCATGGTGACGCTCGACCCGCCACCGGACTTGGTGGAGATCGCCGAAGACTTGGACGCGATGCGAACCGCCGAAGCAGTAAGCCTGTTGTTCATCCTGTTCTGCCGTGACCCACAGTTTCGGCGGTCGTTGTACAAGCTCGACCCTGTGTTGTTCCGCAGGTTCACTAATGGGGAGGTGTGGCTATGAACGTCGATAACATGACCGATGATGAGTTTATCGACGGCCAAGACCAACTAGCCTACAAACACCAAAGCAACCGAGCCGACATCCTACGCACACTCAAACTCAAAGCGGAGGTCAACCAATGATCAGCGAACAATCCTCGTTCAGCCTGTTCATTCCCGGCATCCCAGCCAGCAAAGGATCATACCGTCCAATCACCGGCCGGAGCCGCACCACCGGCAAACCCGTCACCCGACTCATACCAATGGACAAAAAGGAACGCCCGTGGCGCAACCACGTGCGCGACACCATCCTAAGCCACAAACCACCAACCATCCCACCCGACGCATACGTTACAGTAGAAACCACGTTCTACCTCCCACGCCCCAAAACCATTCCCCCAAGCAAACGAAAACACCCAACCGTCAAACCAGACATAGACAAACTCCAACGCGCCCTATACGACGCCATAACCGAAACCCACATCTGGCATGACGACTGCCAGATAACCGACGTAACCAGCCACAAACGATACGCCGACACCACCACCACCGGCGTACTCCTCAAAATCACATGGGAACCAAACCAATGAAAAAACCAAACGAATTCGACTACTTCCGCAACACCACACCCGGCTACAAGCTAGGCCGCATCCTCGGCATCCTACTCATCACCATAACCGTCCTACTCATCACCACCGGCACCATCGCCCTACTCAAACTCCTCATAACCTACATCCTCGCCTAAAGAAACCACCATGCCCCCTCAACCAACAACAACAAACTAAACCCAAGAAAGCATAGAATAACCTTATGAGCAACGTAACCAGAGACGCACACGGACGAATCACCGGAGGCGTAAACAACCCGACCGGCAAAGGCGGCTTCCAAGAACGACCACAAGACCGATGCCGTAAATGGACAAAACGCGGCAGCGTGAAATACAACCTTCAACAATTCCTTGAACTCACGAACGAAGAACTGGCGGAATGGGTACAGCGCATGGACGAACTGACCCAAGCCGAACAGATCGCCCTTCGTCGTGTTCTTGAATCGAAAAAGGACGGTGAGAAAGCATTCCGCGCCTATCAGGACATCGCCAACCGTACCGAGGGTATGCCCCGCCAGCAGGTTGACCAGACGGTTCAGATGTATGAACCGCCTACGATCAATGTCACGGTGAAGTGAACAAACCCGAGCCTATTATTCTCAATAAGGCTCGGGTTCTCTCGGGTGAAGACCAGACTATTGAGAATCGCGCGCACATTATGGAACAAAACGGAACATTCAACCTCGTAATCCCCAAAGCATACGAAGATCTATTGTTCTTCCTCCATGACCGTGACAACCCTCCATACCGCTACTACGACTACAGCGGAGGACGTTCGAGCGCGAAAAGCACCAGCGTAGCCCTAGCACTAGCGCTCGAAGCAAGCATGTACCCAACCCGCATCCTATGCACCCGCGAATTCCAGAACAGCATTCAGGAAAGCGTCAAACAGCTACTAGCGGACATCATCAGCCACTATCAGCTTCCCGGTTTCACCATCACCCGCGAACAGATAACACATGTGAACGGCAGTGTGTTCTGGTTCAAGGGCTTGCACGAAGACCCCGAAAGCACGTTGAAAGGCATCGAAGGCGTAGACCGGTGCTGGATCGAGGAAGCCCAGTTCATCACCGACCACAGCCTAGACGTGCTGCTGCCGACCATCCGAAAGAACGGCAGCACCATCATCTTCACACGTAACCCACTGACCCCGGAGGATGCGATAACCACCCGTTTCGTCACCCACCCCAGCCAGCTCACCCAACAGCGCACCACCCACCATCACACCACATGGCGTGACGCGGAACAGGCCGGTATCCTTCCCGAGGAAATCAAACGGCAGGTCGAGGAATCACGAAACAACCCAGACTTCGCACACATCTGGGAAGGAATGCCCTACGAGAAAACAATCAACCAGATCATAAGCTGGCAGCAACTCGCAGACGCGACCGAACGCCAACCGCAAACAGACGGCGGCGTAAGCTTCGGCGTTGACGTGGCCCGATACGGAGCCGACCGAACCGCTGTCGCCATCGTAAAAGGACGTCACCTAGTAGATCTCGTGAGCTGGAACAAAACCAGTCTCGTGGAAACATCGGAACGCATAATCACCCTTGCAGGTACATATCATCCAAGCATCATCAACGTGGATGATACCGGCGTTGGCGGAGGCGTGACAGACATCCTCCGCAGTCGCAGCCAACCAGTGAACGGCGTCAACTTCGGAGCAAAACCAAAGCACCCAGACCGCTATCCGGCAGTCAGTTCGGAACTATGGTTCGAGTTCGCTGAACAGCTTCCGGAAATCACCATCAACCCGAATCTGGAACACCGAGCCGAACTGTTTCAGGAACTCAGCACCCGTGAATGGATGATCAACAACCGGAACCTACGCGAAGTGCAGCGGAAGAAAGACTACAAAACAGAGAACCAGACCGGAAGTCCCGATCTGGCCGATAGTGTTCTTCTCGCCTACTACAAGCCGCTCCAACTCCCATCATGGGACGTTGCAATTTGAGATAGGTTTAAGCCCTGCACCCCGGTAGACTAGACATAGGGTCTTATTACGAATCGAGGAAACTGTGAGCCTGCTGAACAATCTCCGTGACGGTTTTATGAGCGCTTTCGACCGTAACCATGCGCCAAGCTCAACCCCGACGCCTATGGGCGGGAACATCTGGCAGCCGATGGGAGGCAACACCATCCCCATGCACGACACCTACGACAACGTGTTTCCCTACGTGAACGCTATCGCGCAACGGTTCAGCACGATAATCCCCTATGCCGTTGATTCGGACAACCAGCGTATCGAACCGGCCCCCGCACCATTGGCCGCACTCTACGCGCCCAACGACACGTATTCATGCTTGGAGTTTCTCAAACTCATCTCCGTCAGCATCCTCACTCAATCACATGTAGACGTACTCATCTGGACGACGAACGGCCCCGGTGGAGACATCACCCCAACGAACATCATCGGATACACGCTGCTGCCGTCGAATAGCCGCCAATACAATTCCTCCCGTTCAGACTGGTATCACCGCGTCACGATGGACTTGGGCGACGGCGAACGAGTCTACAAATTCTCCCGTGATGAAACCATCGCACTCAGCTACAGCCAGCATCCCAACGATCCGACGCGCGGCATCAGCCCCGCAATGACCGTGAAAAAATGGGCCAACGTTGACGATATGATTGCCGACTATGAACGTGGCTTCTTCGGCAACAACGCCGTTCCCGCTGGAATGCTCGGCATCGTATCGGAAAACACCGAGGACTTCCAACGTAACCGCGACCGGCTCGAAAGCACGTTCCGAGGCGCAGGCAACAACAACGGCATCGTCTACAACATGATCCCGGTTGACCCCATGACCCATAAGCCCAGCACCACCAGCAAACTCGTATGGGTACCGTTCCAGAACGCAAACGATACGCTGGACTTGCAGACCGTGAACGACGTGGTAAACAACCGATTGTCGAACGCGCTCGCCGTCCCGGACATTATTCGCGGCATCGACAACGGGCAGACCTACGCCAACGCAGAACAGGCGGAACGCGCGTTCATTGAAAACACGTTGAAGCCGTTGTGCATGACGGTTTGGGATAAATGGCAGTTCGAGCTTGACCGCATCACCGGCGGACTCGGATATGGCATCACGTTCGATCTTGACCTGCCGTCGCAAACCGACGTGGAAAAGGTACAGGCGGACACGCAGAAGGTTCGTATCGACTCGCTTACACAGCTTGTGAACATGGGGGCCAGTGTGGAATCTGCCGTGGACGCGCTCGGACTCCCCGACTCGTATAAGCGTCTTGACCTGCACCAGCAGGCCCCGACCTTGACTATCCCAACAGCCGCAAAAAGATATGCGAAGAATATCAAACCGCAGGAAACAGCAACCGAAAACCGTATCCTCCCCGCCACACGAACCTACGTGAACAGAATCATCCGAATGGCCCGCCGATCCCAAAACGGTTTGCGCGACGATCTGGAAGCCATCGGAGAACAGTGGGTAAACGACGTGGAAGACGAGTTGATGACCAACCTCATAGCCTACGCCCGTCGTACCGGCTACGAATTGGAACAGGTCATCACCATGTGGGCGGAACTCCACCCCGAAAGCTCCATCGCCGTGGATATCGAAGGATACACTGCGGATGATTGGCGGAAACTCTACTTCTGGACTGAACTCCCAGACACCGTGCGTGAAGCCTACGTGGAACACTTGCGGAGCATCGCCAAGTCCACCAGCAAGACCATCACGAACGACGTGCTCGAACTGTTGAACCGGGCTGACGTGGAACAGTGGGACGCCCAACGCCTGCGCGAATCACTCGAACGCATGGGCAACGATCACGCGGAGCTAATCTCACGCTGTGAAACAGTGCAATCGCAGAGGCTCGGCAGCTTGTACAGTGCCCGCAATCTCAGCGAAACGCTCGGCGTCCGACTAGCCAAGGTGTGGCGTACCAGCGGCGACGAAAAAGTATGCGAGTTCTGCAATCACATGGAAGGCACTCGAATCGCATTGGATGACACGTATCTGGCGGAGAACGCCAGCGTCGAGATCGGGGACAGAACCTATGTGAACAATTTCGAGAGTATGCAAACACCGAACGGACATCCCAACTGCCGATGCTACGAGGATTACGAGGTGGTCGAATCATGACGTATGACATTCATTGCAAACGTTGCGGACGCTACCTAGGCTCCTGCGCCCGCAACACCACGGTTACGTTGAAGTGCCCGAACTGCAAAGGATTGGACACGTACCGCATCGTGCTACTATGGGGGATAGAACAATTAAGCCCATTAAGGACGTTCGACCGCACCACTACCTATTGAAAGGGCCAAGATGAAGACTCGTAAGAGCTTCGCAAACAGCGGTGCCCCAGAAACCAATGGTCGTACCCTCACATTCCTCGCCAACAGCGGCAAAGTGATGTGCGACGGACTCACCGTCGACCTGAAGACACTGAAAGCGCCGTTAATCGACGGCACTCTGAAACTGGTGTCCGACCTCACCGAGTCCGACAAACTATCCCTGCCGTTGCTGATCGACCACATACCTAGCATCGAATGCCAAGCGGGCGCAATCACCCGACTGTGGATGACAGATGATGGACTAATGGCCGAAGCGAAACTCAGCGAGGTAGATCAAGGCGAACGTATCCGCCAGCTTGCAGCAGACGGATGCCTGACCAACAGTTTCAGCATCACCGTTGAATTCAACAAGCGTCCCGGCAAGGACGGTATCATCCACGATGGCGAACTACTGGAAATCAGCGTCGTCTATCGTGGTGCCGACCCACGGGCCGCTTTCACCGCAATCAACAGCCGCAACAACCAGAATGGAGACACCATGAACCCGGAACTCCTGAAGAAACTGGCGCGTACCATCGCCCAGTTCAAACTCACCCCGGACGAGGCGGAACAGCTCACCACGTCCATCGGTGACATCATGCAGGGCGCTCTCGATGACCTGACCGAAGCCATCGGCGAACAGTCCGAATCAAACAATGATGGAACCACCCCGGCACCGGAGGAACCAGTGCAGACTTCCAACGGCCGCCAGACCATCATCATCAACAAAGCGAATCATGCGGCACACCAGTCGGGTACCGTGACGTTCTCCCACGACCGTAAGACGTGGCTGGACTCCGATGACGCCATGATCGCGTTCGAGCGTGCCCTGATCGATACCGACAACAAGGGTGTCGAAGCGTTCCATCGTGAGTGGGCTGACACTGTGACCCGTAACATGTCGGATACCGCGTCGTTCGGCGTGAACGCTGACAACGTGAACAAGTTCATTCCGACCGAAGCCATCACCATTATCTCGGACGGTTTGAACAATCGCGGTTCCGGCTTGTGGAACCTGCTACGTAAAACCGGTCTTGACCGCCTGACCATCGGCGGCAACATTTCCGGTCTGACTGAGCAGACACGCGCCCACGGCTACCCGGTAGCCAGCTACGGCACGAAGAAGAAGGAACAGGTGCTTTCGTTCGTGAAGCGTGAACTTCAGGCCGATTACACCTACAAGTACATCACCCTGAACAAGGGCGATATTCGCCGCACCCAGCGTCCGGGCGCCCTGCTCCGCTACGTGCTTCAGGAACTCCCGAACTATATCGTCCAGACCATCGAACGTCAGATCACGCTCGGCGGCTACACGGATATGGCTCACTTCCGTAGCGTGGTGACTGACGCGGGAGACAACTCGTCCGATTGGAAGGGCAACCGTTTCGCGCTCTCCTACACCATGACGGATGCTGCCCCGCTGATGGACTTCGTGCGCGCCTCCCACATGGTGCGAGCGCAGGGCAACAAGGTGCTGCTGTGCAATGCTGACACTGTCGCTGACCTGCTGGTGTCCGCGAACGCTAACGGCAACACGTACATCGCTCTTGGCGGTGACGATACTCTGGCCCGCGCTCTCGGCGTTAACCAGATCATCACTCCGGAATGGTGGACTGACACGGATGACACCACCACTATGGGCGTCATCATGTCCGCATCTCACTATGCGGTTGTTGGCGATACTTCCATCGAAGCGTTCACGAACTTCGCACTGTCCACGAACACCAACGAGTATCTTCAGGAGATCTACGCTGGTGGCGGTTTGGACGCGGAGAAGTCCGCAGTGGTCATCAAGCCGAAGGATAAGTGAGGTGATTCATGATGAGCACCGAACTGTACGCTAGAGTCGGCGGCAAGGCGCTGCCAGAAGACAACGTGAACACGGTCAAGGTCATCAACTTCGTCAACGAGAATGGACAGCCTATCGGTAAGGCCGCTCACGTTGACCCGAACTCGGGCACGGTAGCGCAGGTGGTGAACGCTCTGATCGCCGCAGGACTGATGGCGTCCTCCTGACACACTACCCTAAAAGGTAGCGGGACTGCACCGCAAGGCCCTATCTCCTACAATGGGAGGTAGGGCCTAACTTATTTTCGGAAGGAGCGATCATGGACATCGACGCAAGCGTAATCAACCAAGTGGGAGAAGCTGTCTACGCGCGGTGGAAGGATGCCGCGCTCGCAGACCTCGCCAACATTCTGTGCCAAAAATCATTATTCCAGATTACGGATGATTACGTGGGAATCGTCGTAGGAGATGGCAGCCAAGTCGCATTACCGGAATGGTATTCGGAAGTGACCAACGTGCAGACCACCGACGGTGTGAAACTCTAAGCGGACTATGATATGGGCGACGGTTGGACGCCAGAAACCAAGTACGCGAACTGTCTGACCATCGATGAAAGTCTTAATGTCGGTACGGCAGTGACCGTGACCGGAACGCACGGGTTCGCTAAACTCCCCGCCCCATTATCTTCGGTATTGGCTGCGATCATCGAGGCAGACCAGAGCGTTCTTGACCAGACCGACCGTATCACGTCTAAGAGCATTGAGGATGTGAGCGTGAGCTACGCAACGATCAACGAGACGGCTATGGAACGTGCGTTGACCCCGTACCAGTCTCTTATCAACCAATGGAGCCTATGCCAAAACGGCACTCAGACCGGTGGCATCCTCTCCATGCCTCGCAAACACCATAATCTGCCGTGGTGGCTCAACGCTCAGGATTACGTGGGGGGTGACTACGCTTATGGCAACGCTCTGTGACCCGTTCCGACTGTTCCCAGAACAAGTGGAGACTGCGAAGCTCTGGCGGTACACTGCACCCGGACTACCAAACGAGCTAATCGCCGTATTACGTGTGATCGTAAAACGCACCACACAAACCGACCAGCCCACCGAATACGGTTCGCGTATCGGCTCCCGAAGCTTCCATATCGACCCCAGTACACTCCCATTCGCCTATGTGCAGGATATCGAGCTTCTGCCCGACATTATGCTGGAGATGGAGAACGGGCGCGTCTACCAGATAACCGACGCGAGTCGTGGCGATGACATGACGATGGGCGAAACCCGGTTCATCACCGTAACTGGAACACCGTATGGAAGGGACAGCATATGAGCTACCGGTTACAGTTGTCCGCTGATTGGGCGCGTAAGCTCTCCACCCAACAGTTGAACAAGGGCGGCGTGAGAATGATGACCGACATTCTCAAGATGGCCCGTCAGAATGCTCCCGTACTTACCGGTGCTTTGCGTAACAGTGGCCGTTTCCAACAAGTTTCCACGCTCAAGTGGCGTATCACGTTCGGCAATGGCCGTGTTCCTTACGCGCGTATCCGCGAACATACGAACCGGTTGCATCCGAACACGGTACGTTACCTCCAGCGGGCGCGGAACACCGCAGCTAGCCGTGTGAAATCGTACTTCGATCTAGGATAGGAGCGACATCATGATTGATCTGGCCATGTGCATGACCCTACAAAACGAGGGTTTCGGCACTTACGGCAAGACCCTGTTCTTCGGAACCAGTCCAGTATTGGACACGGGTAGCGTAACGAACGCCGAGGGCATCTGGGTCAACGCGAACACCGTGGACATCAACGGCGACCTGTACACGGATCAGCTCACAGTCAGCAGCCGATACTTCGACGTGATCGAGCAAGGAAAGTTGATGCTCCGCCTCCTGCACTTCATCAACAATCGTCTGCATGACTATTGCCAACTGACCTGCAACCCCATCGCTGATATTGACTTTGTATCAATCCGTGTGCATCCGGCGACCGCCATCGACATGGACGCCATCGACGGGGAAGGCCGATGGGTGAAAAGCATCCGATTCAACGTTGACTACAAGCTCTCCAACGAAACGGTAGAATAGAACCGTCCATTAAGTCGCGCGTGTGCAGTCCCGTCCGACGAAAGGACATTGAAATGGCCTCCTACCCACTGATTGGCAAAAAGACCGTATACATTGACGACCTCGTGATCAGCCCCGACTACGTGCAGGATGAAGTGGGCACTATCACCTTGACTCCCGGCACTACCGAGGTTGCTTCGCAGTCCGGCACCATCAACGTGCCGAACGGGTCCTATGATGAAATGAGTTTCGAGCTGAACATTATTTGTCCGAGCGTCCGATTCCTCGGCATGCTGTTCCCCGAACTGTACCATAATGCTAAGTTCAAGCGTGTTATCTCCGGTTCGATGGCCGAGACGGGTCAGGTGCGTTTCGGTGGCAACGAATGCGTTTCCAACACCCCGAGGGACATCATCATTCATAACGTGTGCGATGGTCATTCGTCGGCGCAGGACTTCCGTATCCCGCAGGCGCTAATCAGCGCTGGCGGCGAGTTCAAAGTGAGCCTGTCCGACCCGTTTGTGGTCACGCTTTCCGGTTCGATGACCTCCGGTGCGAACGGTGCCGTGGTCATGGGCGAGCTTGATCTTGATAACCCGTCGTATTACGACGAAGATTCAGGCACTATCAAGACGGATGATGTTCAGGTCACTGCGCTTACCGCATCCCCGACGAACATTTCCGGCAAAGTCAACGATCATGTGACGGTCAATGTGGTGGCCTCCCCGAATGGTGCGACTGGCAGCATCACCGCCACGGTAGCCGACACCGGGAAGGCCACCGCCACGGACAACGGTGACGGCACTTGGGATATTCAGTTGAAGCAGGCCGGTACTGGTACCGTCACGTTCAAGTCTGGTAGTGCGCAGACCGTGGTTAACTTCAACGTCAAGTAAGTGAGCATAAGTAACGCCCGCTACCAGAATTGTGGTGGCGGGCGCAGGAGATAAAGGTTCCGAGAAAAGCAACATGATTCATGATATCACCCGATTGGAGCAATAATGACTACCCCTGTTTTGAGCATCGACACCCGAGAAGCGTTCCGTACCCTCACCGTGAAGCTTGACGGCACTGTGTACACCATGCGTCCGCTCGGCTCGAAGGATACGCTCACCATATTGGATAATGCTG
>ENA-UOOC01002042-UOOC01002042.1-human-gut-metagenome-genome-assembly--contig:-C48old-NODE-2042-length-15860-cov-5.685479_pt1 | contig 15860 bp, 9 predicted proteins | sample MGYA00242469_ERZ724016 | MGnify/ENA metagenome assembly ERZ724016 | reverse complement strand
ACGTTTGTGCCGTTGGACATGACGAAGTTCATGAAGTAGTCTCCCGGTCATCCGCCGAAGCCGTACACGTCGATATTGCCGTCGCCGTCGGTGTCCTTCGTCAGCACCTTGCAGTACTCACGGAACTTTTCCCAAGTCCATTCGCCGCGTTCGACCAGATCGCGCGGGTCTTCGAGGTTCGCGTCTTCAATCATCTGCAGGTTGAATCCCAGCGGCATGGTAGAACCGACCATGTTTTCGGCGTTGTTGGCGCACAGCAGCTGCACAGCGCCGCTGCCGGTGTCGATGTAGGACAGCACAGCGTCCGTGCCCTGAATCACCGCGTTGTTAGCAGGCAGCACGTCGCGCAGGTCGGTGACGTAGCCGTTCGCCGCCGCCGGAGCAGCCAGCGCGAGGTCAAGCATGTACACGTCCACATCCGGCGTGCCCGCCAGAACGGAGGTGTTGATGGATTCCTTCGCGCCCGCGTAGGTCAGGTTGATGTATTCAAACTTGACGTTCCACTTGTCTTCAATCTGCTTCACCTTCGCGAACATCATTTCGTCCGCGGTGGTGCCGCTGTAATAGGGGTTATCTTCGATAGAGCCATCGAAGGAGTCCCAGTAAAGATCCCACGTCGTGCCAATGGTGATGACGCGCTCGGAGCCTTCCGCGCTCGCCGTGATAGTCGCCATGCCCAGCACCATCGCCAGTGCGAGCAGAAGAGCAGCAAACTTTTTCATTGTGTGTCGAACCTCCTATGTTGTTTTTTTCTGAACGAGCTGTCGGGTGACGGGCGCTTTCCCCGCACCCGACAGATGAATAAACTTACTTGGACTGACCGACCGTCACTGCGTAGACCTTCCACGCGCCGTCGGATTCAAACTGCATCCGCGCGCCCCAGGTGGAAGCGTCGTCGCCGCAGACCGCCGCAATCTGCTCGTAGGTAATCTGCGCCGTCTTGCCGTCGGTCGCCGCCGTCTGCTGCTGCACACGGGACCAGCCCGCCGCCGCATCCGGCATCACGATCCAGATGTTGCCCGTTTCGGATTCATAGGAGATATTGATGACCGCGCCCGGCACCAGCGCCGCCACGATATTTTCCGGCATTTCCGTGCCGTTCTGACCCCAAGCGCCGCCTTCACAAGCCGCGCCTTCAAACTCCACATTGTTGTGGCTGCCGACCATTTCCGCCAGCTTCACCACGGACACCGCGTAGACCTTCCACGCGCTTTCTGCTTCGCACTGCATCCGCGCGCCCCAGCCAGCCTTATCCTCGCCGCAGGCTTCGACAATCTGCTCATAGGTGATGTACGCCTTGCCGCCGGAGATGCTCGCCGCGCCCTGCGCCACACGCATCCAGCCCGCCGTGCAGTCCGGCATGACAATCCACATCGAGCCGTCCTCGGATTCAAAGTCAATCTGCAGCGCCGTGCCGGGCACAAGGGCATCCAGCACGTTTTCCGGAATGTCGAAGCCATTCTGAGACCACGCGCCGCCTTCGCAGGAGAATCCATCAAAGGAAGCAACGGGCGTTGCGACCTTGCGGGCGACCTTCTGGCCAACCTTCACGGAGTAAACCTTCCATGCGCTCCCCGCTTCGCACTGCAGGCGCGCGCCCCAGGTGGACTTGTCTTCGCCGCACACAGTCGCAATCTGCTCATAGGTAATCTGGCAGGTATTCTTGCTGCTGTTGATGGCGGCAGAACCGTCATTGGCAATGCGCGACCAGCCTGCCGCCGCGTCCGGCAGGACAATCCACATCGTGCCGTCTTCGGATTCGTAGCTGATTTCAATCACAGAACCGGGCACCAGCGCATCAAGGAATTCCTGCGGCATTTCCATACCGTCCTGACTCCAGCCGCCGCCTTCGTAGGCAAAGTTCGGGAACTCCACCGCGTTCGCCACGTCGTAAAGATAGGAGCGGTCTTCCTCCGTCACCGGCGCAACCCATTCCGCCGTGGTATCCACAGGCAGCACGTTGCCTTCCGCATCGAAGAACTGGATGTTGGTCACATAGAAGTCACGCGGCGCTTCGCCGTCAAACTTCTTGGAGTCGATGAAGCTGTCCACTTCCTTGGAGAACTGCAGCGTGTCGCCGCGGCCCGCCACGAACGCGCCCGCAGGAACGGTCACGACCGCCGTCTTCGGATTCTTGCGTTCCATGTAAACCGACCAGTCGGCGGACTGCTTCGAGCTGTCCTCGCCGTTGACCATGTACACCTTGCCGGACTGCGCATAGAACTTGCCGTCCGTGCCCAGTTCCACGCCGACATCGAAGGTAATCTTCGCCAGACGGCTCAGGTTTTCGCCCAGCAGGCCTTCCACGTTCAGCGACACATACGGCACTCTGCCTGCCGCCGCCGGGCTGACGCGCAGCGCCTTGCCGCCGTTGTAGTCCACAACGCTCAGCTCGCTCGCATCAGCATTGCCCAGCGTCGTGTCCATCCCCAGAAAGCCGAAGTTGCCGTCGGCAAAGTCAATGATGCTGCTGACAGCACCCGCCACGGGAGACGCCACAGGCGACGCAGCCGGGCTCGACACGCCGACGTTCTCTGCGAACGCACCCGTCGTCGCGATGATGCCCGCAGCCAGCAGAACAGAAACAACCTTCTTCACTTGGATGACCTCCTTAAACATGTTCCTTTCCAGAACTTGGTTCCTTGGTGTAACCATTGCAACGTTGCCGGCGGACATGCCGTCGGGGAAGCAGGAAACCCGTGCCGTCATACCGGCGATTTTTGCACCAGATTTCCCATTTCCGTTCCGCTTTATCATATCACAAAACTATACCGTTAGTCAACCGGTAAATCAGCTGTTTCAGCAAATTTTCTCAACTTTTTTTGCGAAAATTTCGTCGGAAAATGTTTTCGAGGGAATCAATTCGCCCATAAAGCACAGTTTCAAGCAAGTGTGTTCGCGTTTGCACTGCTGTTGACCGGCTTTACGGGCGAATATTGTCGTTTTTATTCGGTTTTCGGAAGGTTCGCCGTAATCCTGATTTTACTTAACGCTGTTAGCCTACGATACCCGACCGCTCAACGCCTTCAATGAAGCGGCGCTGGAGCAGCAGATACAAAATCAGCAGCGGCAGAATTGTCAGCACAACGCCGGCGTCAACATACAGCCGCTGGATGCGGACGTTCATGATTTTGAGGTTCGCGGAGATGTTGTTCTGCAGTGTGGACAGGCGCTTCGCCAGCAGCATGTCCGTCGGAATGCGGAACAGCTGGCTGTAGAAGGAGTCCGTGTACTGCCAGACCAGCGAGAATACCGTCACCGTGATGACAGCAGGCATGGCGTTGACAAGCATGATGCGGAAGTAGGTGTACCACGTTCCCGCGCCGTCAACAAACGCCGCTTCCTCGATTTCCTTGGGCAGACCGCGGAAGAACTGGTTGAAAATGTAGATGAACAAACCCGCGCGAAGCCCCGTGCCGAAGAGCGTCAGGATATACATCGGGGTTGCCTCGCTCATCAAGCCCATGCTGCGGAACGTCATATACTGCGGCAGCATGATGGTATGATTCGGGATGACAATCATCAGCACAACACAGCCGAAAAGCAGCTTTTTCAGCGGGAAGTCGAACCGCGCGAAGCCATAGCCGACCATCGAGCAAATCAGCACCTGAATCAGCGTCAGCGCGACGGTGTAAATCAGCGTGTTGCTGAGCGTGCGGAAATAGTCCATCTGCGTGATGACCGTCGTGTAGCGCTCCAGCGTGCCTTCAATCGGGATGGTGTAGACCATCGGGTTCGCCGAGTCCGCGTCGGAGAAGAAGGACTGAGCGACGATGCCGATGACCGGGGACAGGATGACGTAGGAGATACCGACGATGAGGATAATTTGCAAAATCGTCATCAGCAGGTTCTTGCCTTTTTTGACTACGCCGCCCTTGGCATCCTCATAGCGGGGAGAATTGCGAAATGCGCGCCATTTTTCCATTGCTTTTCACTCTCCTTCGCCTTAATTGTAGTAGAAGGTGCGCTTGCCGATGAAATACACCACGGCTCCCAGCAGGGCGCAGGTGATGAGCGTCGAAACCACGCTGAACGCGGAGGACAGCCCGTACCGGCTCTCGGTGAACGCCGTGCTGTATGCCAGCTTGACCACCTCGGATTTGCTGAACGCATCGACGATGGTGTAAATCGTGCAGGTGATGATGTGCGGCATCACCATCGGGAACGTGACTTTCCAGAACGTTTCGTAGCCCGTCGCGCCCTCAATCTTCGCCACTTCGTAGAGCGAGGAAGGAATGGACTGCAAGCCCGCGATGAACAGCACAATCTGCACGCCGGAAGCCTGAATGATATCGCTGATGCGGCTGACCGCGCCGACGATGTAATCCAGTACCACGTCCGGCAGGGCAAGCTGCGCGAACAGGTCGATGAGGTAATCCATGTTCATCGTGCCGGAGGATGCCGACGCCGCCGCCATGTCCGCGCTCGTGCCGCTCAGACCCCCCGCCATCATCTGCGCCGCCAGCGACAGCGCATTGCTGACCGCTTCCGCCCCCAGCAGCACCGGCAGGAAGAAGATGGCGCGAACCAGTCCGCGGCACTTCATTTTGCGGTTGAGCATCATGGCGACGAACAGGGAGAAGAAGATAATCAGCGGCACGTCGATGACCATGTTGCCGATGGAGGTCGTCAGCGTCTGTTTGAAGGACGCGTGGGAGAAGAACGCCTCATAGTAGTTCTTCAGCCCCACGAATTCCAGATTGTAGCCGCCCGTACTCAGCACGGTCAGGTCGCTCAGGGAGAACTCCACCGTCATGTACAGGCTGCGCACATAGAACAGCAGAAAGCCCAGCAGCCACGGCAGAATGAAAAGATAGCCGTTAACGGCGCGCTTCCCCGCCATGGAGATATGCAGCTTTTTCATTCGTTTGCACCTCCTGTGACCAGATACGCCTTCGCGGGAACAGTACCGCCGCCCGCCTGCGCATCCTGACTGCCGTAGTTGATGTAGATGGTCACGCCGTTGTCGTACTCGACGCTGCGCAGCGTATCGGAGAGAATCGTGTGCTTCACCATCTGCGCGCCGCTGACGGAGGCGAGCGCCGCATTCAGGTACGCGTACTGTTCCGCCGCGGTATCCGTCCAGTTGGCCACAGTCGTGGCGTAGAGTCTGTTCAGCGCCGTGTACTTCATGTCGGATGCTTGCTGCGCCGTAAAGGTGTAGCGCGGGGACGCGCCGTATTCCACCATTTTCAGCAGCTTCGCCTGCCAATCGTCGCTCACGATAGTGTTCAGCGCCTGACCGGTGTAATCCACACAGCCATGCAGAATCATCTCGTAAAGCGGAATCGTTTCATCCACAATGACGTACTCCGTCGCGGTCATGGGCGCGTCAATGACGTGCTTGACACCGTTCAGGGCGTAGAGGTTGCCGCCGGACACCATGACATTCTTGCCGCTATCCGCAATCGTCTGCAGCTGGCTTTCGACAATCATCAGCGCCTGTTCGCGGTTAATCAGCTCCGTGCGGCGCTTGTCCGCGTGCAGCTCATTGCCAAGGTCGCGGAGGGAGTAACCGTTCAGAGAATAATCCTTCGTGCTGTTCAGGAATCCGCTGACGTAGTACGGCAGGAACTTCGGGGACAGCAGGTTGTAAATGTTCTCGCTGTAACCCAGCGCGGACGTGCGCCGCAGGGATGCCGGATTCGTCACGCCGAACTGCGCAATGTAACCCGCGCCGTAATAACGGGACGTCTCCTGATTCTCCATGTAGTGCTTGGAGATTTGCGTCACCTTCTGGAACGCGACGTCGGCGTACAGTTCGCCGCCCAGCCGTGCTATTGCGCTGTTCAGGTTCTCCAGCCGATCTTTGCCGCCCAGCTGCCTCAGCACGGACACGTTGTTCGCGACATCGTGGTAGTAGCCGCCGTTCATCCAGCCTTGGAAGTTCATCACTTGATGCTTGATGCCCGCCTTATTCAGCGACTGCGCAATTTCCACCGCTTCATCGAAGGTGGTCATGGCACGGACGTGCAGGTACTGAATGCCCATGAAGTGGGTCGTTTCCTTCACGCCGCCAATCACATCGTAGTAGAAGGGAATGTCGCCCGTCTCTTCCAGCGGAGAAAGCACGTTCTCAGCAATCAGGCGCGCCCGGTAGTAGTTCGCCAGACCGCTGTACCCCTTGTTCTCTGCCGTCAGGAATGTGTAGCGGATGACGAGATCTTCGCCGTAATAGTTGTCCTCGACGATAGGCATTTCCGCCGTTTCGCCCGCGCCGAAGAGAGACAGCAGCTCCGACCCGCGCAGGGTGAACATGGCGAACGCGTTGTTGTAGGAGTTGTTGCGCCCCGCGACATCCGCGCTGATAGCCGCCAGCGAAGCGCCGTTTTCAATCGTCGCCAGCACGCTGGTGTTCTCGCGGCACACGCCCCACAATGGCAGACGCACAGACTGAATCGTCTGCGTCTGCGTGTAGTCGCCGTCAATCAAGTCCATATCGTAGACGTACTGGCTGTACACCGCGGCACTGTTTTTGCCGTTGTTGAAACGAATCAGGCTGCCCGAACCGTTCGGCACAACCATGTAGCCGTTTTCGTCGCTGCCCGCTGCCGCCATATAGGGCAGCAGCTGGATGCGGTAGACCTTGCCGCCGCCACGCTCTTCAATCGCGCTCACAGGCAGCTTGGCTTCCACGTTGTCCTCGCCCAGATGCCACTCCAGCGTCACGGTGAAGCCCAGCGTTTCCGCCTGTTCCTTGCCCGCCAGCGTTTCCATTTCAAGGTATTCCGCCTTTGTCATGCCCAGCGCCACAAACTCCTTGGAGACGCGCGCCATTTCGCGGGTACGGCTCGCACCGGTTGCGCTGATCCAGTAGCCGTCGTCGCGCTTTTCGTACACAATGTCCGCTGCCTTCTTCGCCTGTGCGCTCAGCTGCTCGTAGAGTCCCTCGTAGCGCTCCGTCGGCAGGTAAGACGGCGTCAGGTACTGGATGGAGTCCACACCCACGTCGTAGATGAAGGCAATGCCGTCCTCAATCGCCGCCGCGCGGAAGTTGCCCAGCGCCACGCTCATCGAGTAGCTGTCGTAGGTGCTGCTCGTCAAACCGGCGTTGTAGTAGTCCAGCAGGAACTGGCTCTTCAAGTAGTTCTTGTTGGTCTTGTTCGCCACCTTGTCCGCATCCGCGTCCACGGGGTTGGAATAGACCGTTTCGCCGCTGCGCTTGTCGTAGATGGCGACGTTCGCCGTCTCCAAATCCGCGTAGAGCTTCAAGTTGTCGTTTTCCGCAAACAGCTGGAAAGGCGCGGCGACATTCGGGTTTTCGTCCGTAAGCGCCGCCAGTTCTGACTGCGCTGCCGCGCCCTTGGGCGCTTCAATGTACGCCTGATAGTCCCGGTTAAACTCGAAGCGAATCAGATACCACGCAGCCACTGCCGCCACAATCACCAGCAGCACCGCCAGCACAATCCAACGTACCTTGTGATGCTTTTTGCCTTCCACGGCGGGGCTGTGCTTGATTTTCGTTTGCTCGCTCATCTTTCCACCCCCCGCTTAAACTCGGAAAATCAGTTCGGTGTAGATGCTCCTGACAAAGCCGAACACCTGACCGATGAAGTTCGCAATCAGCATCATCAGGAAGATGATGATGAACACTGCCACCAGCGTCAGCAGGAGCGTGAGCAGCGTTTTGCCCAGCGTGTAGTTGTGCACCTGCATGATGCCAATCAGCGCCATGATGAGGGTATACGCCGTGCCAAGGAAGATGATGATGGCGTAGAACGCTTCCTCATTTTCCGCCACGAACTGGCTGACAATGGTTGCGGCGATGTAGCACACAATCATCGGCAGGAGCGAATAGCCGATGGCGATGGCAATATCCTTGAGGCGCCCTTCGCCGTCCATCAGGCAGGTAATCGACCAGTTGCCGACGCACAGCAGCAGATACAGCATCAATACGCCGCTCATTTCCCACAGGGCGTTGACCGTTCGCTCGTTGATGTCGTTGACGACAAAGCCCGCAAGCAGTCGGTTCAGCGTGAAGCACAGACCGAAGAGGACAACCATGAGGATGGCAATGGCGACGCTTCCCTTTTCGCCGTGGCGAATCCAGTAGAAGCCGTCCGACGGATGGGACACCGTGTAGAACAGCTGCTGCCACTTTTCTTTGCTGAACAGTGATTTCATCGCTTATGCCCTCCTTCCGTTCTTTTGATTTCTGCGCGGACGAATCACCTTGACCACAACGACAATCGCCACGATGACCGCAATGATGCCCGTCAGAATGTAGTTGATGTTGCTCTTGAGCACGTCGTTGCGGTAGCGCTTGAAGGCGACGGAGTAGTAGTCGCGGTTCATGCCGCGCTTCAAGTATTCCATGGCCTTCTCGTTGTCGCCCGCGGACAGGTACGCCTTGCCGATGCCAGTGTTCGCCAGCTCGTTGTTCTCGTCCATCCGCAGTACTTCCTGCCACAGGGCAACCGCCTGCGTCTCGTCGCCATCGTAGCGCAGCCCAACCGCCTCGTTGATGAGCCTGCCGTACTCCGTTTCGCCGAAGACGGCAATTACGCCTTGCTTGGAGTCCAGCGCGAGCATCTTGTCCCCTGCGCACTCAATCGCGACAGGCGCTTCCATCGTGCCCGCCTGCGTGCCGAGGCCGCCGAAGATATAAAGCAGGTTGCCTTCGTGGTCGTAAGTGATAATGCGGCCGCGCTTGGAGTCCAGCAGCGAGTAGATGCCCTTTTCGCGGTACACCACGTCCACAATCGTGCTGGCGCCCGCGTACTGCGACGTGCCGCTGATCTGCATATCGCCGCCAAGGTTCTTGGTCTGACCCATGCGGATGACGTCCTCGCCCTTGGGGTTCAGGCGGCGAACCGCCTGCGTGCCCGCGGTATCCTTGTTCGAGGCGTACACAAAGCCTTCGTCGTCGATGTCAATGCCGGTAAATTCCGTCGGAATGAACAGCTGCTGCTTGGAGCGTTCTTCCTTCGTCGCCAGCTTGCGCCAGAACTTCTCCCACGCCGTAATTTCAACGGAAATCGTGCCGAAGAAGCCGGTGAAGTCGCCGTTCGTCTCAAAGACCATGATGCCTTCAAACATGTTCTGCGCAATGCAGTAGACACGTCCGGCGTAGTCCACAGAGACTTTCAGGGGCGTAAAGAGGAAGTTGGCATCCAGCACCTCGCTGTTCGGGTTGACGGTCACGCGTGCGACATTCTTGTCGCCGTCCAGCACAATCAGGCGGTTGTCGCTGTCCGCGATGCAGAGCTGGCTTGCGCTGTTGAGCGCCACGCCCTCCACGCCGCTGACTTCCGCGAACGCCTGATAGCCGCTGCCCGCATCCACGCCGAGGATGCGCTCCATCACCGCGCCGTTTCTGTCCTGCACCTCCACGCAGTTGTTCTGCGCCGTGTGCAGCACCGTCCAGTTGTCATCCAGCACCAGCACCCGTCCCGTGCTTTCCTTCACGCACAGGCGCTGCGTACCGTTCCAATCCACCATCGCCGTTGCGGAAACTTCCGTCAGGCGCTCGTCCTGCTTGCCGTTTTTCACCGTCGTCACGGCGGATACGCTGTCCGTTTTGGTGTCCAGCAGCAGCAGCGAATTATTCTCGACCGTGCCCAGCAGCTTGCCGGTGGTCTTCATGACGTTGATCTCGCCGTTCTTCTCGCCCACAATCAGGTAATCGCCCGTCAGTTCGATGCCCAGAATGTTCTGGAACGCCGTTTCTTCATCCTCTGAAGAAGCCGCTGCTGCTCCGGTCATGCCCGTCATGCGGGTGATGTTGCCATCCGCGTCCGTCTTGCGGATGCAGTTGCTTTCGATCACGCGGCGTGTGCTGCCCGCGCGGTCGAGTTCGACAATGTGGTTGTCCGCGTCGCGGATGAACACGCTGTCGCCATCCAGCGCGAATTCCGAAATCGTCGCGAAGGAGGTCAGCGCATCGTCCGCATTGCGGTAATTGCCGTATGTCGTGACCATATTGCCCTTCTGGTCAAGCACAACCACCGTCTTGGCGCTGATGCAGTAGAGGTTGTCCTGCTCGTCCAGCGCCAGACCAATCAGACCGGACATGCCGGTGATGTTCTGGTTGCCCTTAATCAGGCGGCCAATCAGGATGAACAGGTCGATGTTCGTCGTCGCGTCATAGCGGGCGTAAGTGAAAGTCGAGCCGTCCGCGTTCGTGCGGATGACAGACTTGCCGTTCTCCGCAATCGCGTAGGTTGCGCCCTTGCTGTCTGTGACCGTCTTCACCAGCGGCTGCAAGGTGCTCTCGTAGGCGCTGACCTGATAGGTCGTACCCTGCTCGTCCGCCAGTTCCGTGGCGCTGCCGGACGTGAAGCGCTCCGTGCGGTACTTCATGCCGTCCACATCGGTTTCCTGATGGAGGTCGCCCATGCCCTCGATGTGCGTCCCGACGGCGTAGGTCACGCCGCCCAGTGCCTTCACGCTGCCCGACAATTGCGGAATCTCGATGATGCGGTTGAGCGTATCATCCGGATTCAGCACAACCACGCGGCGGTTGAGGCTGTCGGCAATGTAGAGCGTATCGTCGCTGGCGACTGCCACGCCCGTGGGCGTCTGGAAGGTGTCCGCCACGCCGTGATTCTCAAATCCGGTGATGACGCGCACGACCTTCGTCATGTCGCTGCTGAGCAGGACGATGCGGTTGTTGCCGCTGTCCGCCAGATACACCGTGCCGTCCTGCGCCACGCACAAGTCCTGCGGGTTCTTGAACGCCCCCAGCGACTGCCCATTATATTGGAAGGAAGCGCCTGTAATCGACCCCGCCGGCACATACGCCGCGGGCGTGTACACGATGTCGCCCCAGTAGTCGTAATTGTACGTCGTGTAAGGCAGCTCGGCGTCCGCCAAGGCTCCCCCGCAGGAGGAGAAAGTGACCAGCGCCGCCAGCGCCGTCAGGAGGAACTTCTTCATTTTTTTCATGCGTCTTTCCTCCCTCTCTTAGTCCTTCATGCCCGAAGTCGTCATAGTTTCCAGAATGCTGCTCTGGCACAGCAGGAAGAACAGCACCGGCACCGCCATGATAATGAACGTGACCGCCGCCGCTGCGCCCGCGCGGGACACGCCGCCAGCCGTAATCTGCTGGAGCGCGTACTGCATGGGCTTCAATTGCTCGTCACGCAGGAACAGCGAACCGGTATTGCCCCACATCTGCTGGAACTGGAAGATCGCCAGCGTCAGCCAAGCGGGTTTGACGTTCGGCATAACGATTTTCCAGAAAATCTGCCATTCGTTGGCGCCCTGCACGCGCGCCGACTCCATCAGCGAATCCGGCAGCTGCTCCATGAACTGCTTCATCAGGTACAAACCCATGCCGAACGACCACGCGGGCAGAATCAGCGCCAGATAGGTGTTGTTGATGTGCAGCCACGAAATGATGGCGTACTGCGGAATCTGCGTGACTGTCCAGTTGAACATCATCGACAGCACGACCATGCCGAACAGCATCGCCTTGCCGGGGAATTTGTCCTTCGCCAGCGGATACGCCGCCCACGACGCCACGATGACGTGACCCACCATGCCCGCCACCGTGATGATGACGGTGTTCATGATGTAGCGGCTGAAAGGCACCCACGAGTCGTTCATCAGGATGAACAAATCCGAGAAGTTGCGCAGATTCGGGTTGCGCACAAAAATCTTCGGCGGGAACTGGTACAATTCGTCCAGCGGCTTCAGGGCGTTGTTGATAATCATGACCAGCGGCAGTGCCATGAAGACGCCGCAGATGAACATGAGTGTGAACAGCAGCGCGTTGCCCGCCATCGAGCGGTTGAGCTTGCGGGCTTTCTTGGGCATAATCTTCTGCCGGCGCAGCTTCTTTTGCAGCTTCGGCGGCAAATCCTTGACTGCCACCTGACCTCTCCGTTCTGCCATGCTTACTCACCCACCCTTCTCAGTACTCGCTGAACGAGCTTATTCGTGCCGACCATCAGCAGGAAGAGGATGGTCGCGATGGCGCAGGCGTAACCCATCTCCATACGGGTTGAACCGTAGTCAAGCAAGTGGGTGACAATGGTTGCGCCAGCATAGTTGACCGACGGGTTGCCCGCCAGATTGATGGAAATGTCCGCCACGGCGAAGGACTGCGTAATCTGCATGACCGCGCCGAACATCAGCTGCGGCTTCATCGCCGGGAGGGTGACATACCACAGCTCCTGCCAGCGGTTTTTGATGCCGTCAATGGCGGCGGCTTCGTACATGCTCTTGTCCACCGTCTGCAAGCCTGCGATGAAAGACAGGAAGCCTGTGCCCAGGCTCAGCCACAGCTGAACGATAATCAGCATCGGCATGACGTACTGCTCTGTCTTCATCCACAGAATCGGCTCGTTGATGATATCGAGGTTCAGCAGGATACCGTTCAAATAGCCATAGCGGTCGCCGGTCAGAATCAAGTTCCAGACCATGTAGGCGTTGCCGCAGATGGACGGCGCGTAGAAAATCAGCGTCAGGAGCGTACGCATCCCGCGGTTGAACTCGTTGATAATCCACGCGAACAGCAGGCACAGCATGTAGCTGACCGGGCCGGTAATGACAGCGAAAATCAGCGTGTTTTTGAGCGAAATGATGAAGATTTCGTCATCCAGCAGGAGCTTGACGTAGTTTTGCCAGCCGACGAACTCCGGCTTCTCCAGCATGTTCCAGTCCGTGAAGGAAACGCCGATAGCCATCAGCACCGGCAGCACGGTGAAGAAGAAGAACAGGATGAAGTACGGCGCCATCAGCAGGTAGGACGCGCGGTGCTTCCAGATGGTTTTGCCAAGCGACTGACGCTTGCCATGCACCAAGGTCGGATTGCTCATCTTACTCCTCCTTCGTCGTGTCTTCCGTCTGATGGAGCGGCAGACCGAATTCCGTGCGCTTGTAGTTGATTTCGGCGTTGATGTAGTACACCTTGTCCATCAGCGCCTCGCGCGGGGTGGTGTTGTTCGTTGCGGTATCTGTGGTGATGGTATAGAACGCGTTGTTGATGTTGCGCCAAGTGTAGTATCCGCCCGGCACCTGCGGGATGCCGCGCACATACTGCATCTGCTCCACCAGCGCGCGGTAGTCGCGCATGGGCCACGACAGGTTCGCCAGCGCCTCGGTGTTTGCCGTCGCGACGCGCGCGGATGCCCCCATCAGTGATTCCATCTCGCGCCCGTAGAGCGTCTGCGTCTCGGTGCTCGTCCACCATTTGAGGAACTCCCAGCTTTCGTCGGGATGCTGCGTCGCGCTCATGATGATATCCGCCAGACCCGTCGTACCCGTCGAGCGGTCAATGCTGCCGTCCGCCTGCACCGTACCGGGAACGGTCGTGAAGTCCCACAGACCCAAGATGTCCGGCGCGGAAACCTGCAGGTTGTTGTACGTCGTGTAGTCGGAGATGATAATCGGGCATTCGCCGGTACGGAAGCGTTCTTCAGCGGACGTTTCCTTGTCCAGCTTGTAATCCGTGTAGTATTCGCAGTATTTCTTGAACACGTTGATGGCGACGTCCTCATCCAGCGCGGACGCGGCGTTGTCATCGGTGTAGTAGCGGCCGCCGTTCTGGAACAAAAGCATCGCGAACACCTGCTCGGACGGCAGCATGCCAAATTCCATCTGGTTCTTGCTCAGGATGGACATGGCGACCTTCACTTCGTCCCATGTCTGCGGCACTTCCAACCCAATTTCCGCCAGAATGTCCTTGCGGTAGAACATCATCAGCCACGTCTGCGTATCCGGCAGGGCGTACGTCGCACCGTCAAAGGAGAACGGGATGATGGCGCTCTCGTTGAAGCGCTTGGCGATCTCCGGGAAATCCTCGAACTGCGTCAAGTCCAGCACGGCGTTGCGCAGGCCATAGTTGACAGGCGTGTCGTTGCCCGTGTTCAGCACCGCGCCCGCAATGCCGTTGGTGTTCGCCACCTGAATAGCGACGTCCGGACCCTCGCCCGCCAGCGTCGCGCGCAGGAGCGTGTTCATGTCAACCAGCTGCACGTTGACGGAAATGCCCGTCGCAGGCGTGAACTTCTCGTCAATCAGCGACTTGATGACGTTCGCCTGGTCACGGCCCGTGCCAATCCACAGCGTCAGCACGACGTTCTCCGTGTCGCCCTCCGCCACGTTGCCGACCTTGTTGTAGTCGATGATGAAGGAGTAATACAGGCGCTCCGTTTCATGCGCAAGGCTCTCCCACCAGCTGCTGTTATCCAGCTTCGGCTGCGTGTCGGCAGCATGAATATAGAAGCGGTCTACCTGAAGCGGCTGTGCCAGCACCTGCGTAATCCAGTTGCCGCACGCGCGGACGTTGGTCTTGAAGGATGAAAGCACCTCGGTGAAGCGCTCCTGATCCTCGATCAGCTCGTCCAGCTGGTCGCTCATCGTGCGCAGGACGGTCAGCTTATCGGAATCATTGCCCGCCGTCTTTTCCAGCGCGGCGATGGCGCTGTCAATGTCCGCCTGTACCGCACGCAGTTCGCCCTCCAGCTTCGGCAGGGACGCCGTCAGCTGATAGTCGCGGTACTGGTCAGGCGCGACGCCGGTGATGTAGATGACCTGACGGTAGATGTTGTTCAGCTGCTGCACGCAGTCCTGCACCTGCGCGATGATGTTTGCCATATCGCCCAGTACAACTTCCATGCGCAGGGTATGCTTGCCCGCGGTCAGGTAGACGCGGTAGGCGTTTTCGTCCTCGTCGGAGAGCGTTTCTATCCGCCACGTCTGCGTGTAGGAGAAGGGCTGCGCGTTGAACTCCGCAAACGGCACTTCGCCGTCAATCATGATTTTGCGGTACACGTCGATGCCGCGGACGAAGTTCTGCTTGTCCACCATCGAGATTTCGTAGTAACCGTCCTGCGGCACTTCAAATGCCCACTCAATCCACTGGCCCGCGTTCTTCCAGCTGCTGCCGATGGAGTTATTGAGCAGATACCGCGCCGACATGGGGTACACAACCGCGCTGGATTGATCCTGCACGGGGTAAAGCATCTGAGAAGATGTCTTGACGGCGTTTTCTGCCTCAAAGCGCACGGACACGCCCGTCGCGTCCTGATGACCCGCCGCGTCGCCCGCCGCCTTTACATCCGCATAAGCGGCAGGGCGGGAGTGGTTGGACAGCGTAATCGACCGCAGGAGCATCGGCTCGCGCATGGACAAAAGCGTCAGCGTGTGCTGCCCTGCTTCGAGGTAGATGCTCATTTCGCCAGAAATGTAGCCGTTGGTGTCGTACAGCCCGTGGGCACACCACTCCGGCTGTTCAATGGGCGAAGGCTTCAGGTCGTTGCCCTGATTATCCTTGTCCCACTTGCGGACGACGATGCCGTTTTCGTCGGTGTACTCCTCGTAGGCGCCGTTGACCCACACGCGGTTGAAGTCCACCATCGCCAGCTCACTGTACGGCAGCTTGCCGTCCACAAAGAACGCGCGCTGGATGGCGCTGTTCTTGCCCGCGTAGGGATAGTAGAGCAGCGTCAGGTCATACAGACCCGATTCCGACACATCCACAACCCACTCGGTCAGCGACTCTTCGCCCGTCAGGACGCTCTTGCCCGCCATGCCCTCGTAGTTCTCAAAGACCCGCGGCTGGGCGGCAATGCCTGCATCCTCGTAGCGCACGAACGTGTCCGCGTCCACCGTCACGGTCACGTCCGGGTGCGCCGCATCCTCGTAGCGCTGCAGATAGTCCGCATACCCCGGAATTGACGCATCAATGGAGTATGTACTCACAATCTGCTGGTAGTCTGCGTTCGTCAGCGCCGTTGCGCCGCTTGTGCTCTCCTCCGCCAGCGCAGCGCCGCAAAGCAGCAGCAATGCCAGCACCATGCTCATCAGCGACTTCTTTCCGCTCAACACCGTTCACCTTCCTCTTTTTACTTGGGGAGAGACCCAAGGGGCGCTGCCCCTTGACCCCGCAAGGGAGTTCCTCCCTTGACCCT
>ENA-UOOC01002029-UOOC01002029.1-human-gut-metagenome-genome-assembly--contig:-C48old-NODE-2029-length-15961-cov-4.998805_pt1 | contig 15961 bp, 17 predicted proteins | sample MGYA00242469_ERZ724016 | MGnify/ENA metagenome assembly ERZ724016 | reverse complement strand
CCGAACGCGCTGTTTACGGCAATCGCCGACGCTGATAAAATCGCCAAGTATGTTCTGCAAAAAGAAGCGGTGATGGAAAAGGAAGCTGCGCTCGCATCGGTAGAAGAAGCGAAGTCGGAGATATATATGCTGCCGAGCGAAGCGGCGACTCTGGCTACGGAAAGGGCGGAAGAAAGGCGGGAGAGCGTCATGAAATCGCGCGGCAAGGACAGTCTGGCGCGGATGGACGACAGAGAGATCGTCGAACGCGCGGAAAAATCGAAAGGCGGCGCGAAGTTCGTTCAGCTCTATAACGGTATCTCTTTAACGGGGAACGAGGACAAGGACGAGTATTCGCTCATGGCGCGGTTTGCGATGTTTACGGACGATAAAGCCCAGCTCATGCGGCTCTTTAAGTCGTCCGCGCAGTTCCGCGACGAAAAGCCGAACGCGCACTACGAAAAACTTGCGGACGAATCGCTTTCGTTTATTGCAAAGATGAAAACGGATATGCTTGCAGCGAGCATGAACGCTGCGGGCGGAAGGGCGCATTTCGGACTGAACGCAAAGTCGTAAAGAGGAATGACGGACATCTTTACGACGGATAAAAAGTATAACGTGATCTATGCCGACCCGCCGTGGCGGTTTGCAACATATTCGGATAAAGGCAAAGGAAGGGGCGCGGAAAAGCATTACCCGACAATGCCGAAACGCGAAATACAGGCTCTGCCCGTACCGAAAATCAGCGCGAAAGACAGCGTATTGTTTTTATGGGCGACGGCCCCGTGCCTTACGGAAGCGTTTGAACTTATCGACGCATGGGGCTTTACCTATAAAACAGTCGCCTTCACATGGATCAAGCAGTGCAGAAAGAGCGACAGGCTGTTTACGGGACTTGGTTATTATACCAGAGCGAACGCAGAATATTGTCTGCTTGCGACAAGAGGGAAGATATTGGAGCGCAAATCGCGCAGCGTGTCGTCGGTCATCGTTTCTCATATCGAGGAACACAGCAAAAAACCCGATGAAGCACGGGCGCGTATCGAGGCGCTGTACGGCGAAGTGCCGAAAATAGAATTGTTCGCAAGGCAGACGGTCGGCGGCTGGGACTGTTGGGGTAACGAAACGGAAAAGTTCGGCAGACATTAAAAATTCAAAAAGGAAGAAAGAATGGCAAACAGAAATTTCAAACTGAGGGAACAGGATTACAAGGCAATGCTGGATATGACGGAAAAGCAGGCGGGGCAGTTCATCAAGGGGCTGTGCGGTTACGCCTTCGACGGCGTGCCTATGGAAACGAAAGACGCCAAGATCGCGTCGGCGTATGCGTATGCAAAGACGGCGCTGGACGTATCGGTCAAGAGCCGCGAGAACGGCAGAAAGGGCGGGCTGCTCGTGGCGGAGCGTATGCGCGGAGCAAAAGCATCGCCCGTCAAACCTTCCGCGGCGGAAAGCGATCCTATGGGTATGCTACTGAAAGGCATCGTTCTTTCGGTTGCGGAAGACGCGGCGGACAGCAAGGGCAAAAAGTGAGCGGAATCCTCTGTGCGGACGCGGCGGCAGGGCTGAAAACCCTGCCGCAGAAAAGCGTACAAATGTGCGTGACCAGCCCGCCGTATTACGGATTGCGTGATTACGGCGCGGACGGGCAGATCGGAGTGGAACAATCTCCGGAAGAATACATCGCGCGGCTTACGGAAGTATTTGCCGAAGTACATAGAGTGCTCAAAGACGACGGAACGCTGTGGCTGAACATTGCGGACAGTTATGCGGGCAGCGGAAAAGGTCCGATGACTCTGGCAGTTGAAGCGAACGGAAAAAACAAAGATCTGTATGACATGAAAAGCCGCATCTACGAAGTGCCGAAAAAGTGGAAGGGCGTCAAGCCGAAAGACATGATCGGTATCCCGTGGATGCTCGCGTTCGCGCTGCGGGGATTCGGATATTATCTTCGTTCGGACATCATCTGGCACAAGACAAACTGTCTGCCGGAGAGCGTAAAAGACCGTCCGTCAAAGTGCTACGAGCATATCTTTCTCTTATCGAAATCGCCGAAGTATTACTTTGATTATAAGGCTATACGAGAGCCTATAAAGGACGTGACGGCAGAACGATATAAGCGCGGCAGGCCGGGAAAGGTCAGGGCATCGACAAAAAGCAGGATGCAGTAATGGAAAAAGAGCGGCAGTACAAGCGGAAAAGGGATGTATGGGAGGTGAGCACGAACACTTTTCGGATGGACGAGCATTTTGCAATGTTTCCCGAAAAGCTCATTGAACCGTGTATCCTTGCCGGCAGCAGAGCGGGCGATACGGTGCTGGATCCGTTTTTCGGCAGCGGTACGACGGGAGCCGTCGCAAAGCGGCTGGGGCGGGAATACATCGGCATAGAAATCAACCCCGTATTCTGTAAAAAGGCAGCGCTGCGCATCGAAAAGACGGAAACGGCGTAAAGGCGTAACCCGTGGCAAATGCTCGGAAATGGCAAGCAGGTTAAGAAAAGTGCCACAGGCAAGGCTGCGGCGCTTTTGAAGCCGCCGACAGGCGGCGGAGAACAAGGCGGGAAACCCGCTTTTCTTTGAGGAGGAAATGGATAAGGAACAGACGAAAATCGACAACAGGATGCGGCGTTATATCCGCATCACCGACGGGGATATGTGGGCGAAGATCGACAAGATCATGACGCTTGACAAGTATTCCAAGAGCTTTAACAAAGTGATCATCGACGCTCTGTATTTCGGGCTGGACGAACTCATTGCCCGCTTGTTTGAAACGGTGGAGGAAGTCGAAGATAAACCCGCCGGAACAAAACTTATACGCAGGGTGGACGGGCTGAACGAAGAATATTTTTCGGACATCGCCAAACTTCTGAAAGAGCTAATTATCGACGTTACGGTGAATAAATCCATATTATGTTCGCTGTACAACGAGAGGGCAAGGGCGCTGAACAAAGAGAGCGTGAGCGGCAAAAAGTTCGAGGAAGGCAGATATGCGGAAACACCCGATTATCTATCCGACTACGAAATAAGAAGCCTGCGTTCGCTGCGCAAGTGAGGTAAGCGGCTATGAGCAACCAACCGATCATTTTCGATATTCAGTACACGCCGTACCGCTTAAAGAAAAACGCGACGGAAAAAGAACTTGCGGCGCACGCGGAGGCGCGGGCGTTTTACGACATGACGGGAACGAAGAACGTGTATCGTTACATAACGACGGAGGGCAAACGTGCCGGGAAAGGTGCGAATGCTCTGGACTACCTGCAAAAGAGTACGGGTGTATTCAACGGAAACGGTATGCTTTCGGAAAAGGAAGCAGCCGCAATGCAGGAGCGCGTCAAAGACGGTGAAAAGAACATCTGGCACGGCTTCATCTCGTTGTCGGAAGAGGACAGCCCGAAGATAGACACGCCCGAAAAGTGTATCGCGCTCGTAAAGAGTACGTTCAACGCATTTTTCAGGGACGCAAAGTTCAACCCCGACAATATAGACCTGATGTGTGCGTTGCACCTCGACAGACCGCACCACCTTCACATTCACTTCGTCTTTTGGGAAAAGGAACCGAAGTATAAAGGCAAAGACGGCAGGATGCACTACCGCAGCAAGGGCAAGATCGACAAAGCTGCGATAGACCAAATGTTTGTGCGCTTGGGGCTGTTCGTCTCCGAAAGAAAGGACAGATTATATAAAGGCAGGGACGCGGCGATCCGAGAACTGCGCGCGGCGACGAATATCAGACGGACAATGACTGGCAATGAGGAAGTAAAACGCGAGATCATCGCGCTTGCAAAATCGCTGCCGAACGCGGGCAGGCTTGCGTATGCAAGCAAGGATATGGAGCCGTTCCGCAGACGGGTAGATAAAATCGTAAAACTGCTTTTAGACAATAACCTGAAAGCACGGAAAGCGGACAGGCGGTTTTACGAAGCGCTGGAAGAACGCAAGCGGCAGATTGCCGCAATCTGCGGTCAGCCCGTTATTTTCTCGGATAAAAACACACCGATGGACAGGCTGGAAACGCTTCCGCAATATCATGGGAAAATTGATACGGGAAGTATCAAAATCGCAGAGGAGATCGAAGCGGACTACAAGCGCAGACAGGGAAATCTCGTTCTCAAACTTGCCAAGTTCATTAAGCCGGAATTTTACGAGCGAAAGAAAGGCAGAAAATACAAGGCGAACGACAACCGCATGAAAAAGTATCTCACGATCTCCCGCCGTAAAGTCGGGCGTGCGATGGATAAGTTTCTGCACACTTTCGGAAGTGCGAGCGAAGACCTTGAGCGTGAATATAAGAGCCGTTTGCAGGAAATTGAGGAAGAAATGGAGCGGGAACGCGAAAAACAAAACCGGAAGGAGGGGAACTATAAAGAGTGAACAGAAAGACGGCTTTAAGCCATAAAAAGAAAAAATCCCGAAAGCTGAACACGCTGTTGTGGCTCATCACGTTTGCGTTTGTCGGGGTGCTCATCATGTTTTTGTTCACGCTTGCAGGCGTGGACAGCGTTGCGGAAATCCTCGGCAACAGCACCTATTGGTATGCTTTGGGGTTTGTGTGCGGGCTGCTCGTCGTGGCATATCTCATGATGTACCGTATCGACGCGCAGAATATCGCCATGAATGAAAACGACCTCGAAGATACCGAATGGCTTACGCCAAAACGTCTTCGGAACATGAAGGAGTTTACCGTCACGACATGGAACGGTATGGACAGGCACGCGGACGGGATCGTTATCGGTGCGGAGAAAAAGGGCGGCGGCGTGGAGATTTTGACGACCGACCAGCTCCATGCGCTCATTGTCGGCACGACGGGCAGCGGAAAGACGACGGGATTCGTCGATCAGAATATAGCAGTTTTGGCGCGAAGCAAGACAAAACCCAGCCTTGTCATTACAGATCCGAAAAGCGAACTTTACGCAAAGCACGCAAGGCAGTTGGAGAGCGAAGGGTACAAGATCAGCGTTCTCGATTTGCGCGAACCGTATTCCTCGGCGCGCTGGAATCCCATGAACGTGCTCATCCGCCGTATCCGATTGGTCAAGGACTTGCAGAACAATCTTCAAAACAGGGACGGCAAGTATTACGGCGCGGGCGAAGTGTTCCTTTCGTACAGGGACGCGCGGACGAGGGTACAGGAACTCAAAGACGAGATATATGAAAACGCGCAAGACCTCGTATATACGCTCTGTCCCGTACAGAACAGGGATCAGCCGACATGGGAACAGGGTGCGCGAAATCTTATTTTCGGACTTGTGCTTGCGTTTTGCGAGGACTGCATCAAGGGCAAGATGGACGAAAAACAGTTGCTGTTATTCAACGTCTATCACAACATCACGCGCTACTGCTCGGAGGACACGACGGCACTTCGGGAATATCTGCTGGAAGGACGGGACGAGTTCTCAAAGGTGCGCGGGCTTGTCAATACCGTGCTCATTACGTCGGACAAGACGCTTACATCGTATCTTTCGGAAGTCAATGCGTATATGCAGCAGCTTGCGGACGACGGCATTTTGTCGCTTACGAGCGAAAACGATCTGGATATCGTAAACATGGACGAACAGCCGAACGCGGTGTTTATCATCGTGCCGGACGAACGATTCACGCGGCACAGATTTGTTACGCTGTTCATTACGCAGATGTATAAGGAGCTGGTCGAAAAGGCGAACCTGAACAACCGCAGAGGACAGACGGATACGGCGGTGCTGAAAAGGAATGTGTACTACATTCTTGACGAATGGGGCAACCTTCCGAAATTCGAGAATATCGAGGGAATGGTTACGGTGGCGCGTTCGCGCGGCATACGTTTTCTGTTTGTACTGCAATCGTTCAGTCAGCTTACGGCGAAGTACGGCAGAGAGATCGGCGACATCGTAAAAGCGAACTGCAACGTCAAGATTTTTATCGGCAGCGACGATCCGGATACGCGCAGAGAGTTTTCGGAACTCTGCGGGCAGAAAAAAGTCAAGAGTTTTTCCGTCAATACCAATGCGGAGGCGTCGGCGTCGAGCAATACGGGCGCGGCAAACCAGCCGCTCATCACAGTCGGGATGCTGGAACGCATCAACGGCGACGAAAAGGGCGACGCCATCGTGTCGGTGCGCGGATACGAGCCGATCTGGTCGAGATTCACGCCTTCGTACAAGCTGAAAAGCGTGTACTTCAAGGCAGGCAAGGCGGAAGCGGGAAAACGCGAGGCCGTGCTGTTCGACAAGTCGGAATATGTATTTGATATTACGGGCGGAAAAGCACTGAGCGAGCGCGATAAAATGCTCGACGTTCTGGAAAAGGAAGAAAACGCAAAGAGCGGCGATGACGGCAGCGACAAGGAGCGCCTCGCGAGCCTCGATAAAAAGTGGCTGGATATTGAAAACGAGGTGCGCGACAGGCTGAAAAAGGTCGTGCCGATACTGGACGAGGAAGACGCCGCGGCGGTTAAAAAGGCGGCGCTCGAAAACAAAGTCGCACTTCTGTTTGAGATCGCAGCCCGTTATGAGGAGAGCGTAAAGCAGAGGATAGAGGACGCGGCAGCCGCGATAGACGGTATGCTGAAAGATATGAAAAAATTACAGGAAGCGGCAAAAGAAAACGCCGCTTAAAGAGGAGAAAAATGCAGAAAATCAAACACAAGTTTTGGGTACTGCTCGCGGGTGTTGCGATGTTCGCGGCAGTATTTCTTTTGACGGGAATGGCGTCCGGCACGCAGGCTTCGGCGGCGTCTGCCGAGGAAGTCTGCGTGCATGAGTACGGCGATGGGATCGTACACTTGCCCGATTGCACTTCGGGTGGATACACGGAATACATCTGTACGCTCTGCGGCGAGAGTTATAGGGATAATTACACGGACAGAGCGGAGCACACCTATTCGGAAGTCGTGGTACAACCCACTTGCACGCACGAGGGCTATACTACGCACTTTTGTACCGTCTGCGGGTATGAGTACACGGACAATTATACCGCCGCGCTCGGTCATGATTATCAGGACGAAGTGACTGTCGCGACGTGTACGGAAGCGGGTTACACCACGCATATCTGTACGGTTTGCGGGTATTCTTATGCGGATACCCGCGTAGAAGCGCTCGGTCATACATACAAAACAGACGTGCTTGCGCCGACGTGTACGGAAGGCGGGCATACAACTTATACCTGTACCGTGTGCGAGTATTCGTATGAACTGTTCGGACAGATATGTAACCGATTATGTTTCGCCGCTCGGTCACGATTTTACGGAGGAACATAAGCAAGCTGCGGAAGGGCAGATCGGCTATACGCTGCATACCTGCACGCGGTGCGATTACAGTTATGTTTCCGATTTCGTGACGAGCGGTGATGACGGCTATGCGGATACGCCAAATCCCGACGAACCCGAAAAACCTGATGGCGGTGACGAAACGACGGATGTGCCGGATGAAGACGGAGAGCCTGTAAATCCCGATGACGGGGGAAGCGAAGCGCCCGATCAGCCCGAAACACCGGATGAAAGCGGTGATAAGGAACCAAGCGAACCCGATACGCCCGATGAAGACGACGAACAGGCACATACGCATTATTTCACGGCAGAAGTGACGCTCGATGAAGAAAATATGACCTTTACGGTCGATTATTTCTGCGAGTGCGGCGAGATTTCGGACGAGGTTTTGCAGGTCATTGCGCTTGACGAGAACGGAAACGAGCACGTTTTAACGGCAACGGACGGGAATATTTACGATTATTCGGCGTTTTCGGGGTATTACGAGATAGCAGTCACGGATTCGTTCGGCGAGCCACTGTACTATTTTGAACTCCGTGCAGAAGGCTCGGAGCAGCCCGATGAACCCGATACGCCCGTCGAACCCGACGAGGGTGAAGACGGAGGCGAAGAACTCCCCGATGAAGATTCGGACGAAGGAGAGCAGGGCGAAGAAAAGCCCGCGGAAGATAAAGAACCTGAAAACAATTCTTCGCTCGGCGTCGTCCTCATCGTTGTGCTTATCGTGCTGGCTGTCGGCGGCGTCGCCGTGTTTATCGTTATCAAGAAGAAAAACAAGAAGGACAAAAATTAAAAAGAGGTAGAAAACGGAAATGAATTTATTGACAGCGGGAACGCTCAATGAAAATTTGGGCAATATCGTAACAAAACTGAACGAACTCATGGATTCGTTCTGGTTGTACATCGTGCTTGCGCTCGCGGCAGTAGTCGTTGTGTGGGGCGCGTATGTGGGTATCCGAATTGCAGTTGCGCACAGGAACGAAGAAAAGATCAACGCGCGCGGCATGGTCAAAAGCCTTATCATCGGCATCATCATTATTTTCGTGATTGCCGTCGGCGCACCGCTTCTCATCAATGGTCTGAACGCATGGGTTGGCGCAGACGCCGGCGCGGAAGGTGCGTCCATTGCAGCGGCAATGCTGAAAGCGTGACAGAGGGGAGGAGCAAACAATGGGAAATGTTTTATTGGCGGCAAGCCTGAACGAAAACTTGCAGGAGATCATCAATAAACTCAGCGAACTTATGGACTCGTTCTGGATATACATTGTCATGGCGCTCGCCGCGGTGGTGGTGATCTGGGGCGCATACGTCGGCATCCGAATTGCCGTTGCGCACAGGAACGAGGAGAAGATCAACGCAAGGGATATGGTGAAAAACCTCATCATCGGAATTGTGATCATTTTTGTAGTGGCGATGGGTGCGCCGCTTCTCATCAACGGACTGTCCGCGTGGGTCGGATAAGTTAAAATAAAACTCACGGAAGTGCGGGCGGCGGAATGTTTCTGCCGCCTCGTGCTTTCGGGGGAGGGAAACAATGCTTATATTTTTGCAGGAACTTGTCTTGCAATTATTTTTATGGCTGTTGCAGCTCATCGACGGCATCATGGAAATCTTTTCCGCGATCTCCGGCGTGGCAACGGTCACATACCACGGCGAGCAGGTGAACCTCATCGAATTGCTCGTCGGCGATTCGACGGTCGGAGCGATATTTTGGTGTATCTTCATCCTTGCGGTCGGGCTTTCGTGTATCTTTGCGATAGTCGGACTTATCAAAAACATGGTGGCGAACAACCGCACGGTATCGGGCGTGGTGGGGAAGTTCTTTCTTTCCTTACTCGGTACAATGGCGATGCTCGTCGTTGTGGTGCTCGGAATCCTTATCGCAAATTCCGTATTGCAACTCATTGCGAATATCTTTCAGATCTCGAACACGACAAAATTATCGACGGCATTGTTCGATGCCTGCGCAGGGGATTGGATCAACGGCTATTCCAAAGCGGAGTTTGATGTATCGTCCCTGACGGTGCGCGACATTTTCGGCGATTACAATGCGGCATTGTTCGGGATATGGCCCACAAGCTGGAAATGCAACGGGATGGTCGATCCGAATAAGTTTCTGTACTTTCCGTCTCTTGTCGCGTCGATTGCGCTCGGTATTGCAATGATCGTGGCAATCGTCAATCTTGCAAAGAGAATTTTCGAGATCGTGTTTTTGTATCTCGTCATGCCCGTTTCCATGTCAACGCTTGCAGCGGACGACGGGGCGCGGTTCAAAATATGGCGGGAAACATTTATCACAAAAGTCGTGCTTGCCTACGGCGCGGTGTTCTCTGTCAATGTGTTTGTGCTGATATTGCCGTTGCTGTCGCAGATGAGTATTGACGGTATCGGCGGGTTCGGCAATTCGCTGTTCCTTATTTTTATGATCATCGGCGGTGCAATGGTCATTCCTGCGGGCATGACGTTGTTTGCAAGGCTGTTCGGTCAGGCAGATGATTGGCACGGCGGCGGTTCGTTCCTCAGAAGCGCGTACTACGGTTCGCGCTTTGCCGGGCTTGCAACGCTCGGACTTGCCGGCTGGGTGCTGAAAAAGGGCGTCGGCGCGGGTAAAGGCATTGCCAAAAAGATCCGCTCTAAAAAATCGGACAATGGCGAATCGGGCGACGGAGGAAGTGCGGACGGCGAGGACAGATATACGGAATCGCCCGCGCCGTCGGATGGAAGCGATGGAGCGGCATCGGGCGATGCTGCGTCTGCGGAAGAAAATACGGATACGGGAGGAAGTGAATGAGGATCATTCCCAAAAAAATCAAGGTTAAAAATACGGTATGGAAGTGCTATTCCATGCCGGACGTCATCGTGGCGCTTGTCATGTTTGCGATCATCTTTGCGTCGGTCACAACGGGGAATTGGGCGATTGCGGTGATACTCGGCATTGTAAGTGTGGTGATGTTCATGCCCACGCAGGACGGCATCTTCTACGCCTGTATCTTGGAGAACGTAAAATTTTTATTCTCCAAAAAGAAATATACGGCTGCCGCAAAATCGGCAAAGGAGAGTGTGGACGCACTCATTCCGCTCAAAAACATCAGGGATAACGGCCTTATTGAATACGCGGGCGGCTCGTTCGGCAGGGTCATCAAGATCGGCCAAAAGAACTTCGGTATTGAAGACGCCGTGCAGCAGAACATCGACATCAATTATTTTGCCAACGCCTTAAAACTTATCGACGGCAATCAGAGCGCGGACATCGTAAAAATCGACCGCCCCGTAAATCTGGACGCCTTCGCAGGCGAACTTTTCGGGCGGCTGAACGATGTTCGTGAGAGTATGGATTCGGACGATGTGAAGTCTATCAAGGATGGCGTCCTGCGCGAGCGAATCGACGCTATCGACCGCCTGAACAATATCCGGAAACAGTACATATCCGATTATTATATCGTGCTGTATGGCAGGATCGAATTGGATTTGGAAAATGCGGCAGTCAACGTATCGTCGGAGATCAATAAGTGCGGCTTGAGTACCAAGTTGCTCGGCAAACGCGAAACGGCTGTGTTTCTTAAATACAGCCATTCCCGCTGTTTTGACGAGAGGGAAGCAAGTTGTCTTTCAGACGAGGAACTGCTCGAATGGGTAAAGCCGAAAGAAATCGCATTCAAGGCGAACAAGTACATGATCGACGGTGTGGAAGCGTCTATTCTTTCGGTGGCAGACTATCCTTTGCGCGTTAAGAACGCTTGGGGCGCAGAGCTGTTCAATATCCCCAACACGAAAGTTGTCATGCACGTCAAGCCCGTGGAAAAGTATAAGGCGATACGCAGGATAGACAAGTGCATTTCGGATATGGAAACAAAGCAGATCATGTCCGAAAAGGCGAGCGAAGCCAACAGCGCGGAAATACATAAAGAAACGATGGACGCGCTTTTGGACAGTTTGCAGGCGGAGAACGAGAGCCTGTTCGATGTCACGCTTACGGTAACGGCATATAACTACCTGAACAACACGAACTATAAAAAGAATACAAGGCGAGCTATGCTCACGGGTAACTTTAAGGCAAGCGCGCTGTACGGATTGCAGATCGAAGCGTTCAAGTCGGCAGTCATCGCTCCGCAGAGCTGCCTGAAAAACTACGAGCGCGGTATCAACAGCTCGTCGCTTGCGGCAGCGTTTCCGTTTGTGCGTATCTTCGTCATGGACAAGGGCGGTATCATGCTCGGCGAAAACAAGACCAACCGCTACCCGTTCATCTTTGATTTATGGAAAAGGGGGAACTTGTATCAGAACTCCAACGCCATGATCATCGGTAAGTCGGGTTCGGGTAAGTCGTTCTTTCTGAAAAGCCTTATTCTGAACGAATGGGCGAACAACACGCGGGTGATCGTATGCGATCCGGAAGCAGAGTATCTGACGCTTACGAGAAATCTGAAAGGAAACATTATCGACGTGGGCAACGCAAAGGAGGGGCGTATCAATCCGTTCCATATCTATAAAATACTCACGGAAGAAGGTACGCCCGCCGACCCCGTCGTCACGTTCAATACGCATCTGAAAATGTTGGAGAGCTTTTTCAAGATCGTGCTTGTCGGCGCGTCGCAGGACGTGATAGAACTCATCAATAACCTCGTCGTGGAAACGTATGAGCGGAAGGGCATCACGGAAACGACGGATTGCTCCGGTTTCAAAGCGGAGGACTTCCCGCTGTTTTCGGATTTGCTCGAAACGCTGCAAGCAAAAGATAAGGAAGGTATGGACAGCCTTACTTTGCGCGATATGCGCACGGCGGAACTGTATCTCACTAAATTTGTGAGCGGGCGATATTCGGATATTTGGAACGCGCCGTCCACGTTGAAAACGGACGCGAGCATCATAGACTTTAACTTTCAGAGCCTGTTTGCAAATAAGAACAATGTCGTTGCGAACGCGCAGATGCTCTTGGTGTTCAGGTTTATCGAGCAGGAAGTCATCAACGCAAGGGAGCTGAACAGATACGGAAAAAATCTGCACACGATGATCGTCTGCGACGAGGCACATTTATTCATCGACGCGAAGTTCCCGATCGCTTTGGACTTCTTCTACCAGATGAGTAAGCGGATCCGAAAGTACAACGGCAGCTTTATCCCTGCGACGCAGAATATCGCTGACTGGAACGCCAACGAGGAATTGCGAAGCAAGACGAGTGCGATCATCAAGAACAGTCAATATCTGTTCATCTTCAAGCTCGCCGCGCCGGATATGAAAGATGTGTTGGACGTTTATAAAGCGGGCGACAGTTTCAACGAGGAGGAACAGTGCATGATCATCTCGGCTGTAACGGGGCAGGCGTTTTTTGTGGGAAGTTCGGAGCTACGGGCGTGTGTCCGTATCAAGGCGGGGGAATACGCGCGGGAATTGTTTGAAGATAAAACGAATACGGAGGAAAAATGACGGCAAGAAGAAACAAAGTGTTGCTCCTGCTGCTTGCGGCGGTATGCCTTTGCTGCCTGCTTTGCGGCATTTCCTTTTTCGGGGGAAATACGACAGCGTATGCTTACAGCAGCAGCGTAAGGTATAAGCTGGATGTTACGGCGACGGGAGCGGAAGGGATTTATCTGTATGTCAACGGTGCAAGCGGTTCCGGGACGATAACGGACGGGGCGGCGCTGAATTATGCGCCAAACCGCGTCGATGTCGTTTTGAACAAGCGTACAAAACTGGGACGTTTTTATTACACGAAGTATGTAAAGGACTTTGAGCTTTCGGGTCCGACGTCTTATTCAAAGGCGGATAAAACAAGAAATTCAAGTCGTACTTCTACCAAGACGGTTACATATACGCTCCCTTCTTTGTCGGACGGGAAGTACACACTGAAAGTGACGACGGGTTCAGACTATTCAGGTGTTGTCGGCGATGCAAGCAGTAAAATTACTTTCACATTCTATGTGGACAGAAATGCGCCGACGATCAGCGGAGCTTCGACGAGTACGACGGGGAAGTATGCTACGTCAAGTTTTACCGTTCGTGCAAGCGACTCCGTCAGCGGCGTGGAAAGCCTGTATATGAAAGCGCCGAACAGCAGCTATTATTCGTCGGTGGGGTCATCATCCAAAACGATTTCGTCGGGAAGCGCCAACGGACTGTACTCTTTCTACGCCTATGATAAGGCACAGAATAAGTCAAAGACCTATTATGTGTACTTCGATTCGACAAAACCCGTCGGGACATTAAAGACGAGTATCGGTTCGGTATCATCCGGGTCATATACAAATCAGTCGTTTTCCTATACTGCTTCGGACAGCGGAAGCGGCATCAAGACATTGCAATACAAGACGCCGGGTTCGAGCACATGGAAAACATATACGTCGGGAACAACGATCTCGTCAACTTCGACCAACGGCTGGTATTATTTCCGCGCACAGGACAAGAGCGGATTATATTCGGACGAGAGTAAGATTTGTCTTGATACAGGCAAGCCCGCGGGAACATTATACGGCGGAACAAAGGCTGTGGCGAGCGGCAGCACGGTGACGAGTCAATATGTGAAATTTACAGCCGCAGACGGTTTGTCCGGTATATCGAAAGTGTATGTGAAGAAGCCGAGTGCGGTGGGGTATGCCGTTATATCCAACAGCAGTCAATTCACGGCGAACGGGACGTATTCTTTTTACTGCACGGACGTGGCGGGCAACCGCTCCGATGAATATACGATCACGCTTGATAATACTGCTCCCGAACTTATTTGCGAAGGTGCGGAATTCGGCTCGATTGCCGAACAGAGTTTCACCGTTACGGCGAGGGATGCCGGGGGAAAGGCGACGCTGTACTATCGCCATGAATACGGCAAATGGCAGACGAGCGGCGACAGCTGCACGATTTCGGATAAACAGCAGGACGGACGATATTATTTTTACGCCGTGGACGAGCAAAATAATAAATCTGCGGAATTGTGGGTGCTGTTCAATGCCGCCGAACTCGCGGGAAGATTTGTGCAATCGGACGTCGATAACAGCGTTTACTTTACATGGGACAGCGATTATTGGACAGCAACGCTGGACGGAGAAGCATATCACAAGGGGACATGGATCCGCGACGAGGGCGACCATACGATTGTATTGTCCAACGGCGTGGGTAAGATCGCAACGTATAACTTCACAATCGACCACCATTACGTCGTAAGTAAGACCGTATCACCGTCGTGTACGGAACAAGGTTATACGATCTATGTATGCAGTAGTTGCGGCGCGACGAAACGGGAAGATTTCGTCGCCGGGACGGGGCATAAGTACGAGGTGAGCGAGGTCATCCGCCCGACGTGTACCGAACAAGGCTATACGATATATAAGTGCAGTGCGTGCGGCGCGACGAAGCGGGATGATTACACGCAGGCGAGCGGACATAACTATGTCAAAACGGAAGAACCGCCCACTTGTACGGAGAGCGGCAAGACGGTCTATACTTGTTCCGCGTGCGGATTTGAATATATGGAAGAAGGGGATTTGCCGTCGGGACACGTTTATGTCAGTGAAATCGTAAAAAACGCAACGTGCACACAGGACGGCGAACGGCACCACAGATGTGAAAAATGCGGCGAAGAGTATTCGAGCGTCATTCCCAAAACCGGGCATAACTATATGATCACGGACGAAGAACGGGAGGACGGAAGCACAAAGCGCACCTATACTTGTACGATCTGCGGAAATACCTATGTTCAGGATTTGGGCAATCAGACCGAAAAGGTAACAAACTACGTCGAATATCTGTTCGCGCAGTACAGCCCTTATATGATATGGGTGTTTCTTGCCACGGCTGGCGTGTGGAGTATCGTTATGGGCGTGATGTTTGCGATAGCTCATAAAAATGAGGACAAGGAAAAGGCAAAGAAGATGATCGTGAATTACGTTATCGGACTTATCGTCATTTTCTGTATCCTCGTAGCTGCGCCATACCTTGTAAGAGGAATTGCCGCGCTTGTGACATAAATTTTCGCAGAACTTTCCGAAAATTGCGGAAATCCCCTTGACAATATCGTGATAGCACGATATAATATAGACGAATAAGACGCAAGGAGGGTACAGGTTATGGCAACGAAGCAGGTTTACGGGAAGTACGGAACGCTTGCAAAGATGTATCTCGAAGAACACGAGCCGGCAAGGGCTTGGGCGCTCGGTCAAAATTTGCCCGAATATCTGCACGACATCGACCGACAGGCGGACGAATTGTTTGATACGATGTATGAAAAGCTGTCCAAGTCGGATGAGTTCAAGAGGACGGGGGATTATCTCACCGATGTGCGCAGACAAAACGAATTGCGGCAGAGGATAGAGGAAGAGATCCTGTCCGAACTTGTGTATGTGTGAGGAGGTATAACGATGAGCAAGGTTTTACGCGGTATGGGAACGGTTTTGAAGTGGGGTTTTGTGGCTGTGCTGTTTGTCGGAAATATTATCGCCGATCTTATAGGCATCCTCGTCTGTGCGATCACGTCGGAGGGATAATATGTCGAAGAAAGCAGATACGCCGCAGCGGAAAGCGCGGAGAAACTATGAAGTACGCAATAAGGACGCAAGGGAGCAGGCGACAATGCAATTCAATACGCGCCTGCCGCGCGAGGAATGCGATGAGATTTGCGCTTTCCTCAAGAAACACGGAATCAGCAAAGTCGATCTCATTCGGGAAGGGTACAGAGCAATGAAAACATACTATTGTCCGAAGGACAGCAAAGAGATAAAAGAATAACAGCGCGGAGCGCAAGGACTACGGCCCTT
>ENA-UOOC01002021-UOOC01002021.1-human-gut-metagenome-genome-assembly--contig:-C48old-NODE-2021-length-15998-cov-4.361726_pt1 | contig 15998 bp, 27 predicted proteins | sample MGYA00242469_ERZ724016 | MGnify/ENA metagenome assembly ERZ724016 | reverse complement strand
CCTCATATGAAACTCCACCGCATTCCTGTGCAAGACTGTCAATCAGTTCGCAGTTACGTTGTAATTCATTCTGCCGACTCTCATTAACTTTCCAAAGAGAGCCGAACTGAGCTGTTGCCTCGTCTGTTACCATAGAAACTACATCATAGCATTTAATCATCATTTATCCCCCTATTATACCCTTATTCTAACGGTTTTGTGAGTCCGTGATACGTCAAATTTATTTGAATTATGCCGTCTGTTCTTTTGTATACCTCTATATTGGATGCGAGCTTAGAAATCGCAGCAAAAATCGCAGGGTCGTTAACCTTTATTTCACTGCGCGAGGTTATTGTTATATAGCCCATACTTGTGTATGGCTTATGGAGCGTGTAGGTTACCTTCACATTCTTCTTATCAAGCATACCCAGCAATGCTTTATAAGAAATCTGCATAGTTTTCAGGGTGTTATAGTTTGTTATCGACGTCCGCTCCTCGTCACGTTCCACATCCTCGGCAAGTGATAAGAGCGCCTCGTCGATGGCAGCCTCAGCTTCTTCCGGGGTTTCAAATCCCTCAAGTTCGTCAAAATCGTTCATTTCGTATCTCCCCCTTGTTTTAATTTAGATTATTATACCATGAAAATGGCAGTTTGTCGAGCGTTTTTGTCAACTTTTTGCTATTAAGTTCTCCATGTCCGACGTAAGATGTATATGCGGGCCGTTCTCAGCTCTGTATAAAAGGCATACTCCGGAAACGTTTGAGCCTTGTCCGCACTCTATAGGAATGTTATCAATAGGTATGGCGTCCTTGACCGAATCCAGAAAATCATACAGGTCTTTTGCTGTGAAATCTATTTTACCGCTATCCATAAGCAGTTCACCTCCATTCACCACTTATCAAGAAGAGGACTCTAATCCCCGTCCCACACTCCATCGGGTCTCATTTGCGCAAATGCCAGCAGTGAGTAAAGAGGCTTGATTGCATTCTCTCTTGTTGGCATCCAATATCCCGTTGCGCCTTGCTCCTCACACTCTTTGCGTTCTTCGTCACTGATTTCCTCAGTAGAGTTTTCTAACGCTGAAATTGCAGCCTTCAATATAGGGATACTTTCTGCTCCGCTCATTCCGTAGATTGTACGAATGCCTTTACTCTCGCTGTCTTTACTTGGGAACACCCCATCCTTGTAATACCACCGAGAGTAGTTGTAGGTGATTTTTAGCCACATTTCATCGGTTCCGCCCACAGCGTAAGTTCCGCCCCTAATTTGATGCGGAGCATCCATTGTTAAAGCTTCCTTTGTAACCGGGTCTTTTAGTGTGATATCATATCCCACCGCTAATTCCTCCTTGTTGTGAGTTTATGTATTTATTCCTTTGGACGAATACCAAGAGCTTTCATTTTGTCTCGGAACTCAAGGTATCGTCTTGTGTACTCATAGCTCTCTCCGAAAATATTCTGCGCAGCCAAAATCAACTTGGGTTCAAATTCCTGTATTGATCTGAGCTCGTCCTCAAATCTTTTACCGAACGGACAGCCAAAGCACCCTGTACGAGTAAGACCGTAATGGGTATAGCACTTACTGTGAGTAACTTCGTAATGCTTGCAGTATTCTTCTTTATCTACATCTCGAAGCCAAAATATCGGTCTGAATTGGTCAGTTCCCGATCCTTCAGAAAAACAGTTTTTGTATACTACGGCTCTGATTCCGCCCTCTGAATGTCTGATTCCGAGACATGATAAATCATATTGCTTGTCCTTTACATACTTTTTATACGCCATCTTCTTTGCATATATACAGCATTTGTTGGAAATCTTACATTCCGGAGGATGTTCAATCATAAATTCCTTGAGATACGGTGCTCGTTTAATCGCATACTGTGTAGTGCTGTCACAAGTAACATTGCACCACCACTTTAGTGCAGACTTACACTTTGGATACTTCTGAATCAGTATGTCAAACGACTCATCTTCCCATTCAAAGTTGTGTAATTGCAAACGATAAATCATTTCAGACGCATATTTGCTCCAAAACGGAACACCATACTCTTTAACACAGCTCGGAATTGATTTCGTAGCGTTGACTCGATGAATTTCAATGCCATATTTCTGTTCAAGCTCTTTTAGATGCTCAAGGGTGGCTGCATATTCAAGACCTGTGTTGAAAAACACAAAATCCGTCTTATCTTTCGCTCCACACCTTAGCATCATATCAACCATTACATCGCTATCGCCCCCCCGCTGCAAGAGCAGACAATATGATTGTGCTCTTGCAGAACTTCAAAACACGTTGCAAGAGCATCTTTAATCACGAAATTGTCTGGGGCGTTGGCGATTATATTTTCTAAATCGCTAATATTTTTCACCACCAAAATCTGTTTTATCGTTCAATGCAGGCATCAACGTCTACTGATCCTCCTGTTCCATGCTTTGATTGCTCTTTTTATGCCTCTCTTTGTGGCTCCACACCAATTACATGCAGAACATTCGATGTAGTATTTGCCAAACACTCTCTGTATTTTGGGGACGGGGATGATTGGGTATATAGTCACCTCCCAAAGTTTTTGCTGCCCGCAATACGGGCAAGGTTTCAAAGCACCTTTCTTAAATAAATCAGTCATTATAACCCATCCATTTTCAATCTTGATATTAATGATTAAATAAATAATCTTTTTATTAATAAAGCTCACAAAGATTGCGTATTCCAACTAATGTTTTTAATATATATTCCTTATTAGCCTCAAATTCTTTTTTACAACGGCTCTTTCTAATTCTTTTTAATATATTACATATATCAATAAGCACCTCATTAGTCGGTCTAAAATTTTTCTTATTATCCATCATAGAAATTCCATATTTATTTAGCACATCCTCAACATTGAGTATTTCATCCTGTCTTAATTGTTTACTATTAGTTGTTTCATTCATCCGTCCTCCTCCCGCAAACTGTTGAAGCCAGTATAATGTCTCTGCATAATCTTTTTGCCACGCTCTTGCCGAAGTAGCCCAGGTATATGCGAGGAATTCTGCCAGTTCCTCATCATCCATAGCCCGGATGCGGTCAGCGTTGGAAGACTCCTGATATTCACATTCCTCACATGAGCATACACTGTAAACTCCCGGATAAGAAAACTTCTTGCATTGCCCACCGTCATAGTGTATGCATGGATATATTAAACTCATTTTTCGCTCTCCTCCAAAACAACAGCACTATCATTTTCCCATTCATCGTACTGTACTTCATAATCGTCTCTGACGGTTTCCAACGCTTCTTCTTCCGAATCTGCCTCGACTATATAGTATCCGCTATAACTTACCTTAAATAATTTAGCCATTATTCCTCACCTCTTTTTATTTTGTCCCAATCAAGAGCTTGTCCGCACTCGACACAATGCTTAGGAAGGCACATATCGTATACATATATATCCTCTCTTTCTATTCCCAAATCTTTTTTGCAATTCGGACATATAAAACTGTATTTGCCATTAGCAATGGGATTCAATTTGCACCTTGTTGAGTGCTTTTGCTGCAATTTCTGTTGCTTCTCTCCTGTTCTGTGCTTCGATTGCCTTATCTTCTTCTTCAAATTTTTCTCAGTCCTAAAAACTGGGTGTTCACCATAACTGCAATAATCGTCCGGCAACATTCTGTAATCTTCATCATACCTCATACGCCTTCTACACCATCCTGCTTTGACATTTTTGTCATCAATCAGTAAAGATGTCTTACCATAATAATAATAATACTTACAGTCCTTACATCTCACCACTTCCACAACATCAGCGGAGGGTAAATGGTCAATTAGACCTATTGCCTGTTCAACAATATCTTCTTTGTCATCAAAAGGTCTTGATGTATCTATGCTATTGATTACATTTGCTGCAACCTTGCGGTCGATATATCTATTCATAACTCCGTACCTCCTCGCTCTCTACCGAAGAATTTTGTAATCAAAAGAGTAATCGTTATCAACATTCTCACATACGAAACCGAAACCACACGAAATATTATGCAAAGAACACGTACCGCCTTCAACAAAGTCATAAAGGGCTTTTCTATAATGTTTACACGTTTCACAATCACCCAAAAACCCTTTTAGTGGTTCGGCGTGATATAGAGTTCTACTATTCATACAACGTGCCAAGATTATATGTTTACGTTCTTCCTCGGCAGCTATATATATATTGTTAAAAAGTTCCGAACCCTTCTTTATATCGTCTTCGGTGGGGTGGAAAACTTTATTAAAATCGCATAATATCTTATTACCTTTCTATTAAAAGAATTAATTTACATTGATGTTAAAATTATTGCTTATTTATATTTGTGATGGATTGACGATGTTTACTCGCCTGGACTTCCATCAAGCCCCACAATCTCAAACCCAATTCTCGGATGCATCTTACCTGACTGTGTTCGTCCCATCCACATACCTCTGCGATTACTATTGCTATAGTCCGGCATACGGCTTTGAGATAAGTGGTTATTCTCATCAAAGCCTCTGAGCCTACGCCCTCCGTTTAGCCAACTCGTTCAATGCCGACACCAGACGCATTAATGTGCTTAAATCTGCTGGACTACATTGGCACTTCCACACGGGGTCTCCTTTACCGGGACGAGGTTCCCAAATACTGATAAAAAGTTCTGTTTACTCAAATGCGGGTGAGGATTTGCACCTCACATAGAACCGATTATTTCCTGCACGAGCATATCGGCGCGGGGCTACTTCGCCTTTGCTGTCAACGCAGTATCGCACCAATGAAGGATTCGAACCCTTGTCTGTTCCTACCTCTCGTTATAGTGTCTACCTATTCCACCACCGCATGAGAGTCCTATTCGGATTCATACGCAATATAATAACCTTGCATAGAAAGCGATTTTATCCGATTTAACCTATCCTTGATCCAACTAACGTTGTATTCTTTATCAGATAGAATAGCCTCACAATATTTTGTCATTTCAATCGGTTCGATTAAGCCAAACTCATAATCATCGCTTTTTATGATATCTTCATCAATAGTCGGAATAAATATTCCGCATTTTTTCATAAACACATCTTGCAATTTACTTCGGTTTCTATAACTATGAGAGGCACAATTTCCATCTATATAAACGACTTCTGTATGTATGTAAGATTCATATTGTTTTATTTTTACCTTTATATCTTTAAACCAATGAAACATTACTCCCACTTACACTTACCCTCCTAAAACCTGTTTTACTCAACGTCGTTTCCGTCTTTGTCCTGAATGCAATAATGCTGGTCGAATACCCAATTGAATCCCGCTTTCCCCGTGGCGCCGCAAGACGGACATTCCCATTTTAGTGTCGCTCCGTCATCGTCAAAGATGTAATAGCCGTCATACTCAATTTCTTTTCCGCATAATGGGCAAACACCATCTTTGTGTTTTAACATCAATTATCACTTCCTAACAAAAACTGTTGACATTTCAATAACGCCAACGATATTGCAAATTGTTTTCTTACTCATAATACTTTTCCTCTTTTGGATAAAGCTCTCTTTTGTCATTTTAAAATCAAAGTTTTTTAACACGCTCTCTATGCTTTCTCATATGGTAGAGAAACTTAGGTTCTGTATATGTGCTCTCGTCGATTCCATTACGAGCCCTGCTGGTCTCTGGAAAACAATCGTTACAAGTACATCCGGCTGTATCCGCATTTATATTTGGAACTTCAACAAAGATTCTTTTACCACAATAGTTGCATATGGTTTTCTTTATCATTACATTTCCTCCACTTTATTAATCACGCAACATTACCGTACTTTGACAGTCCTTCATGCTGTCGTAAAATTCTTTTGTGTTAATCGATTTTCCTGAATCTAAGAATTCTTTTTCAAGCAAAAACCTCCGTTCTAAGTCAAATATGCTTCCGCTTGGCTTTATCGGGCGGGATATTCTGGACTGAAGATTTCTTAATCGCTCCCAATATTGCGGGAGCTTCCAGTAAATGTTTCTGAGCTCTTTCAAATTCTTGTTGGTACAGCACCAGCAGGATACTCTGTCCAGAATATCATATAGGTCTATATCTCCGTTTGCAGAGCTCTCAGTCCAACTATATCCTTTTGAACGGCAATATTCGAGGCAGTCTTTTTCTGTCATACCCCACTCGACAAGCGGCATCACTTTATCCTCTCGCCTTGACTTCTCAAAACGCTGCGGTTCGTCAGCGGCTATGCCGACATAATCTACAATATCGTCTTTAAGACTCTTTTTGAATTCCCTTATGGCTTTCAGTTTTGCTGATGTCCCCCATCTGCAGGCGCCACCGCACCATCCATATCCATAATGATATCCGTCACGATTCCTGTACTTTATTTGTCGTTCAAACATCGAATACAAAAACGGCTCTTCAGGATGAAGCTCTACAAAGTCAATATTTCTGTCCGCCAAGAGCAGCTTGACCCTATCTCTGATATGATAGATTGCATCGAATTCCATCCCTGTATTGTAGAAAACCACTACGCTCAGAGGCTTTTCCTCTTCCAATAATCTCAACAGCATGGCAAGAGAATCCTTGCCAAAGCTCACACTTGCTATGTATTTCACACCGACCACTAACCAGTCTCGGTTGCGGTCAACATCCTAATCCTCCCGTGCTACTACACTTATGTGCCTCACGCTGCAACAGAAAGTTTTACCTTGGACTTATTACAATCTTCCAAGAACCCGGTTTGCCGGGATTGGTGTTACTCCTTTCTTAAATCCTTTGGATTTTTAATATTAATGCTCATTGAATACCACCTGTTCTCCATTTGTTAAGTTCCAACAGCCTCCTTCAGTTATTGCGCACTCGGTACAGTTGCCTCCGCACTCCTTCGCAGTATCGCTTGCCGTCGTAAAACCGTCGCGGTATCTGACGTGAGCTTCGGGCAGGTTGAAAGGATTATCCATCTCTAAATTTCTCCATGCGCTGAAGATGATATGGAGGTTGTTCGGAATCTTATTGCCTGCCGCCAGAAACTCATTAACTATACAGAACTTCTTAGTGAAGCAAAGAAGTTGACAGTGAGGATTGCGTTCGGCGACTTCCGTCATATGTATAAAGTAATCTTCATCAACAATGTCACCCGATACATGGAATCTAAAAAATCGAGACATCATTATTGACGCCTCGACTTCTCTCCAATATGTATCAGGTGACTTGGTTAGCACTTCCAAATTGTGCTTGTATGCCTCTCTGACTGTTTTTCGCAGTCGCTCAAGCTTTTTAGCGTAGCATTTCTTCTGGCAATCGCAATCGCTTCTGCAAGTTATGCCTGCCGGTAGAGATACGCTTGGTATGTTCCCGAGCTTTATGTTTCCGTTACTTATTTTAATGTTCATTCAAAAACCTCATGTGTTACAATACTCAGTTGTGACCACCGAGCATCGCCTTCGTTTCCATCCTTATATGTTGATACGATATAGCGACCATCATCTGTCACAAAATCATCTACAACATAATAACCCGACAATTTTTCATCATCCATCCACGCTTTTGCTTTACTCATAGCACTTTCATATGTCGCAAAAACGCCAAGAACTTCAAAAGTGCCGCAGTCGTTATAAAGCTCCGGCGAGTGTTCAACAGCTACTAAGTAAACAATTTCTTTAGACTCCATGTCGCACCTCCCATACACAAAATTCATACTGCCATGCAAAATAAGCGGATTGACTTTTCAATCAGAATTAAGTGTGATTTTTGGCACTTTTCAATTATGTATTCCGCTCAATTGCACATATTTTAGTGGGAGCGGCGGGACTTGAACCCGCGTACTCTTTCTCTACCATCTAAGCTACGCTCCCATGTTACTAATGCGGGTAGAGATTTGCACTCTACATATGCCTTTTTCTTCACGATTTGAGTATATGTTCTCCAACTGGTGCTGCTTTTTCGGCGCGAAGTCTCAACTCTCACTCGGCACAAACCGTCAACTGCCGCATCCTCGTGAATTCTTATTTGCGTCTACCTATTCCGCCACCGCATTTAGGAAACCCATTGCTTATCCCTCGGTCTGCCGAGCTGATAGCCCCACAATTGATGATTTGATTTTACAATATCTCTGGGCGGCTTGTGCTATTAACACTCATCAGTGAGATATCAACCTATTACCTAACAATCGGTTTACCTACGATAATGACGAATCTTACTTGGAGTCTGATAAGGAGCTTGGGACAAATCACACATAAGATATTCCCACCATGCCGATTTGCTGTCATTCTCGCCCCACCATGAAGGTGGCTCATGCATTTCGCCGTATACATCGTCTGTATTTTGCAAAATGATACTCTTTCCATAACCATCAATTTCAACTAAGACATTATCTACAAGAACACGCTTAGCCAATCTACACAGCCAATTATTGAATTCTCTTAATGTCGTTTCAAACATCCGGTCTCGTAATGCTGCATCAACTGTTATGAGGTATGTATCCTGAGTTCTAAATCCTTGGTCGTCGTCTCCAAGATTACTCCAGTGGTCAAACTCGTCACAACCGCTTGATAAGTTATACCCATGCGCTTGAGTTACATATACGTTCATGTTTTCCTCTGAACCGGTCACCAAAGGTAGATGTGCTAATACGGTGTCCAAAATGTACCTCTTCTCAGGCTGAGTGCGTCCAAACGGTATAACACGTATGGTACCTGTTATGTGTGTCCAAAATGACATGTATATCACCTTTCCTTTTCTTGTTGCTTAGCATACTTCCTTTACTTGCCGCGCTCTAATTGTTTCTTCTACGGCTGTCTTTTTTGAGATTCATTTATACCCTCCTTCATATCTGCTTACTAATACGGCTTGACACGTACCTTTAAGCCGTACTGCAATGCAAGACCTATCATATGCGATGTACCGTGGCTCTTTCCGTCCCAAAAAGCAACCAGGGCATCTGCATTTTGAGCCATTTGCTCATTGCGAAGATATCCAGCTCGCTTGCCATACTTTTCCCAATTGGCAGGATAGTATGATACGGCATATCCTCTCTCCTTTGCATACTGCTCACCTAAAGTATCTGCACCTCTGGCTTGTCCGCAGAGAACAGTGATATCGTCTGTGATGTTTACAAGCAATTCATCCATCGTTGCTTTTAAGAGTGGATAGTCATTAAAGTCACGCCCTCCGGCGATGATGACGCGGAACATGATAAATACCTCCGTAATATTAATCTAAATTTTAACCCTCAAATTCATCACCACAGCAAATAAAGCACTGTTCACAATTTCCTTTATTAAGACAGCTCCAATGACCAATATATGTAGAACATAAAAGTCGTCTGTGCTCCATAGATAGTTTTAAATACTCCTCGCAAATCAACTGCCCAATTTTTGATTCTTCCCTTTCAGGATGCTGTAAGCATTCCTTTAGACAAAAAGCAATATCATCATCGTCATAGTTATCATCATCCAATAGAATATGAAGAAGTCCGCCTGTTTCACAGCCTTCAAGATCGTAAAGACAGCCAATATATTCACGAATTGTATCTAAATGTTTATCGTAATATTTACATTTATCCATATTGTCAACAACCTCTCATGTCATCTTTCCATTGATTTAGATACTCAAGCATCCTATCTTCTTCTATAAAGAATAGGTCGATATGATGTGAATCATACAACCATCCGAAGAAATTGGAACAGAGCTGTCCGAATCTCCAATCAGAGAAATATTCCATATGTATCTTTTTGAGTTCATCATAGAAGCCATTTAGTCTATTAGGGTCCCTCATTTTAATATCCTCCTTATTAAATATAGCTCTTTACCAATATCTTAGTCTCCCTCGCCTGCTTTAAAATTATAGATTGGCTTAATAATGGCAGTGATGTCAGCCGTCGGAGTAATATTGTCCACGATGTCCTTCATATCCTTGTATGCCATAGGACACTCGTCCAACGTGCTACTGTTAGCAGATGTGGTGTAAATGCCAGCCATTTCTTTCTTAAATTCAGAAACCGTGAAGGTTTGCTTGGCTTGCGATCTGCTCATTAAACGACCAGCGCCATGAGGAGCGGAACGGTTCCAATCCTCGTTTCCCTTACCAACGCAAATAAGACTACCGTCCCGCATGTTGATAGGAATAATCAAACGCTCACCGACATTAGCTGAAACCGCACCCTTTCGCAGAATCATGTTGTCTATGTCGATATAGTTATGGATGGTCGTGAACTGATCCTCAACGTGGAATCGCATTCCTTTAATGATTACATCCATCATTGCTTCACGATTAAGTTGTGCAAATTGCTGGGCAATTTTCATATCATGGATATACTGCTCAAAAAGTGCCCCTTCCACATAAGCCAGCGGCTTTGGTACAGGGCTGTTCTTGGTCTTGTATTGATTTAAAATCTTTTGAATTTCTTTTTGCCGTCCACTGGCTTTGAGCTGATTAATAATAGCTTCAATTTCCTCGTGGCTATACGTGGTCAGTGCTTTGTACGCCGCTTCTTGGTAATAGTTTGCAATCTGCAAGCCCAAATGACGACTGCCAGAGTGAACAACAATATAGATATTTCCATTGTTGTCCTTGTCAGCTTCAATGAAGTGATTACCTCCACCAAGCGTACCAATACTGCAAAGAGCACGGTCAAGATTGACGTGTTTAGCACAATACAGTTTATTTAGGTCGATTTCTGAGGCATATCTATGTATTTTATCCCGAATAGCAAATCCAGATGGAATGCCGTCACGAATGACCACGTCCAGTTTTTGCGGTTCAATATGGTCTTCCCTAATACGAATTGTTTCCATACCGCAGCCAATGTCAACGCCCACCAAGTTAGGACAGATCTTATCCTTAATAGTCATGGTAGTGCCAATGGTACAACCCGCTCCGGCATGGATATCTGGCATCATACGAACACGACTGCTCTCGACATATGGCTGGTTCAGCAGGTTAATAACCTGTGAAATTGACTCATTGTCCACCATGTCAGTGAATACCTTTGCGGTTGCAAACTTCCCTCGCAACTCTATCATTTGTTTAGTCTCCTTTTATCTCTATATAGTAGAAGCACTGTCGCTTATTAACTTAAAATTATCCACGGAAGGATGTTTTCACATCAAACCCGTGATTCTCTATTTTCTCATTATTTGTTAAGCCTATGGAAGTGGTTCTCTCTGAAGATGATTTTTCCAGTGAAAAATACTCTTCAATGGCGAGATAGATTTCTTGCGAGTCAACACAGTTACCAATTCCACATGCCTTCAGGATCGGGATGTGTTTCGCTACCTTTTTATTGTCGCCTCTGTAAATCATGTAATTATTAACGCTGCTGTATACACGGAAATTGTTAGTATCTATAGCCTGAATGAGAATGTCTGTTCTATTTTTAATCTTCGTTTTATCGTATGCCCCATAGTATTTGTCACGATAAAGCGCCGAAGCAACTTGCCAATCGAAACTTATCACATCCAGTTTTATCAATCGGCGCGGTTTATTGTAATTTTTCCAAACTGCAAGTAGCTCTATAGTGTAGTCTTCAGGACATTCATAGTGGGTTTCCTTCGTGATTTCCGCCAGAAACAACCAGAATGTGTTACAAACTTGCAGCAAAACGAAACTGTGCGGCTTGTAGTCTTTTACATACCTATGCCTGTCTCTAAAGATTGGCAGATACTCGCAGAAAATCTCTTTCGTAAGAACAAATGAATCAGTCCTATCAAACGTAAATGAACTGTCTGGATAAACATTCTGCCAATAATCATAAAAGTCCGTGTTCTTATCTATGATTCTCATGTGGCTGTACCTCCCCTCTATCAAACTTAACTTTTATTCTCCGTACATCAAATCATGCACACTTACTTTAAATGTGCTTTCAAACCAATGCCAAATATCTTCTCGATGAGTTCCTGCTGGGAAACTTCGCCACGATTCTTCGATGCACTCCGTTTCTGGGTTCATCGGAATATCTCCAAATTCAGACCACACTTCTTTCGCTGACTCACTGCATATAGGCGTGGTATCAGATTCGTTCATGCATTCAACTGCAGAATCATAAAAGCTATCAAACGGCTCTGATTCGCCATTGAGATGCCAGCCGTTTACCTGTAATCCTGTCCCATAAAGTTCTGCCCAATAAATATAGAAACGCGCAAAGCTCTTGATGGTATCCGAAGCATCGACCACTAAGTTCAAGACAGTATTTGTACAATCTACTGAACTTACATCGTCGAGCTTTTCAACAAGAGATTTAACACTGTTAATATCCATATTCACATGGTTCACCCCTTTTCTAATACCAAACTAATCTTTTATCTTGCTCAAATACTCAGAACCATCTAAAAACGCCTGTTCTGGTGTAGCAGCCCATCCAAAGCCACTATTTGATGCTCCCTTTTCATACTTCAAAATGCACCAGAAGTACGGATTTTGAGGACTATCATGAAAATTAGGTCGCATATGAACAACCAAACGGTAATCTGATATTTTACTCACCACCATTTTGGTAAAAAGTCATCATAAATACTTACCATCCACATATAAAATATCAATACCATTCCCAATATACTAATGCGCAATTCTCATTCGGCGCTTCCATAGGAAGAATATCCGGGAACGCCTCATTAAACGTCGTGAGTATCTGCTCAGTCAGCACATAGTACCCTGGATTCTCCTCAAGCATAGGAATGTTATTGTGAAACCAATTCTGAACCTCATAATCACTGCGTCCGTACCAAATTATTTCGCTCTTACCTACAAAGAAGGCTTCCTCCCTGTCATAGACATACTTGCTAATCAGTTCGTCCGGAATTGTAACATCTTTTTCCACATTATCTTCGTCAAGCCCATAGATGCCAACGAAAGATTCACCATTGTTATAACACCGTCCGATGTCAAAGACTCTTGCAAGCCCATAGTCCTCACTAATCTTTTCTACATTGTAGCGATGAGCGATAGCACGAACTTTGGTGCAATACGGAATGAGCTGCTGAACACCCGGGTTAGTGATGTCAGATTCTCCGATGACGATATCACGTAACTCGTCTAATTCATTCTTATCATATAGTTTGTTCTCATCAATATGCGGCTTTTGTACCCTGTACACATACATATCAAGTCCCATGCTAATTCCTCCTATTTCTTGACTCACATTTCTAAATCGTCTATAATTATTATTGAAGGCGGACAACTAAAAAGGAGTGTAACTAAATGCGTAATGACAACTAAGTTCGTTTTGCCTTACGCTTATAGCGTTCTTCGATCATTTGCTCAAAGGCCGCACAATTCTGCTGGATAAGTAGTGGATTCTTTTCCAGGAAGCCAATCAGATTATTGATATATTGGTCTGTCATTTTACTGATTTCCTGTACTTCTCCGTTTTTATCTACCCAGCATCCTGCAGGACACGTTCTCTTTTTGTGATAGCTTGGCTTGGAATGCGCCGACGGAGCCTTCGACATTGTTGTGCGGAAAAGAGGTTCTCTGTCCAGTGCGGGCATCCTCATAGCGTAGTCAGGTACCTTATATCCTTGCAGAGCAAAATCTTCGTAGAAGTCAATATCATCTTGGCTACTTAAAAATAAATCGGCCATTTCTCCCATATGTCCACCTCCTTACGCCAAATTTATGGTTTCATGTTGACTATCTTTTCCGCCAAATGATTTGCAACTGCTCTACTGACACCCCATCCATTATATTTCCGGTGGCAGTCGAAACAGGGATCGCCGCCGTAGCCATCGTCACACACTTCACTATCGTGTCTACAGTTATCGCAATACATATAATTCAGTTCATCATAAATTAGGTCGGAGATTTTTTCTTTATCCATATTGTTTCCTCGTTCTTTTAATCATCATAAATTATTCTTTTTATAGGTTTACTATTGTTCTCGACAATTTTAACCTCAAGCGTTATTTCTGTATTGCTGTCCATATCATCCCAAAACGGAATTCTATTCTCCGCCGAGGCTATTTGTTTTGCGAAAAATTCTCTTATAGTGTCAACATCTCTGCTACTTCCTATAGAAGCTTTAAATTTAGTTAGAATATCAACTATTCTATTAAAACCTTTATCAACATCCTCAAATGTTCGTCTTACTTTTAGCGTATAATCATCGGGATTAAGCGTATATTCAAACAACTCATTATCGAAATACTTTGAAGTATAACCCACAAAGATGCTGTCATCATAATGCCAGTCACCATCAGTATAAATAGACATTTCAAATACTAACTTTTTAGGCACGCTCAACGCTCCTTTGTAAAATATTCTTTTATTATCGGATTTACTTTGAACGACATATCAAATCCATGTCTTCTATCAAGCCCGATACATTCAACAACATCTCCATTTAATACTGCTCTGCAATCATCGGACTCGACCATTTTCAAGCATTCATTGATTTTAATCCTTGCGCTGTCAATACTATCCGCAATTACAATAATTCCTTGATGGTCATAAAATGTATCTTCCTATCGACCCGTGTCCTCGTAATACATTTGCCTTTTGTAGTAGGCATGATAAAAATTGACATTCATAAAATCAACCCTTCGTTATTTTTACAAGAAGTAATACAGTGATTCTGGTTTTAAATCATTTTCATATATGTAAAATTCTTTACCATCGTCAAATCGGATAATAACATCCCTTGAGCAATGCCCAACGACTGTGCCTAACATCCCAACAAATCTGTAAGGTAAAGAACGTTCAGTATTTTGGTAAACAACGACTCTATCTCCTAAAGAAAACTTATGTCCGTAACTATCCATTTCAATCTCCTTATAAAACCAATCTTTTTCACATTATATTGAATTGCTTGCATTAACTTATCTAATGTGGTATACTGTTATTAATTACGAATATGGAGGTACGCTATGAAAGACAGAGAAACACCGCTCAAATTGGTCAGGCTTTGGAACAAAATGATTCCTGGAATCTATGAAACATTAGATTATCTGCATAGCGCAAATGGACAAAACGGACTTCATTGGCCGGACTACTGCGCATTGCCAATCAGCGCGGCATTTACATGTCTGGTCGAGCAGAAAAACCTTGCATTCAGAGAGGCTTCACTGGTAGCTTCAGAGTTGACTGCCTGCTGGACATGGCGGCAAAACAAGATTATCTATGCCTTTGACCCGGATTTCGCTGCTACATTAGCATCGCAAGCGGAAGATTTAGCCGATACAGACAAGCTTCCTACTGACCTCCTTTACAGGCTGCCATACCATTGTATATACATTAAAGCGAATATCTTTGATAGGTTCGATGGATTTTGGTGTTGGGTCGAGTATGATGTCAATGAAAACCATGCAGAGTTCCGCATCCAATATGTCGATAGGAGTATGGATAGATCACTTCCGCTTGTCCTTCACTTGATCCCCGACGCAACCTTGGCAGACTGTGTTATCGATACCGCCAAAGAATCAATCAGCCACATGAAAATGGGTATTCGACCTACGACGATTGAAATGGACAGTGAACTTAAGAAAGAAGCCATGACGATTCTCAAGCCGATGCAGCTTGTCCTATATCTTTTATCTGAACGCGCCGATGTTGTCGAAAGACCGAAGGTTATATCTAAAATGGAGAAAAACGGCGTTCAAATCATACGAGACATGGCTGGCGAAATTAAGGAGTATGATGTAGGTGTCCGCATCGGTTCCGCCATTCGGAAGAGCAAGGTTCCTCAAAACAAGCCGACAGCTACCGGAACCGGCACGGCCAAGCGCCCTCATAGCCGGAGAGGGCATTGGCACCACTACTGGACGGGTCCGAAAACCGGAGAACGTAAACTGGTTTTACAATGGACAGCACCGACATTCATTCACTCAGAGTTGGGAACAAGTGATAACGAGGTCGTTATTTACCCCGTAAAGGATAAATAGTTCTTGCCTTCATAAAGTCAGGAGTCTATGCAAGGTAAATTTTCCTACCAATTCTCTTTTCTTCGGTAGCAAAATTGATTGGACAAATTGCTTGCAGCGTTGCACCAGGGGAAAGTTTAATACCCTCAAACTTAATCCTCCCTGAGAATAATCCACTAACGGTATCTATCTGTTCTTCGGTAGCCTTAAATTGT
>ENA-UOOC01002009-UOOC01002009.1-human-gut-metagenome-genome-assembly--contig:-C48old-NODE-2009-length-16103-cov-4.555957_pt1 | contig 16103 bp, 12 predicted proteins | sample MGYA00242469_ERZ724016 | MGnify/ENA metagenome assembly ERZ724016 | reverse complement strand
TGGGCAGGATGATGGATAAAATCGGAAGAGAACTGTTGCCCATCGGCCTCAAATTCTTATCTTCAATCACAAAGGTGACCCAATGCAAATCTATCCGATTCACAGTCAAGCCGATTACGAGCGTGCACTGAAAGAAATTGCACCTTTCTTCGACAATCCACCGGCGGACGATGATCCGATCTGGGACTCTGTCGACATCATGGTCACTCGTATCGAAGAGTACGAAAAACAACATTTTCCTCTTGCTGACACTGTGACAGCGGTTGATGCCATACATTTCGATCGGTTGCAGGAAGATAGCGCTGTCACCTTGCTCAGTCCAGAGGCTTTTGACGACTTTTTAACCAAAATTTCAACACCAGAAACCGATCCTGAAGTAATTGCAGCCCGCAAACGCTTGATGGCACTCAAGCCTGTCTGGGAAGACTGAGTTCGTCCATCCTGCCTGTTTTGTTGTCCGTTTTTCTCATTTCAACTCTGGGTTCTGCCGATACGTCACAAGATCGCTAAAGTTGCAAACTGTCTGGCTACTTTTTGCCCGTCCGTTTCTGCTTTTCGGTATGCGTCCGACGAACTCTATTCTTGGCCAACATTTCACGATTGCGCGGCAGCTGCGGTTTACGCTGCCGCGCATGCTCATGTCCCTTTTTATCATGAGTTATATGGTGGCCGACGGCGTTCTGATCAGCCGCTACATGGGAACGGTGGCGCTTGCGTCACTCAACATGATCTTTCCGCTCGCCATTTTCCTGGGAGCTGTGGGCATCATGCTCTCGGCTGGCGGCGGATCTGTCGTCTCGCGGCGCATGGGCAGGGGCGACTCAGAAGGCGCCGACCGTGCATTGAGCACCGTCATCTATGCCGAATTTGCTTTCGGTCTTGTGGTGGGTTTGCTCGGAATACTTGTGCTTCCTCTTCTGCTTGATTTCCTGCACGTCAATGAGGAGCAGTACGCGTATGCATACGACTACCAGATTGTCTGGCTGGCGTTCATGCCGGTCTTTCTTTTGAGCGTGCTCTTTCAGACCTTCTTCACCGTCTCGGGGTATCCCAAGCTGGGACTGACCGTTTCGGTGGCTTCAGGGCTTACCAACGTCTTTCTGGACATCCTCTTCATGGGCCCACTGGGCTGGGGGATGCACGGAGCAGCATTGGCCACCGTGATTTCATGGGCTGTAGCCGTTGCGGCCGGACTTGCCTTCTTTTGCCGCCGCAAAGCTCCGATTCGCATCATTTGCGCGCGCCCGGACTGGAAGGCTCTTAAAGGAGCCTGCACAAGCGGCGTCTCGGAAATGGTCGGCAGCCTATCCTCGTCCGTTACGCTTTATTTTTTCAACGCCGCTTTCATGTATTGGCTCGGTGTTGACGGAGTAGCTGCGCTCACGATCGCCTCCTATTCCACCTATGTCTTCAATTCGATTTTCTACGGTTTCTGCGAAGCAACCGCCCCGATTCTCGGCTACAAGTACGGCGAACAGAATTGGACTGAACTCGCTTGCGTATTCCGCAACAGTCTGATCATCATGACCGTTTTTTCTCTTGCAGCCTACGGGTTATCGGTTCTCTTTGCCGTACCGGTGCTGGGATTTTTTGCACCGCAGGATTCGCATGTGTTTGAACTGGTACTTGCCAACTTCAGATACTTTGCGCTGTCACTGCTTCTTTTGTGTCCCAATATGTTCGCCGCCTATCTCTTCACGGCGATGGGCGACGGCAAGCGCGCCGCGATCGTGTCGTTTTGCAGAACGTTTTTGTTCACCGTTCTGGCAATCAAATGTCTGCCACTCGCGGTCGGAGAAATCGGTCTGTGGTTTGCCGTACCGCTTGCCGAGCTTCTCACGCTGATATTGAGTACAACACTCGTGATTCGCAACCGTCGCCGCTACGGCTACGACGGCAAACCCGCATCAGTAGTTAATATCGCCTGACAAAAAAACGAAAGACTTGCAAATTTGTTTGTGAAGACCAACCCAAACAAAGATTCAGCTCTAAGATTGACAACTAGCCTAAGCCGCTAGCAAATGTGTCTTTGGAGGCCGGTTCATTTTCGGTGTCTTTGTTTTGATCTTTTCCTAAATGACTTCCAACTGCGAAAAACCCGAACAGCTGACATTTTTCTTTTTTGAAGAAATGCCCAAACCGACCAAGGGCACGATTTACCTTGACACCAGCAAGAAAGGCGTCACAAAATTCAAAACGCGGCGCCACAACTCCTATCGCGCCGAAGTCACCTACAACGGCGTGAAATACCGCAAGCGCTCCGCCGAGCGAGCCGATTGCGAACAATTCCTGGCTCAATTGGCCGAGAAGTACGAAAAAGGCTTGCTTTGAGGCCCTCCTCTAAAGTCAGGGGCTTTACGGCCTCTACTGCAACGAAGCACCCGCGGTTTCCTCAACCAAATTTTTAGCGTTTGGTTAGATCGAAACGATCAGCCTTGGTTGTGCTCGAAACCTGAAGCAGGCCGAGCACGGTGTGATAGAGACTTTCGTGCGTAACCTTGCTCTTTGCCGTCGCGGCAAGTTTCTCACGATCCACCTTGTAGTCCTGAGCGAAGTTATCCGACATCCACATCACCATCGGCACCTGCACCTGCTCGTCGGGCGACATCCAATAGGGCGCTCCGTGAAGATAAAGTCCCTTTTCTCCCAGGCTCTCGCCGTGGTCCGATACGTACAGCATCGCGGTATTCATGCTGGAAGCACCTTTGAGCCTATCAATAATGTCGGCAAGAACCTTATCGGTGTAGCGCACGGAATTGTCATAAGCGTTGTCAAGCTCTTTTTCCGAGCAACTGCCCAAATCGTTGGCCGTGCACTCCGGCAGCCACTTCTTCTGATCCTTGGGGCTGCGCAGATGATAGGCCGGCCCGTGCGACCCCATCATGTGAAGGAAGAGCACCTGCGACTGACCTTTTGACAAGCCGTCCAAAGCCGTCTGCACTTCGTCGGCCAAAACGCCGTCAAAACACTTTCCGTCGGCGCAGGCCGCACTGCTGTTTTTGAGCGCCTCTGCAGGGCCCCTGGACGGCACACCGGCACAAACACCCTTGCAGCCGGATTGATTGTCCACCCACAAGACATTGAAACCCGCGCGCTGCAAAATGTCAGGCAAAGCCTCTTCGCTCAAGATCCTATCGCGGTTGTAGTCGCTACGGCCGATGCGGCTCATCATGCAAGGCAGAGAAACGTCGGTAGACGTACCGCAGGCTCGTACCGCAGGAAAACTGATGACGTCGCGTTTGGTAAGTTCCGGATTCGTTTCGCGTTTGTAACCCGCCAGCTGCCAGTTCGCCGACCGAGCGGTTTCACCCACGACGACCACAAAGAGCGTCGGACGTTTAGGTTTAACCATGCGCTGCGGGTTGGTATCGATCACCAGACGTACGCGCGGATCGTCAGGGCTCGCATCAGCCGTGAGTGTTCTGACAAGCGAATACACCATAATGGCCGGAACAATTTGGTAACGCAACGACTTGTCGGCTCGCATCGCTCCCGAAAATGCCTGAAAGTTCAAAAGCACCATGCCGAGCGCAGCATCCAAGGACCGTCGATCGACAACGTGCGCGAGCTCTTTACGGTCGTTGAGGAGGCTTGGGAACCGATTGCCGCCAAAAAGCAAGTGAAACTGAGCTTTGTGACCGCAGAGCGATGCCAAGGAAATTTCTCTCCAGTGCTGCTGGCAACCGTCATGAACAATCTCGTCAAAAACGCCGTGATGTACGTCTCCGAGGGCGGTCGCATTGAAGTGACCGAAAAGCCCTGCGGCTTTATGGTGGCCGACATTGGTCCGGGCATTCCTCCTGAAGATCGTGAACGCATCTTTGCGGCCTTCACGCGCGGCTCCACCGCCCGTGGTAGCGGCGACGGACTGGGACTTTCGATTGCGCTTCGCATTTGCGAACGTATGGGCTGGCAAATCCGGCTACTCGATCAGACCGATCACAGCGAGGAACTGGCTTGGGCAACGGGCGCCGTCTTTGCCGTGACGCTCACAGGGAGCGCACCGGTGCGAAAGGACATGAACGCAGAAAGCAGTTGACGCATCAAGTTTCTTATTGAGGTTTGCAAAAAGCCCCGGAGACTCTCAAAAGTTCCGGGGCTTTGCTTATTTGCCGAATCAACGCACTCGGGCGTCGAATTCTTTAGGAAGCGGTTTCGTCACGTTCAGCACGGGAGGCACGGCGGCGTTCGAATTCCTTGAGCCAGCGCTTGCGCAAACGAATGCTCTTGGGCGTGATTTCCACGAGTTCGTCGTCGTTGATGAATTCAACGGCGCTTTCGAGCGTCAGACGCACAGGCGGGACCAGACGGATGGCTTCGTCGGTACCGGAAGCACGGATGTTGGTGAGCTGCTTACCCTTGATCGGGTTCACGACGATGTCGTTTTCACGGGAGTGTTCACCGATGATCATGCCTTCGTAGAGAGCATCGCCCGGATTCACGAACAGACGGCCGCGTTCCTGGATCTTCCACAGAGCGTAAGCCACAGCAGCACCGTCATCCTGGCTGATAATGGCGCCGGAACGGCGTTCACCCACATCGCCCTGCTTGATCGGGCCATATTCGTCGTAGACGTGGCTCATGATGCCCGTGCCGCGGCACATCGTCATGAAGAGCGACTGGAAGCCGATCAGACCGCGAGCCGGAATACGGTATTCGAGACGCACGCGCCCCTTGCCGTCGGGCTGCATATCGGTGAGATCACCCTTACGGCGGCCGAGTTCCTCCATCACGGCGCCCTGGTGTTCTTCTTCGACGTCCACCGTCAGAAGTTCGTACGGTTCAAGCTTGACGCCGTCGACTTCCTTAAAGAGCACGCGCGGACGACCGACAGCGAGTTCGTAGCCTTCGCGGCGCATATTTTCAAGAAGAATCGTAAGGTGCAATTCGCCGCGGCCGCATACTTCCCAGCAGGTTTCATCAGCGGTCGGACGCAGACGCATGGCCACGTTGCTCTTCAATTCACGTTCCAGGCGTTCACGAATCTGGCGGCTCGTCACGAACTTGCCCTCACGGCCTGCCAGAGGCGAGGTGTTCACCATGAAGCTCATCGTGAGCGTCGGTTCGTCCACGGAGAGCATCGGCAATGCTTCGGGATGAGCCGGATCGGTGATGGTGGTGCCGATGTTGAGTTCTTCAATGCCGTTCACGAGAACGATGTCACCAGCCTGAGCGCTGTCGACGATCTTCTTGTCCAAGCCTTCGAATTGCATGATCTGATTGATCTTGGCGGGCTTGGGCGTGTCGTCCGGACCATTCATGATCATGACGCTCTGACCTGCCTTGAGCGTACCGCGGTGCACGCGGCCGATACCGATCTTACCCACGTAGCTCGAATAGTCGAGCGAGCAGATCTGAAGCTGCAGCGGTGCTTCAGCGTTGTCTTCACGAACCGGGACATACTTGATCACGGCGTCGAACACAGCACGCATGTTGCCGATCTTCTGCAGTTCCTCGACATTGTCGGTGAGACCCGCGTAGCCGTTCAGGGCGGAAGCGTAGATCACAGGGAAGTCAAGCTGATCTTCCGTAGCACCGAGCTTGTCGAACAAATCAAACGTAGCGTTGATAACCCAGTCCGGACGAGCACCCGGGCGATCAATCTTGTTGATCACAACGATGGGTTTCAAACCGGCGGCCAGAGCCTTGCGGGTTACAAAGCGCGTCTGCGGCATCGGACCTTCGACAGCGTCAACCAACAGCAGTACGCCGTCGACCATCGACAGAACGCGTTCGACCTCACCGCCGAAGTCCGCGTGCCCCGGGGTATCGATGATGTTAATGTGAATGCCTTCGTACTCAACGGCACAGTTCTTGGCCAAAATTGTGATGCCGCGCTCCTTTTCAAGCGCGTTGCTGTCCATCACGCGTTCGTCAACCTGCTGGTTGCTGCGAAAAGTGCCCGCGCACTGCAGAAGCTTGTCGACCATGGTCGTCTTGCCGTGGTCAACGTGCGCAATGATGGCAATGTTGCGAATTGCTCTGGTCATTTTTTACTCTTCCCCGTTCTTTTCGAGGTTTTCCGTTACTACAAATCGAATCAAGCGATGAGGGTGCAAAGTGCCTCTGGCATCCACCTTCACCGTTCCCAATAGTTCGCCCGACGAGCCGTATGCTCTCAGCAGTTCGCCGTGGCGTGTGTCTTTGACCGGTAGTCGCTGGCCGTTTCTCAATCGTTCGGTCTGCACGGCGTCAAGTCGCACGCTGCCGAGCGTCTGTAAGAGAAAATCCGCTCCTTTGAGTAGCGCACGGCGTTCTTCCACCGTTTTTACCTTGTCGTCGACCACCGCAAAAGGGATCGCATCGGCAATCTTCAAGTCTCCGACTTCCGTCCTACGCAGACTCTCCAAATGGGCAAAGCATCCAAGTTTACGACCGATATCGTCGGCCAGCACACGGATGTACGTCCCTTTACTCACACGAACATCAATTTTGGCCGTCTCACCGTCAAATTCCATCAACTCTAGGTGATGTACTTTGACCTTTCTCGGATGGCGCTCGACTTCAATGCCGCGTCGCGCAAGATCATACAGATTTTTACCATCACGTTTGATGGCCGAATACATCGGCGGAATCTGCTCGATTTCGCCGGTAAATTCAGCCAGCAACGCCTCAAGCGATTCACGTGTCGGTCGCATGTCCGACACCGCGGTGACTTCACCTGTCTTATCCATCGTGTCAGTGCAAGAACCGAAACGCAACACCGCTTCATAGCGCTTGTCAGCATGCAGAAGATCAGCCGAATACTTTGTGGCGTTGCCGAAAGCCAATGGCAACAGTCCCGTTGCAAAGGGATCGAGGGTTCCGGTATGGCCGGCCTTCTGTGCGTTGATCAAACGTCGCGAGAGCTGCAGAACCCAGTTCGAGCTCATCCCCTCGGGCTTGTCCAACAGCAGCACGCCGTCGATTGCGTCGCCCTTCTTACCCATTACTTGGATTCCTCGTCGGCTTCGTTGGTTTCAACCGCGCGCGTCTGTCGCATGGCTTCATTGATGACGCGATCCATTTCAAAACCACGCTCCACGCTGGTGTCGTGCACAAAGTGCAATGTCGGAACAGTGTGAATGCGAAGCTTCTTGAAGATCTTATTGCGAAGCATGCCTGCGGCAGCAGCGAGACCAGCCTCGCACTGCGCGGGATCGGAGCCGATCACCGTAAAAAATACACGAGCATGCGCGTAATCGGGCGTGATTTCGCAGCCGGTGATCGTCACCAGACCCACACGGGGGTCACGCACCTCGAGCGGAATGATTTCCGCAAGGTCTCGGGCGATCTGCTCGGCGACACGTTGGCCGCGGCCGGGCTTGGCTTTTTGCATAAAAATTTCGTCCTTTTTTAACTTCACAAACGCCGCCGACATTGCTGCCGGAGGCGTTTGCTGCTTGAATGGTTACATCGGCATGCCGCTCTATCGAGCCCCATGCCGAATTGTCGTTAGAGCGTACGGGCGACTTCGGTCACCTCGAAGATTTCGAGCTGATCGTTAACCTTAATGTCATCGTAGCCCTTGAGACTCAGACCGCATTCGCTGCCGGCCTGAACTTCGCGCACATCGTCCTTGAAGTGCTTCAAGCTGGCGAGCTCGCCGGTCCAGATCACCACGTTGTCGCGCAAGAGGCGAGCGCTGGCATTGCGGCGTACCACGCCTTCGAGAACACGGCAGCCGGCAATGAGACCAACCTTGGGCACGCGGATAACCTGACGGATTTCCAGGAGACCCAACGCCGTTTCCTTCTTCTCGGGCGAAAGCATGCCGCTCATGGCCGCGCGGACTTCATCAACAGCATCGTAAATGATGTTGTAGTAACGAATATCCACGTCTTCCTGTTCAGCAAGCTTGCGGGCCTGCTGATCAGCGCGCACGTTAAAGCCGATAATGACGGCCTTGGAAGCGGCTGCCAGGTTGACGTCGGTTTCCGTGATGCCGCCCACGGCACTGTGGACGACCTGAACGCGCACTTCTTCCGTGGAAAGCTTCGTGAGTGCATGCACCAGTGCTTCTGTCGAACCCTGAACATCGGCCTTGATAATAAGCGGGAGCGTCTTGACTTCGCCCTGCTCCACATCGGCAAACATGTTTTCGAGCTTCTGTGCCTGCTGACGAGCAAGCTTGACTTCGCGGTACTTGCCCTGACGGAAGAGCGCCACTTCGCGAGCTTTGCGTTCATCGGGAACAACAATCAGTTCGTCACCGGCGGAAGGCACATCGGACAAGCCCTGGATTTCCACAGGAATCGAGGGACCGGCCGAAGTCACCTGACTACCCATTTCGTTGATCATCGCGCGGACGCGGCCGAAACATTGGCCGGCCAAAACGATGTCGCCCTTCTGAAGCAGACCGGACTGAACCAAAATGGAAGCCACAGGACCGCGCCCTTTGTCGAGTCGACTCTCGATCACCAGCCCCTTGGCGGGCCCCTTGTCGGCAGCCTTGAGCTCAAGCATTTCGGCCTGCAGCAACACGTTTTCGAGAAGCTCGTCCACACCCTTGCCGGTCTTCGCGGACACCGGGCAGAACGGCACATCGCCGCCGTATTCTTCCGGTAAAACTTCGTTCTGAACAAGTTCTCCCTTAACGCGCTCGATGTTAGCTTCAGGCTTGTCGATCTTGTTGATCGCCACCACCAGAGGAACACCGGCGGCACGGGCGTGTGCAATAGCTTCCTTGGTCTGAGGCATAACACCGTCGTCGGCGGCCACCACCAGAATCACGATGTCGGTCGCCTGAGCGCCGCGAGCGCGCATGGCCGTAAATGCTTCGTGACCCGGGGTGTCGAGGAAGGTCACGATGCCTCGTGGCGTCTTGACATGATATGCACCGATGTGCTGGGTAATGCCGCCGGCTTCACCTGCAGCCACCTTAGCACGGCGGATGTAGTCCAGAAGGGAGGTCTTGCCGTGGTCGACGTGACCCATGATAGTCACAACCGGCGGACGCGGCACTTCCGGATACTGTTCGAGATTGCTTTCAAGTTCGCCGAGCAACGATTCAGGATCGTCGGCCTTGGCGGCAAGCGCCTTGTGGCCCATTTCTTCGACGATAATCATCGCCGTTTCCTGATCAAGCATCTGGTTGATCGTCACCATCTGGCCCATCTTCATGAGGGTCTTGATAACTTCAGTCGCCTTCACGCTCATCTTGTGGGCAAGATCTGCGACGGAAATCGTTTCGGGTACGGTCACTTCACGTACCACGGGCTCGGTCGGCATCTGAACCTGACGCTGCTCGTGCTTGTGGGTCTTGCGACCACGGCTGTGCCAGCTACTCGACTCGTCGCTGTCGACAGCACCGCGAGTCTTCATGCCGCCGCGGCGACCACCGCGGTCCTCGTCCCCCCAACGATCATTGCCCTTTCCAGACTGCTTATTACGACCCTTACCAGCCGACTTGCCCTCGCTCTTTTCAGGCTTGTTGGCTGCGGGCTTATCGGCCTTCTGGCTCTTCTGAGCGGGTTTTTGCTGAGCATTTTGCTGCTGAGTTTTCTTGGCCTCTTCATTGCGATCGCTCTTGTCGCCGCGATCGGCCTTGGCCTTTAAAACTGTCTTTGGCTTGGCGAGCATCGCACGAATGGCATCGGCCTCTTCCTGAGCCTTACGGCGAGCTTCCTGACGACGAGCTTCGAGCTCGGCCTTCTCGGCGGCTGCCTTTTCAGCAGCGGCTTTCGCCGCAGCAGCTTTCTTGGCGGCCTCGGCTTCACGCTGAGCTTTCTTTTCGGCTTCGATCTGGGCCTGACGGGCCTTTTCAGCGGCAAGCTTCTCCGCAGCCGCCTTTTCGGCAGCAAGCTTTTCTGCTTCGGCCTGACGGGCGGCAGCTTCGGCAGCAGCCTTTTCTGCCGCGGCTTTTTCTTCGGCAGCCTTCTTGGCAGCGGCTTCTTCCGCGGCCTTCTTGGCTGCTTCTTCAGCTGCGAGCTTGGCTTGAGCTTCGCGCTTGGCAGCCTCAGCCGCCTCTGCTTCCTGTTTTTCCTTCAACTGACGATCAAGCTGAGCTTTGGCTTGAGCTTCGATTTCAGCACGCATAGCTTCGGCTGCGCGGTTCTTCACGAACACGCGGCGACGACGTACTTCGACTTCAATCGTACGGGCTCCGCCCTGACCGTCATTCTGGCGAATCGTGCTTGTTTCGCGACGCGTCACGGTGATCTTGCGGGGAGAGGCAACGCGCTCCTGACGCAGACTATCAAGAAGTTGGCGCTTGTCAGCATCGCTGATTTCATCGTTGACCGTGCTTACCTGCACGCCTGCAGACTTGAGCTGGGACAGAAGTGTGTCAGCGGAAACCTTCAGTTCGCGGGCAAATTCAGTAACAGTGTTGTTTGCCATGTGTCTAATTTCTCCTGCCGCCGCTTGCGAGAGCGTCCTTAGAGAGTCGGAACGTTTGTGTACTTCTCGTTTCGCGGGCGGCTCTAATTGGTTTGGTTTTCGTTCTGACTTCTGTCTTATTCTTCAGTCCAACGAGCACGGGCGGCCATGATCAGGGCTCGAGCCTTATCTTCGGCAATGCCGCCTTTTTCCATGAGCTCTTCGGTATCCAGATCGCCCAGTTCATCAGCTGTCTTGATGCCTTCGCTCACGAGGCGGCTGGCGAGGTCGTGATCCATGCCCTCGAGTTCGAGAAGCGAGGCATCGGCCTGACGCAGATTTTCTTCACGCTTGAGGGCACGGGCCAGCAGAACACGACGAGCACGCTCACGCAGATCGGCAACGGTGGCTTCGTCAAAAATGCCCAGTTCCACAATTTCCTGCTCGGGCACATAGGCAAGTTCTTCCAAGCTGTAGATGCCGTCATGAATAAGAGCCACAGCATCATCCTGCGACATGTCGAGTTCGTTCATGAACTCTTCGCAAGCAACGCGGTCTTCTTCTTCCTGCTTCTTATTAGCTTCTTCAGCCGTCATGATGTTGATCTGCCAGCCGGTGAGTTCACTTGCCAAACGCACGTTCTGACCACCTCGGCCAATGGCAATGGCAAGGTTTTCTTCGTCAACCGTCACGTCCATGCTGCGGGCTTCTTCATCGGCCACAACCTTGGAAACCTTAGCGGGCTTGAGAGCTTCGACGATGTACTGCACCGGATTTTCATCCCAACGCACCACATCAATGCGTTCGCCGGCGAGTTCATTCGTCACAGCCGTCACGCGCGAACCGCGAATGCCGATGCATGTACCCACGGGTTCGACGCGCTTGTCGTGGCTCATCACTGCGATCTTGGCACGAGAGCCGGGATCACGGGCTGTAGCCTTGATTTCAACGGTGCCCTCTTCGATCTCCGGTACTTCGAGCTCAAAAAGCTTCTTGATAAATTCGTTGCATGCGCGAGACAGGATGACCTGCTTGCCCTTGTTGGTTTCGTCCACGCGCAGGACATAAGCACGCACACGGTCGGAGTTACGCAGGTTTTCGCGCGGAATCATCTCACTCTTGGGCAGGCGAGCTTCCAAGCGGCCGATTTCGATGATGGCCCCTTCTTTGTCGGAACGCTTGACCTGGCCGGAGATCACCTTTTCATCGCGAGCCAAGAACTCGTTGAGAATTTGTTCGCGTTCGGCATCGCGCAAGCGCTGCAGAATGACCTGCTTGGCGTCCTGAGCAAAGCGGCGTCCGGAGGTATTGATATTCTCAATCGGCTTTTCGATGTAGTCACCCACTTCGAGTTCAGGATACTCGTCATGGATGTCCGAGAACATTTCTTCGCGATCGGGCTGCTGCAGGCCCTGATCGTCGCTCACGATCACCCAGCGGCGAACGGCAGTCCAGTCGCCCGTGTTGGGATCGACGCGAACGGCAACGTCAGCATCCTCACCGGGAAACTGAGCCTTCTTCACTGCGCTTGCCAGCGCGATTTCGAGTACGCCGAAAACGGCGGATTTTTCAACGTTCTTTTCGCGTGCAAGGACGTCGACCATATCGAGCATTTCGCGGCTCATTCGTGTTTCCCCTTAAAGTCAAGTTCAGCAATCAAATTGGCGCGATCGACATCGTTAATGCCGAACGTCACGTGCACCGGATCGGCCTTGGGTTTGGCAGCCTTGCCCGACTGACGGGACTTAGCCGCCTGGCTCGGCGTGCGTGCAATATCCAATTCTTCAAACGAAAACGAAATCACTTCGTTGCCGGGCTCACCCTCGATGCCGAGAATGATGCCGTCTAGCTTGCGACGGCCGGCTTCCGGAAAGCCTTCTGCCTTCATCGGTTCATAAAGTTCGACGTGCGCCGGGCGACCGACAAAGCGGCCCCATTCGGAAGCACGCTTGAGCGGGCGTTCCACGCCGGGGCTGGCCACTTCCAGTCGCTCATAGTCGATTCCCTCAACCGTAAAGAGAGCCGTGATTTGGTTGCTCACGGTTTCGCAATCGTCCACACCCACGCCACCTTCGGCCTGGCTATCGATCGTGATGCGCATGAGCCCACGAGGCAAGCGCTCAAAGTCGACGAATTCGTACCCGAGCCCCTGCACCGTTTCTTCAACGATTCGCGTGATTTCAGCAGTTGATTTCTGCATGTATCCGTTTGTAGAAAAAATCCAAAAAAAAATGGGCGCAATGCCCATCCCTAACCCCATCCAACATGGGTGCCTGCCGCATTTCAGCCGTTTTTAACGTCCGATCGCAGCAGACAATATAGCGAGGGCCCCCGAAGAGAATCACATAAATTTCTCACTCCGAAGGCGCGTCGCGGATTATACAGTTTTCTCTTTGAAATTCAAGGATTTTCGACAAAATTTTTGCCGTCAAATCCTTGAATTTTCTTTATCGACGCTTTCCGAAGCCTTTACCCTTGCCTTTGCCGAATTTGCCACCGCTCTTTTTAAACGGAGGCGGCATGACATCGTCGCTTCGAGCCAGTGCTCGTCCGTAGGCTCCCTGCGCAGCGCCAAGACTGCCGCTTGCAATGTAGTTAACGGTACTGAGCATAGGATCCGGAATACGTTCAGGCTTGCGGTTGAAATTGCGTCCGGCATTTTTCTTACCACCGAACCCCTTCTTGGTAACAGGCTTTTTGCCGCTTGCCGTCGTCGTGACGGAATTGAGCTGTGCCATCCAAGCCTGCACCCAATCGGGTTTGAGTTCGCGCGTCGTTCCGCGGGGCAGATCTGCAGGCAGTCGAATGGCGCCGTAACGCACGCGAATCAGTCGGCTCACCGTCAACCCCACCGCCGCAAACATGCGACGCACCTCACGGTTACGGCCTTCGCTGATGCGGACCAAATACCAGCGATTGAGATTGTCGCCGCCTTTTTCTTCCAGCATCGAGAAGTGAGCGGGACCATCATCAAGTTCCACACCTGTCGTCAGCAGTTCCTTGGCTTCGTCGGTCAGCACACCGGCAGCACGCACGGCGTACTCGCGTTCAATTTCGTAACGCGGATGCATCAGACGGTTGGCAAGTTCTCCGCTCGTCGTAAAGAGCAATAAACCTTCCGTGTTGAAGTCAAGACGACCAACTGCAATCCAGCGAGCGCCGGAAATCTTCGGAAGATTGTCAAAGACGCTCGGACGTCCCTGCGGGTCGCGCATACTCACAATCTGACCGGCCGGCTTGTGATACACCAGCACGCGCGGAGCCTTGGGCTGCTTACCCTGAGCCATGCGCTTGACGATGCGACCGTTCAGCCGAACGATATCGCCGGGCATGACGCGCTGCCCCAAAAAGGCAGGCTCTGAGTTGACTGAAATGCGGCCTTCGACGATCAACTGCTCCATATCGCGACGACTGCCCAAGCCGAGATCAGCAAGAACCTTGTGCAGTTTTTCGCTTTGCTTGACAAGTTCGCTTTTTTTAGCGGCCTTCCCCTGGGCAAGCACCTTCGGATCAAACATCTGAGCGGCACAGAGTTCTGCATCAATGGCCGGCGCGTCTTCCGGAACGGCCATGCCTTCGTCTTCGGGCTGAACATCTCGCACGCGCTTGGTATGGCGAACTTTGCCCCGACCTTCGGCGCGTCTATCCGTTTTCACATCGGTCTCTTCTGCAACACTTTCGGCTTGTGCTTCGGACTGCCCCTGCGGTTCAATCTGTTCTGACGCCTCAACTACTTCCGGTTCAGCCTTTATCTTGCGCGTACGGGGTTTCTTAGCGGATTCTTGCTCAGTAACCGCATCCGCTTTCACCGTGCGACGCGTGCGCTTCGGCCGCACAGGAAGCTCGGCTTCAGCGGGGACTTCCTCGGAGGTTGCAGCAGTCATCGATTCAGGGGTAACGTCCTCAACCTTCTTGCGGCGAGTTACCGTACGGCGCTTCGCCACAGGTTGTTCTTCCTCAGCTGCTTCGACCGGAACAACAACAGAAGTTTCAGACTCTTCGGTTTTGCGTCGACGCACCACCCTGCGCTTGGGCTTATCAGCTTCTTGCGCAGTCACTTCTGCAACCGGTTCGGCCGCAGACGGTTCAGCCTCAACTTTGGCCTTGCGCGTGCGTGTAGCACGAGGCTTTTTGGCCGGAGCAGCCTCAACTCCTTCCGCATCGATCTGGACCGTACGGCGGCGCACCACCCGTTTCTTCGGTTCGGCCGGAAGTTCCGACGGGGTTTCGATCTGGCTTTCTTCTCGTGTTGTAGTCATAACGCTAACTGTCTTGCTGTCTTTTTCGTTATTCGGTTTCGGCTCTTTCTTGTGGCCTGTCGGCTACGCCCTCTGCGCTTTCTGCAGTTTTGTCTTTCTCTTCGGACGGCTCGTCGCCGAACACCAATTCAAATTCTTTGCTTTGCGGCATATCGCCCGATAAGGGCGGCAGATCCGCAAGGGACTTCAGTCCCAAATCATCTAAAAACTGTCGGGTCGTAGCAAAAAGCTCAGGGCGACCAGGCGACTCACGCCGACCGACAACCTCAACCCATCCTCTTTCCTGCAACTGCCGCAACACATTGGGATTGACCGCCACACCGCGAATGTCTTCTATATCTCCGCGCGTTGCCGGCTGTCGATAGGCAATGATGGCCAAAGTCTCCATCACGGCACGTGAATACTTGGGCATTTTCTGATCGCTCATGCGCAACAAATACTCACCCACAGCCGTTGACGTTACAAACCCCCAGCCGCTTGCAGATTCAACCAAACGCAGGCCGCGTTCTTTCCAGTGTTCGGAAAGCATATTCATAGCCTCAAGCAGTTCCGTCTGCGTGAGGCGTCCGGCGAACAGACGCGAGAGATCCTCAAGCGTCAAAGGCTGAGGACTCGTCAGAAGCGCCGCTTCAATGACGTAACACGGTTGCAATGTGTCTGCCACGGTTGAGTCGTTTCGTGTTGATCGTGTTCTGAATTCGACCGCAATACGAAAGTCCTGTGCTCGCCGCTACGCTTTTGAAGCGTAGGTTAGCAAAATCGAATTCAACACGGTTGGAAAAAATTTCTTTTGCTTTGCCGACACTGTTTGCGTATGCAGTCGTCAAAGTAATCCGGAACTCCAATTGCGCGGTACCGGAATGTCAGGTACTCAATGAAGCGTCGCACTGTTCTTTCTTCGATCCGTTGCTCGGATTGCCGACGTCTTCGTTATCAGCGGTTGGAATCTTACTAAAAACCAGCCGCGATGCGACGATGGTTTCCCCTGTTTGGGAATATCGAAGTTCAGTTACCTCGTTTACTCCCGGCTAAACCAAGGGAAACAGATAAAGACACCGAAACCGCAAAAAATCTGTCTTCAAATCTTTTGTTAGTTGATTTATTCAATAAAATCAACAACTTACGAAAGCTGAAGGCAAAAAGAAAGCTTCCGATTTCGGAAGCCTCTCTTGTGCGGATGGTGCGCCAGGCAGGATTCGAACCCACGACCCCCTGGTTCGTAGCCAGGTACTCTATCCAACTGAGCTACTGGCGCACATCTGATTTTTCTTTTGTCTCCGTCGCATTGCGCGGCGAAGAATGCGTATTTTACGAAAGAAAATTAAAAATGCAAGTCCTTTTCTAAGATTTTCTTGTCCCCTTGTCCGCATCCGCGTCGACGGCAGCATTCAGAGCCTTCAAAAAGAGCTGTGTAAGCGGACTCTTGATCGCCAGCGGCGGCCACGCCACCGCCACTTCCGTAGTCAAAGCCGGCTGCAGCGGTAGGAACATCACAACATCAACATCCGGCAGAATTACACCGAAGCAAAGCACAAGCGCGCCGCT
>ENA-UOOC01002004-UOOC01002004.1-human-gut-metagenome-genome-assembly--contig:-C48old-NODE-2004-length-16141-cov-36.005844_pt1 | contig 16141 bp, 17 predicted proteins | sample MGYA00242469_ERZ724016 | MGnify/ENA metagenome assembly ERZ724016 | reverse complement strand
CTGCTGCAGCGGTTTGCAGGTCTCAAGTAACATTTTTGACCCCCTCATCGGCTCCGGGACTGCCTGTTGGCCCGGAGCCGATTTTTCCTGTTGCAAAGTCCGGCAGGGTTGGGTATAATACAGGCATAAAATACACAGGAGGTCATTTTTATGGCTGCAAAGATCGAAAAAACCACCATCATCGGTGACGTTCTGGATATCGCCCCGGAGACTGCTCCGCTGTTCATGGCCATCGGCATGCACTGCCTGGGCTGCCCGTCCTCCCGCGGCGAGACCGTGGAGGAAGCCTGCATGGTCCACGGCGTCGACGCCGACGCCTTCCTCGCGCAGGTCAACCGCTTCATCGAGGCGAACGAAGAGGCTGAAAAGGCCAAGTAACATTCTGCTCCGAAAGGAAGGGCGGCCGCTGGCCGCCCTTTTGCGTGATGGCTATGAAAGTACCGATCTCCAACCGTCTGCTCCTGTGCGCGGCCCTGGTGCCGCCCGGCTCGCGCGCGGCCGACATCGGCACGGACCACGGATATCTGGCCGTACACCTGCTGCGCGAGGGCGTCTGCCCCTTCGTCACCGCGGCGGACCTGCGCGAGCAGCCGCTGCAGAAGGCGCGGGAGAACGCCGCCCGCTTCGGCGTGGCGGACCGGATGCAGTTCCTGCTCTCCGACGGCCTGCAGAGCATCCCGCCGGACGCGGCCGGGACCATCGTCATGGCCGGGATGGGCGGCGATCTGATGGTGCGCATTTTAGAGGCTGCTCCGTGGGTCTGCGACGCGCGCTATACGCTCATTCTGCAGCCGCAGAGCGCCGGGCAGGCGCTGCGGCAGTATCTGGCCGGGCACGGCTTTTTGATCGAGCGCGAGGCGCTGGCGCAGGACGGGCATTTTCTCTATACGGTCCTGCGCGCGAAGAAGGGAACCATGCCCCCGCTCACGCCGGGGCAGCAATACGCCACGCCGCAGCTGCTTGCCGAGGGCGGGCCGCTGCTGGGCGCGTACCTTGCCCGCATCGAAGCCGCCCTCGCAGGCACTGTCCGCGGCCTGCAGAAGGCCAGCGAGCCCGAAAAGCTCCGCTATTACCAGACCGCGCTTGCGGAAATCCAGGAAATGAGGAAACACCATGACGACTGTCCGTGACCTTTACAACGCCCTGTTCGCCTTCGCCCCCGCGTCCATGAAATACGACTGGGACAACGTCGGCCTGCTCTGCGGGCATTTTGACGCGCCGGTCGATACCGTCCTCGTCGCGCTCGACCCCATGCCCGACGTCATCGACGAGGCAAAAGCGCGCGGCGCGCAGTGCATCGTGACGCACCACCCGCTCATTTTTGACGCGCCGCGCGCCATCAACGACGAAAGCTATACCGGCCGCTGCATCCTCGCGCTGGCGGAAGCGCACATCGCCGCGATCAATTTACATACGAATCTCGACGTCTGCCCCGGCGGCGTCAACGACGTGCTGGCCGAAACGCTCGGCCTCGCGGACGTCTCCGTCCTGGACCCCATCGGGCAGGACGCGCAGGGCCGCCCCTACGGCCTCATCCGCACCGGGATGGTACAGGCGCAGAGCCTCGCGGCGTTCGCCGCGTTCGTAAGATTGGCGCTCGGCTGCCCCGGCCTCCGGTTCGCCGACGCAGGCAGGCCCGTGCGCCGTGTCGCCGTCGGCGGCGGCAGCTGCGGCGGCGCGATCGACGAAGTCCTCGCCGCGGGCTGCGACACGTTCGTGACGGCGGATCTCAAGTATAACCACTTTGAGGAAGCGAAGTACCGCGGCCTGAACCTCCTCGACGCGGGACATTTTGAGACGGAAAACCCCGTCTGCGCGGTTCTCGAGCGCATCCTGCGCGAAGCGCTGCCGGAGCTGACCGTCCTGCGCGCGCAGGACCACAAAGATGAAACGCAATTTCTCTGAAGTGGTTGACCTGCGCCGTATGGCTGTGATAAAATAGCAAAAGATATATTTGTAACGAAGGGAAGAACACCACATGTCCGGACATTCCAAGTGGCATAACATTCAGAAAACCAAGGGCGCGCAGGACGCCAAGCGCGCGGCTGCCTTCACGAAGATCTCCAAGGAAATGATCGTGGCCGTCAAAGAGGGCGGCGGCATCGCCGACCCGGCGTACAACTCCCGCCTTGCCACCGTCATCACCAAGGCCAAGGCCGCCAACATGCCGAACGACAACATCAAGCGCGTGCTCGAAAAAGCAGCCGCGTCCGGCAGCGGCGACAACTACGAGACCATCACCTACGAGGGCCATGGCCCCTGCGGCGTCGCCGTCATCGTCGAGACCATGACCGACAACCGCAACCGTACCGCGGGCAGCGTCCGCCATCATTTCGATAAGTACGGCGGCAGTCTCGGCACCAACGGCTGCGTCAGCTGGTCGTTCGACCGCAAGGGCGTCATCGTCATCGACAATGAAGACGAAGAGCTCGACGAGGACACCGTCATGATGGACGCGCTCGACGCCGGCGCCGCCGATTTCCAGCCGGAAGAGGGCTGCTTCACCGTCTATACCGACCCCGACGCCATCAACGACGTCGCCAAGGCGCTCGAGGACAAGGGCTATAAATTCGACTCCGCCCAGATCGAGATGGTCCCCCAGACCTACCAGAAGCTCGAAAAGCAGGAAGACCGCGACAACATGGAAAAAATGCTCGACCTCTTCGAAGAAGACGACGACGTCCAGAACGTCTGGCATAACTGGGATCAGGAGTAAGCAGAAAACGCGTATAATCAATAAAGAGAAGAAAAGGCAGCGGAGAGATCCGCTGCCTTTTTGCTGCGGCGGGTTCCACCACTCAGGACCTTCGGGCCAGCTCCCCTTTCAGGGAAGCCTTGGTTCCTGCAAACACAGAAAACCTTCCCGCAAAAAGGTGCAGCCTGACAAACTCAGACTGCACCTTCTATTTATGGCAGTTGTTCTACGGCAACTAGCTGCAAACTTGATACCTCCGTATCAGGCGGCGCGTACCAAGACGCCCGTAGGGTGACTTCCAAGTGGAACGACGCCTGAAATATTGGTGCTCACCCGAATTCAGAGGCAGAAAGCACCAAACGTAACCTAAGCGCCCCTTTTCTCCCCTATCTTTTCCGGCAAGGCGGAAAAGATAGGGCCGCCGGAGGCAACCGGCAGTTGCAAATCTGCAATGACCTCTCAGTCTCGGCTGCGCCGAGCCAGCTCCCCTGAAAGGGGAGCCTGGGGTAAGGAAACCGCCCGGCAGCTTAGCTGCCGGACGGCTTGGTGTTAGCCTCTGGTTTCCTGGGAGATGGCGCGGATGGCGTTCAGGGCGAAGCCGTGCTCTTCGAGCGTGATGACGCTTCCGCAGTACGGGCACTTCGCGCTGGCGTTGATCTCCAGCGGCGCGCCGCAGTGCGGGCAGCTGACGGTCTGCATGTTGCCGCCCGCTTCGGTCTTCGTGCCGGTCGGCCGGACGAGATCCCACTCGTAGGTCATGAACTTCTCCTTGTTCCGGTCGCCGGAGACAAGGCTGCCCGTTGCGTCGTCGAGCGTGTAGTCGACGATGCGGGTCTTCAGCCGGGCGACGAGCACGTCGTTGCCGCCCTCCTGGCACCAGCCGCGCAGGTCGACGGACAGAACGGCGATGCGCTCGACGTAGTTCGTCTGGCCCTTCTGCTTCTTGCGCTGCAGCTGGTTATCCATCTGGGTGAAGAAGGCGTCGGTGCAGTACGGACGGATGGGCGAGATGTCCTTCTTCTGCCAGCAATCCTGCATCTGGACGTAGAGGTTCGAGAGCTTCGAGGTGAGCTCGGCCTCGTCGAAGGCCTCGTCGAGCTGCGTGTACTCGCTCATCGGCTTCAGCTTGCGGTTTGCAGCCGCGGACCAGCTGACGCCGCCGCCGGCCTTGCGCTTCTTCTTGCCGCCCACGTTCGTAGTGACGAAGGCCACGATCAGGATGATGCCGATGACCCAGAAGCTGAGCCCGAGCGTCCCGCCGTCGGAGGAATCTGCGTACGAGTCGCTATCCCAGTCAGAGCTGTCCCAGCTGGAATCGGAGCTGCTCCAGTCGGAGGAATCGCCAAAGTCGGAGTCGCCGGAATAATCGCCGAAATCCGCGCCCGCCGGCAGCGCCGCGATCAGCACGAGCATCACGCACAGCGCCAGCGCCAGCAGCCGCTTGAACCATGTTTGTTTCATCAGGTTACCCCTTTCTCATTTTCTTTCTGCTTCCAGTATAACACCCCGACCTGCCGGATGGCAAGCAAAACAAATGCCCGCCGAAAACTTTCGGCGGGCATTGCGGATGCGCTTATAATTCCTGATAGACCGCTCTGGCGCCGCCGATGTACTTCGGGCGCGTGCGGGCGCAGAGGATATTGGCTTCGCCGATCTTCTTGATCGACAGCCGGACCGGGATAGCCACCCGGCGCAGGTGCATGCCGATGAGCGTGCCGCCGATGTCGATGCCGGCGTCGGCCACGATCGTCTCGACGAGGACCGGATCCTTGAAGTTCGCCCACGCGGTCATGGCGAACGAGCCGCCCGCGTGCAGCTGCGGGATAGCGTTGACGATCTCAAAGCCGTGTGATTCGGCCACGGCGCGCTCGACGACGAGTGCGCGGTTGAGGTGCTCACAGCACTGCACGGCAAGCTCGATGCCCTGCGCCTGCAGCACCGGATAGATGCCCGCGAACGCGGCCTGCGCCGCCTCCAGACTCGAGCCCTTGCCGATGCGCGCGCCGACCATCTCGCTCGATGAGCAGCCGACGACAAAGATCTTGCCGGGCTTCAGCTTTGCGGCCTCCAGCAGCTCCGTGACGGCCTGCCGGGCCTGCGTAGTCAGTTCTTCATACATGTGTTATTCACCCTTCCAGAATGCTTTGTGGATCTCCGGGACCTTGGAAAGCGCGGTATAGAGCAGCACGGACAGCACGATGCCGATGGCCGCCTGCACCAGATTGTTGGGGATGGACGCCGCGGCGGACAGGCCCTTGCCCAAGATCAGCGCCTTGTAGCCGAAGTAGCCCAGCACCATCATGACCTCGGACGGCAGCTCGATCACAGCCAGACGCCAGAACGGGATCTTCTCGCTCTTCTTCAGCAGCGGCCGCAGCAGCAGCGCTGCGATCAGCGCCACAAGACCCTTGATCAGGAACGTACCGGGGACATAGTGGGCATATCCGGCCAGCAGATCGGCCAGACCGCTGCCGATCCCGGCGGCAAAGAAGCCGTACCACGGGCCGAGCACCAGACCGGCAAGCAAACACATGCACTCACCGAGATTCGTATAGCCCGCCACGGTCGGGATCTGCACGATTATCGTCGCCACGCAGCAAAGCGCCGCGAACATCGCGCTCAAAACCAGCTTCCGGATCGTTTCATTTTTCATCGTCAGGGAACCTCTCTTCCAAAGAATACCCTGATTATAGCCGATTCTGATTCTATAAAAAGACGCAAAAACCGATATTTTTTTAGGTACAGTTTTTCCCGGACGGCCGCATCAGCCCCGGCACGCGGCAGACCGCCTGCTCCAGCAGCACGGCCAGCACGATCCCCGCCGCGAAGCCGTACCACGGCCCAAGGATCCATCCGGCGAGCAGGCACAGGCTGTCGCTAAAATTCAGATAACCGGTCGCAATGGGGATCTGGATCACCATCGTCGCCGCGCAGCTGAGCGCCGCGAACATCGCGCTCAGAACCAGCTTCCGGATCGCCTTGGAGGTCTCAGATGATGCGGCCGAGGCCCGCGGTCTTCGCGGCCTGGGCAGCGCGGCGCAGGGCGGAGACGGGCTCGCCCTCGAGGAAGTAGGCGTACATGTCGAGGATCATCCCGGCCAGCTCCGAATCAGCCTCCAGACCGGAGACCTCCTTCAGGACCTTCGCCGCTTCTTCCTTCGACTGCTCGACGCCCGCCTCATTCAGATAGCGGTACACCGCGCCGGCTGCGCCGACGGCGATATACGCGGGCTTCACGCCCTGCTCGAGGCACAGCAGGCTCGAACCGATCAGGCGGTCGGCCGCGCCGAGCTTCCGCGTCGGGTCGCCGCCGACACGCTTGCAGGTATCCTTCAGCGCGGCGTTGCGGAAGCGGCCCAGCAGGTCCGTGATGTGCAGCATCAGGCCGTCCAGCTCGACGCCGTACTTCTTGGAAAGCGCCAGCGCGCTTTCCAGCATGGCGTTCTGGACAATCGTCAGGACCTCGGGATCGTCGATGGACTGGTAGATATACTTCCGGCCCTCGTAGCCGCCGAGGTATGCGCAGGTCGCATGGCCCATGTTGTGGACGTACAGCTTGCGCTTGATATAGAAGTCAAACGGCTCGAACGGGACCATGTTCGTGATCTCGGGGATCTCGCCCTTGAACGCGGCCTTGTCGACGGGCAGGAAGCCGTAGCGCTCGACGCAGACGCGCATCGGATCGCCGTCCTTCATCTCCTCGGTCTGCACGGGGACCATGCGGCCAATGGAGGCCTCGACCAGGCCGACCTTCTCGTCGAAGTGCTTCTTTTCTTCGTCGGTCAGCAGGTCCTTGAGCATGCCCTCCATGACCTTGTTGGCGTCCATCAGGTTTTCGCAGATGATGATGTTGAGCGGACGGTCGTCCCGCGCCCAGCGCTTTCTGAGACCCGCGACGATGTTGCCGACGATGAACTTGAGAATTCTCGCACCGACGGCCGTCGCCATGATGTCGCAGTTGGCGATGGCTTCGGAGGCCGCCTCCTGATCGTTGCCGTTGACCGCGGTCACGTGCTCGATCGTGACGTCCTCATGCCCCTCGCTCGAGACATAGCGGACGGGATACTGCTTCTTTTCCTGCAAAGCCTTGACCACGGGCTCCGCCACGTCGATGAACGTGACCTCGTAGCCGGACTGGCTGAGCGTCGCGCCGATAAAGCCGCGGCCGATGTTGCCGCCGCCGTACATAACTGCCTGTTTCATAGTGATTCTGACCCTCTTTTTTTATTTCTTGCCGTACAGCTCGTACAGCTTCAGGACTTCATCCTTCGTCTTCACGCCGTCGGACGCGCTGACCTCGCTGAGGGAGGCCGCCGCGCTGCAGGCGCCGAGCTTCAGCGCCTCCGGCAGCGGCATATCCGTCTCCGCCGCGTACAGAACGCCCGCGCAGAACGCGTCGCCCGCGCCGACGGTGCCCTTGATATAGCCCTTCGGGAGCTTCAGGCTCTCAAACTCATAGTAATTGCCGTTCTCGTCCATGCCGCAGCCGATCTCCGGGCAGTGGATGACGGCCCACTTCGCAACGCCCAGCTCGTGGAGCTTCTGCAGCGCGGCCTTCATGTTTTCCACATGCAGCACGCCGTCTTCTCCGCGGAGCAGCACGCCCGTGGTCTGCTGGGTCTCAAGCTCGTTGATGATGCAGTAGTCGGTGTATTTGAGCGCCGGGGTCACGAGCCGCGCAAAGCGCTCGCCCGCCTCGGAGACGACGTCGATGGACGTCTTCATCCCGGCCTTCTGCGCCCGGTGCAGGAGCCGTGCCATCTTCGTGCCGTATTCCGCGTCCGGCTCGTCCAGATGCGGCAGCAGCAGGATATAGCCAATGTGGAAGATATCGACGTCGAGCTTATCCCAGTCGATGTCGTCCTCGCCGTAGTAGGCGTTCGCGCCCGCGTGCTGGAAGAAGGTGCGCTCTTTCGTCTGGTTGTTGGACATGACCGCGGTAAAGGACGTGCGGCCGTTGCGCTTGACCATGGAAAGGTCGATATTCTTGTATTTTCCCATCTCCTGCAGGACGAAATCGCCCTCGGCGTCATGCCCGGCAAAGCCGGAGGCCACGAGCGGAAGCTGGGGATCGAGTCTTGCGAGGTCCGTAATGGTGTTGCAGACCGAGCCGCCGGTGGACTGCTTGATGCCCTCGGTGATGTGCGTCAGCTCATTCTGCTTCGGCCAGGTCTCAATGGGATAGGTAATATCCACGATCATATTACCCGCGCAGCAAATTCCTTTTTTCATACTTCCTCCCTGTGTTTTTGCAGAACCTGGGCTGGAACTCCGGCCCATCCGGCAATTCTGCCTTGTTTTTCTGCTCTGATACTGTTATTATGAGGGACAAGGGCAGGCTTATCACCGATAAATCTGCTTCCACATCCCGACAATGATGCGATTTGGTGAAAATATGGAACTGTACAACGAATATGAGCTGATCTCGCACTCCAAACTGGCCGACTGCTCGATGTTCATCGTCGACATGGTCTACCGCCCCATGCACCTGCACAAGGAGATGGAGCTGTGCTACATCCTGAGCGGTACCTGCCGCGTCAGTACCGACCGGCAGAGCTTCACCGCCGGTGCCGGCGGCGTTTTGCTCTTTGACGCGGGCGCGGGCCATGAGATCTGGGCCGCGGGCGCGCCCGCGCGGATCCTGACGCTGCAGCTGTCGCACGGCTTCTGCAGCCGCTTCTATCCGCAGATCCGCAATGTCCGCTTCGGCTGCCGCCTGCTCTCCGACTGCCTGTCGGAGCTTTCCCTGCACACGCTGCAGCATGCCATGCTGCAGGCATTTTCCGAATACCTGCTCGACTCGCCGCAGGCCATGTTCGCCTGTATGGCGCAGATCCACGCGATCTTTGCGCTTTTGCTGCAGGGTGTGCCCTACCGCGTGCTGAGCGACACGGAAAACACCACCCAGACACGCAACGCCGAACGCATGCACCGGATCCTGCACTATCTTGAGACGCATTATTCCGAGCCCGTCCGCCTCAGCGAGATCGCGAAGACCGAGGGGCTCACGCAGACGTACCTGTCGCACCTGTTCCGCGAGCAGCTGCATATCCCGTTTCAGGAGTATCTGGCCCGGCTCCGGCTGGAGGCGGCCATGCTGCTGCTGCGCCAGTCCGACACGACGCTGACCGACGCGGCCTATGCCTGCGGTTTCTCCGATCCCAAGTATCTCAACCAGAGCTTTTTGAAAAACCTCGGCATGACGCCCCGGCAGTGGCTGCAGGAAAACCGCCCCGCCCCCACCGGCGAGGCGCAGTCCAAGGAGGATTCCCGCACGGCCCAGCATATCCTGACGCCCGACGAATGCCGGGCGCTGCTGGACGCGTACGGGATCATGCCGGATCAGATCTTCAGGATCTTCAGTTCTTCGCCGCTGGCGTAGGCTTTTTCCATGATGCGCTGGACGTGGACCGCGTCGGACGCGGGGACGACGAGCGGCTTGTCATTCAGGATGGAGTCCGAGAAGCTCTCGATCTCGCGGGTGTACATGTTGCCGAAATCGCCCGGGATCTCGATGCCCGCGTCGTCCGCGTGCGTCTGCTCGGCCGAATAGGCCACGTTTTTGTCAATGAACACGGCGTTCAACTTGCCGCCGTCGATCTGGCCGATCATCGTGTCGCCCAGCAGACGGCCCTTCGTCCCGAAGAACTCCACGCGCCACTTCGACGCCTCGTCCGGAATATTGAAGTTCGACTGCACGACGCACTGCGCGCCGTTTTCCATCCGCATGAGGATGGTGGACGTGTCCTCCACGTCATACTGCGGCTCCGGGAAGGCGATTTTCTCGTTCATGGACGCGACCTCGGTCACGCGCATGCCGGTGATGTACTCCATCAGATCGATCGTGTGCACCGACAGGTCCATCATCGCGCCGCCGCCCGCCTTGGCCTTGCACTGCCGCCAGTTGCCGGGCTCGTAGGGAAGCCAGAGCGTGAACTGCGAATAGCCGGACACGACCGTGCCGATCTTTCCCTCGGCGATGGCCTTTTTCATGCTCATCACATGCGAGCCGAAGCGCATCATGAAGCCGGCGGCGATCTTCACGCCCTTGCTCTCACAATACTCAATGACCTCCTGGCCCTCGTCGGACGTCATGGCCAGCGGCTTTTCGATCAGGATATCCTTGCCGTAGTCGGCGGCCAGCTTCGCCTGCTTCGCGTGCAGGACGATGGGTGTGGCGATATAGACCGCGTCGACCTCCGGGTCGGCCAGCAGGTCCTCTTCCTTCGTGTAGCCGCGCTTGGCGCCGTATTTCTGGCGGATCTTCTCGACCTGCTCAGCGTTGATGTCCATGACGGCGATCAGCTCCGCGTTCTTCGCCAGCATCATCCCCGGGATCGTTCTGCGGTCCGCAATGCCGCCCGCGCCGATGACGCCCCAACGTAATTTTTTCATATGTCTCGCTCCTTTGCAAATCCATAAGCCGCTGTCCACGGTTATTTTTATTGTACCACACCTCCGCCCCAATGAAAAGAGAATTCCACCCAAAAACCAAAAATCCAACAACAATCCACAAGTATGCCAGAAAAAAGGCTCCCCTTTCCCCGCCTCCTAATAAGAAAACATGAAAAAGTCAGTAAAATCAATGTTTTCAAAGGCAGGGAACACGGTACGAAGTCAAAAAATCTCATACTGACAGGCACGAAGGGCGCTGATTTTCACATCAGCGCCCTTTTCCTGTCCCCACGCCATAGGCAGCCGCCCTATGGCGTTTTTTCATATCCGTACCTATACCCACCCGAAAAATGTATCAATTAGGGTGCGAAAACCTCTGTTTTTTCCTCTCAGAGCGCCGCTTGAAAGGCGGCGTGGGTGTTTTCCCATGGGAAGCGTCCGGGAGGCAGGACAGGGGTTTTTGCGCCAAAATCAACACTTTTCAAAACCAGAGAAAGGAGGCGCCGGATATGGCAGTTTTCCGCATCGAAAAGACCAGAGATTACACGGTCATGTCCAACTACCACCTGCGGGACAGGTCGCTGTCCCTGAAAGCGAAGGGGCTGCTGTCCCTCATGCTGTCGCTGCCGGAGGACTGGGACTACACCATGAAGGGGCTTGCCCGCATCTGCAAGGACGGCATCGACAGCATCAGCGGCGGGATCCGGGAGCTGGAGACGCACGGCTATCTCGTCCGGGCGCGCGTCCGCAACGAGAACGGGCAGCTTGGCTCCATCGAGTACACCATTTTGGAGCGGCCGAAGGAGCCGGCACAGACGCCCGCGCCTGTTCGGGAAAAACCTATACGGGAAAATCCAATACAGGTAAATCCAATGTTGGATGCTCCAATTCAGGAGAACCCCGCCCAATTAAATACTAAAGAACAAAATAAAGAATTATCAATTACGCAAGGATCAAGTCCTATCCCATCAAGTCCCCCTACCCCCAGAGAAAAAAGCAGGATCGGACAGGACAGGATGCGGGAGCGCGAGAGCTACCGGGAGATCATTTTGGAGAATATCGACTACGATATTCTCACCCAGGATGAAAAGCTGGACAGGGACCGTCTGGACGAGCTGGTGGAGCTCATGGTGGATACCGTCTGCTCCAACCGGGAGATGATCCGTATCGCCGGGGACGACTACCCCACCGAGGTGGTGAAGTCCCGGTTCTTGAAGATCGACAGCTCCCACATCGAGTATGTGCTGGAACGGATGCGGGAGAACACCACCTATGTCCGCAATATCAAGAAGTACCTGCTGGCGGCGCTGTATAACGCGCCGGTCACGATGGACAGCTACTACACATCCCTTGTCAGCCATGACCTGTACGGCAGCGGAGATCGGAGGTGAACGCCTTGCAGGAAGAAATCACGCAGAAAACCCTTGCGCTTTGTGTGCAGACCGGTAAAATGACCGCCCAGCTCTTGCAGCAGGCCATGAAGAAGGTGCTGGCGGATATGGAAAAGCACAAGACGAATCCCCAACTCCGGCACGGAAAGCAGACCATCCGGCAGCTTATGAAGCATGGGGCCGGCGTTTCCAACATTGAGATCACGGACCAGAATATCAAGGCGTTCTCCGCCACGGCAAAAAAGTACGGCATTGACTTTGCTCTGAAAAAAGATACCACCGGAGAGATCCCCCGCTACCTGGTGTTCTTCAAGGGCAGGGACGCCGACGCGGTGACGGCGGCCTTCCGCGAGTTCTCCGCAAAGAATCTGGCGAAGGAGAAAAAGCCCTCCATCCGCAGGCGGCTGACCAAGGCCAAGGAGCAGGCGAAGCGGCAGGAGCTGGAGCGGGGCGAGAAGATCAAAAACAGGGACCGGGGGCTGGAACGATGACGGGAAAGCTGAAAAAGGTCCTGCTGCCGAACCTGCCGTATGTGCTGTTCGCCTGGCTCTTTGATAAGCTCTGTCAGGCGGTCCGGCTCTCACCGGGGGCGGACGCTTCGGAAAAGCTGCTGCATATCGCCCAGGGCTTCACCGAGGCCTTTGCCTCCCTCTGGCTCAGCCTGCATCCTCTGGACCTGCTGCTGGGCGTGGCCGGGGCGGCGCTTGTCCGGCTGGCGGTGTACCTGAAAGCGAAAAACGCGAAGAAATATCGCCGTGGCGTGGAGTACGGCAGCGCGAGATGGGGCCGGCCGGCGGATATCGCGCCCTACGTAGACCCTGTTCCCGATTGGAACATCCCCCTGACCCGGGCAGAAAGCCTCACCATGACCAGCCGCCCAAAGCAGCCAAAGTATGCGAGAAATAAAAACATCCTCGTCATCGGCGGCTCCGGCAGCGGCAAGACGCGGTTCTTTGTCAAACCGTCTATCATGCAGATGCACAGCTCCTATGTCATCACCGATCCCAAAGGGCAGCTTTTGAAGGAAACGGGGAAAATGCTCCTGCACGGCGCGCCGAAGCTGGACGAGAACGGAAAGCCGGTGCGGGACAGTCGCGGCAAGGTCATCTATGAGCCCTACCGTATCAAGGTCCTGAACACCATCAATTTTTCCAAAAGCATGAAATATAACCCGCTGGCCTATGTGCGCTCCGAGAAGGATATCCTCAAACTGGTCAATGTCATCATTGCCAACACGAAGGGCGACGGCGAAAAATCCTCCGAAGATTTTTGGGTCAAAGCCGAGCGGCTTTTATACTGCGCCCTGATCGGTTACATCTGGTATGAGGCGGAGCCGGAGGAACGGAACTTCATCACGCTTCTGGACCTGCTGAACGCCTGCGAAGCCAGAGAGGACGACGAGACTTATAAAAGCCCCGTGGATATTCTCTTTGACGATCTGGCAAAAAAGCAGCCGGATCACTTCGCCGTCAAGCAGTATGTCAAATTCAAAATGGCGGCGGGTGTTGTATGCTCTAAAAGACTTCTTAATCAAGCGGTTGGGAAGTCTCTTAGAACACACAACCTAAAACCGAAGAAAGGAGCGCAAGTTATGAGAAAAAACGAGAAAATCACAGCTCTGTACGAACGACTGAGCCGTGATGACTTTGGCAAAGATGATGACCAACAGCGTGAGAGCAATTCCATTTCCAATCAAAAGGCTATGTTGGAGGAGTTCGCCGCACGGCAGGGCTTTACGAACATTGTCCATTTCACGGACGATGGCATTAGTGGTACTTGCTTTGACCGTCCCGGATTTTTGGCAATGATGAAAGAGGTTGAAGCCGGGAATGTGGAGTATCTGTGTATCAAGGACATGAGCCGCATGGGTCGTGACTATCTGAAAGTCGGTCAGATTATGGAAATCCTGCGTCAGCGTGGCGTTCGCCTTATCGCCATCAATGACGGCGTGGACAGTGCCAGAGGGGACGATGATTTTACCCCTTTCCGCAACATTATGAACGAATACTACGCCAGAGACACCAGCCGTAAAATCCGTTCCACTTTCCAGTCCAAAGGCAAGTCCGGCAAGCACCTCACAGGCACGGTCATTTACGGCTATCTCTGGAACGAAGCCAGAGACCAATGGTTGGTTGACCCCGAAGCCGCTGATGTGGTCAAGCGCATCTTTGCCATGACGATTGAGGGCTACGGTCCGTATCAGATCGCCAGCAAGCTGAAAGAAGAAAAAGTCCTCATTCCGTCCGCTTACCTTGCCCAGCACGGCGAGGGCGTGAACAAAAACAAGACTTTCAAAGATGTGTACGGCTGGGGTTCTTCCACCATCTGCAACATTCTTGAAAAGCGTGAGTATCTGGGACACACCATCAATTTCAAGACCCGAAAGCACTTCAAGGACAAAAAAAGCCATTATGTCCCGGAGGACGAATGGACAATTTTCGAGAATACCCATGAGCCTATCATTGACCAGCAGACCTTTGACCTTGTGCAGAAAATCCGTGGGAATGTCAGACGCTACCCGGACGGCTGGGGCGAAGCAGCTCCCCTCACAGGCTTGCTTTATTGTGCCGATTGCGGCGGCAAGATGTATGTCCACCGCACCAACAACGGCAAGCGTATTTCTCAATATACCTGTTCCCAATACAGCAAAGTCCCAGTTGGAAAGCTCTGCACGACACAGCACCGTATCAATGAAGATGTGGTACGAACAAATCTGTATGCAAGTAAAAAGTTTTATTATGGACGGCACATTATCTGCTGGCGAAGCCCTCCCTTCTATGAGAGCTTTAGCAAAAGATTTACATATCAGTGTTATTACCGTTCAGAGAGCATATGAAGATTTAACGAGAGATGGATTTATAGAAACTGTATCTGGAAAAGGCAGTTTTGTAGCATCACAAAACAGGGAATTTATTCAAGAGAAACAGTTGCGAATTGCTGAAGAACTTTTGCAAAAAGTCGCAGAAATTGGTCGGGCGCATGGCATTAGTCTTGAGCAAATGACGAATATCCTAAAACTATTTTACGAGGAGTAACGAGAGGTGACAGGCATGGATAATAACATTTTGGTGCAGAATTTATGCAAGCAATTTGAGGGATTTTCTTTGGACAATGTTTCGTTCAAAGTCCCTAAAGGTAGGATTGTAGGCTTTATTGGCGAAAATGGTGCAGGAAAAAGTACCACTATCAATCTGATATTAAATGAATTAAACAAAGATAGTGGACAGATACAGGTATTTGGAATAGACCATACAATTCCAACTGTCAAAGAAAATATTGGCGTTGTTTTTGACGAGTGTAATTTTCATGATGTATTTACAGCCGCAGATATTGAAAAAATCTTGAAAGGTGTTTATAAGACATGGGATAGTAACCTCTTTTCACAATACTTGAAAAAATTCAAAATCCCGACCAAGAAAACAATTAGTGCTTTTTCAAAAGGAATGAAGATGAAACTTTCCATTATCTGCGCCATGGCACACAGACCTAAACTGTTGATTCTGGACGAAGCAACAACAGGTCTTGATCCCGTTGTGCGTGATGAAGTGTTAGACCTATTTTTGGAATTTATTCAAGATGAAGATTGCTCTATCTTCTTTTCATCGCATATTACTTCGGACATAGAAAAAATTGCAGACTATGTGATTTTAATTCATCAAGGCAAAATTATTTTCGAGGAACAGAAAGATAATCTTGTTTATAACTATGGCGTAGCAAAGTGCGGAAAAGAAAAATTTGCACTGCTTTCCTCTGATGATTATATCATACACCGAACTACTAATATGAGCGTGGAGTGTCTTGTCCGTGACAAAGAAGCGTTCAAAAAGAAATATAAGAATATCATTGTGGATAATGCCACATTAGAAGATATTATGCTTTTCTATGTTAAAGGAGGAATATCATGCGAGGATTGATTTATAAAGATATATCCATTTTCTTCAAGAGTATTGATAAGAAACTTATTCTGATTGCAGCAGCGGCTATTGTTCTACTTATTTTCAACGCTGGTATTTATGCTGGTTTATTTGCTTCTGTTATGTTTGCCATGACAATCGGTATGCAAAATATTATGAGTTTCGCAAGTGATGAAAAGGCAAGCTGGAAAAAATATCAATTAGCTATGCCGATAAGCAATTTTGCTGTTGTTGCAAGTAAATACATTTCTGTTATATATACGGTGGCAATCAGCATTTTGGGCAGTATTATGTTCAACGGTTTATCCAGTGTGATTTTTCAAAATTTTGATATGCTTATCTGGCTATTTTCGATTGGAGCAGCAGTTATTATCCCGTTATTATGGACAGGAATTTGCTTGCCATTAACTTATTGGTTTGGTTTTCGTTCTGCACAAACTATGGGATTGATTGTGGTAATTCCAATGTTTTATTTTGTAAAATATTTTGAAGATGGACCGGGAATGGCTGCTATGGTAAATTCTATTTATTCATATGTGCTTATCACAGGGATAGCGGCAATTTTGATTTTTGGAATTTCCCTCATAATAAGCACCATTGGATATAGTCGCAAGAATTAAATCTGCCATTACCATTCAAACATAGCAAACCCAGCCGAGCCAGTCAACGGCAAGTGAATGGGCTACGCCCACCGTTGACAGCCCCGACTGTCCTTGCTGGTGGGTAATCAAGGGGCGACAGCAAAA
>ENA-UOOC01001996-UOOC01001996.1-human-gut-metagenome-genome-assembly--contig:-C48old-NODE-1996-length-16179-cov-6.180476_pt1 | contig 16179 bp, 12 predicted proteins | sample MGYA00242469_ERZ724016 | MGnify/ENA metagenome assembly ERZ724016 | reverse complement strand
ACAGGGGGCATATTAGCTCTGATGGATTTAGCGGCGATTTTTTGTACAATTTATACCGGCGAAAAGTATAAAAAGAAAAGCGGCTACTTTAGGATTTGAAAGCAGTCGCTTTTATATTATTCATCTATCGCTTCGCCATGAATGCAGACCCGCCCGCCGTCCGGACACTTGGCGTTAAACATCTTAGCTCTTGTCTCGCCGAAGTCAAGCTCTACGCCATTAAGAAGCGCGTAAACCATAGGATATATGCTGTTCCAAAGCTCGTGGCACAAGGGCGGACACAAGTCTTCGACAATAAATTCCTGACCCTTTGCAAAATATCCGCACCGACATTTCGATTCGGTTATCGTCAGCTTTACCTTTGGCATATTCTCCTCCTCAGTCGGGATTGCAGACCTTTACATCACCCAGAAGCTTAATTTTTCCGTTGTCGACAACTATTGCCCCCGCGCCGCGAGCGATCGCATATACCGTTTTGCGCCTTTCAGACAGCACCCGCGTAATCGCTTCGTTCTGAACGTCGGCGTTTTCATAATGAACCTCAATATAGAAATCCTTGAGATACGGAAGACCCTCATAATAACTAAATTCGGGGTAATCATCATCCGGCGAAAGATGATACTCCGCCAGCTGGATAACCGCGCCGGCGCTGTAGCCCATGACAATTCCCTTGTGATTCATCAGAACGTCATACAGCTCCATCTCAATAATCCTGTCCATCATACGATCAGGCAGACCGCCGAGGAAATAGACAATATCAGCGTTTGCGATTTTGCGCACCGCGGCTTCGTGAGAGTCCGTAAAATAGTTTATGAACGAAATTTTCTCCTCCGCGACTCCGTAAGCGGTGAACCCGCCGACTATCCCGCCGTAATAGATTCCGTTTTCCTTGCTGTAAAGCTTGTTCCAGTCTTCAACCGACTTAACGCGATTATCACGGAAGGAAAGAGCTACCACCGCCACAGAGTGTTCGGGCTTTATGTATGCTGACAGCTCATCTTTAAGATACGGCGCGGCGATATCGTAGCCTTCGAGCAAAATGTTTACCATTCCACCGCTTCCTTTTAGTTGAAATACATAAACAGCTGGCACTTTATCATGCCGTTGTAAAGCTTCCGCTTTTTGTCTGCCTTTTTGCCGAAGAAGCTTTCAAAATCCTCGTGCGGGGAGATTATATAGCAGGGGTTCGAGCGAGATGGGCGCAGAACCTGTCCCATCTTTTTATAAAGCTCCTCCGCTTGCTTTAGCTCTAACATTCTCTCGCCGTAGGGTGGGTTGCAGACGGTTATAACGCCCTCGTGCGGCTTGTAATCGGCTATGTCAGCCTTTGCGGCTTCTATTCTTTTGGCGACTCCTGCATACTTTGCGTTGCGCGCCGTAAGCTCAACGCAGGCAGGGTCGATATCCGAGCCGTAGCCCATAAAGCCGCTTTCCTTATTGATGCTTTCTCTTGCGGCAAGGCGCTCGACCTCCCAGATTTTCTGCGGGATGCAGCCCCACGCCTCCGCCGAAAAGTGTCTCTTAATTCCCGGAGCTATCCTCAACGCCTTATATGCCGACTCGATGACAAGTGTTCCGCTTCCGCACATCGGATCGCAGACAATGCTGTCCGAGCGGACGTGCGCAAGGTCTATAATTCCCGCCGCAAGGGTTTCCTTTATGGGCGCAGCGTTGGAATCGCGGCGATATCCCCGCTTATGAAGCCCCTCGCCGGAGGTATCGAGATATATTGTTGCAATATCCTTTAAGATATTAAACTGAATCTGAACAAGCGCGCCGGTTTCCTCAAAGTGGGATATCCCATAAACCGACTTCAGCCTTTCAACCGCCGCCTTTTTGATGATCGACTGGCAGTCGGGAACGCTGAAAAGCTTTGATTTAAGCGAATGTCCCTTAACCGGAAACCTGTCTGTCGCCGATATGAAATTTTCAAGCGGCAGGGCTTTTACTCCCTGAAAAAGCTGCTCGAAGCTTGTTGCTTCAAACGAGCCAAGCTCAACAAGCACTCTTTCCGCCGTCGCAAGGCAGATATTTGCCCGAGCAAGCATGGATATATCGCCGTCGAAGGATATTCTGCCGTCGGTAACCACAAGATTTTCGCCGCCGATTTTCTTTATTTCAAAGCTTAAAACGCTTTCAAGACCGAAATGACAGGGACAGCAGTATCTTACTTTGTTAGACATTATCTGTAGCTCCTTATAAGCTCGTTGACGTAGGTATAGTGATGTCCGGTGACCTTTTCATAGTCCGCAACGTCTATTCCCTCGGTGACGATTACCGCAACATCCTTCTTTCCAAGACCTTCAAGAGTAACGTCGAGGTCAGACTTAAGATGCTCGCCCGAACAGGTAGGCGGGATGTTTGTTCTCTTATAATATCCCACCGCGGTATCAGAGCAGTTGCTTCCTGCTATCAGACCGGTTTTAGTGCAGTATTCGCGCTTTACAACTGAATTTGAGGACGCAAAGGTAGTTATTTCTCCCCTGTCCGCAATGTCGCCGAAGACGTTTTTCCACATCTGGGGAGAGCCGTAGCAGGAATCGGTGTCTATCTCCTTGGGTATGTCGTGACCAATCCACAAACCGGTGACGTACTGCGGAGTGCAGCCGATGAACCAAAGGTCTGCCCAGTCCTGAGTAGTACCGGTTTTTGCGATGAGCTCGACGTTTTCAAGCCGCGCACGCCGTCCGGTACCTCTTGAAGATGAGACTACCGTTTCAAGCATTCTGTTCATGACGTATGCGGTTGATTCGTCGATTACCTGCTCGCCCATCAGGGGGTGCTGATATACAACCTCTCCTGTGCTGTCCAGAATCCTTGAAATGAAGGTGGAACCGTAATACTTGCCGCCGTTGCCGAACATCTGGTAGCAGGCGGTTATATCCTGCAAGGTAACGCCGTTTGTAAGCGCACCTACCGACATAGGCGAACGCGCGATATCGGTTTTGCCGTCTTTATAAAGCTCCAGCGAATCAAGGTGAAGCTTGTAATGCAGAAATTCAAAGGATTCGCTCGGCGTAAGCATCTCAACAAGCTGAGCGGCTGTGGTGTTCAGCGAACGCTGCAAGCAGCTGAACGTGAAGTTATATTCTTTTGACCAGGATGAAGTGGTAGCACCGCTGGTTGAATAGTTTCTGGGCCAGGTAAGATAGCTGTCATTATCCTTTATCAAAAGCGGAACATCTAAGAATTGAGTTGACCATGTTACCAAGTCCCTGTCCACCGAAAGTGAGTACGCCGAAAGCGGCTTGATGGACGAACCGGGCTGACGGGTAGACATAGTTGCGCGGTTGAGGCACAAGGGGCTTTCCTTCTCCCCTATTCCGCCGACAACTCCGAGTATTCTGCCGTTGTAATCCATGCAGATAAATGCGCTTTGGGGAACCTCCTCGTTGCCGTCCTCCGAAAAGGTCTTAAGGTCGAGATATTTGGCTTCAAGCTCCTTTTGGATGTCCAGATCAACGCAGGTGTATATCTTATAACCGCCTTTGCGGAGCTTCTGATAAGCCTCGTCCCAGCTTATGCCGTAGTAATTCATGAATATTTCGGTCGCCTGATATATCGCGGCGTCTACATAATAGGATGAAACGGTATCGAAATTCTCATAGGAAGACAGCGTTGAAGCGTCGATAGCGGTATCGTCGTCCGACTTGGTGTACATCATCGAGCCGATCAGATTAAGCTCCTGATTTAGGGCTTCATCGTATTCCTCACTGGATATTGCGCCGTTTTCAAGCATCTTATCTAAAATGTACTTTCTGCGATCGTAATTATTTTCGGGGAAGCGGATGGGGTTATTTGCATAAGGGCTCTTTGTTATAGCCGCTATACACGCCGCCTCGCCAATCGTCAGCTGGCTGACGTCCTTATTGAAGTAATAGTTGGCAGCCGCCTGAACGCCGTAGATGTTCTGGTCGAGCGGGACAATGTTCAGGTAAGCTTCGAGTATATCGTCCTTGGAGTACTCCTTTTCAAGCTGAACGGCGCGGTAAATCTCCCTTATCTTACGCTCATAGCCGGCAGTACCTTTAACAACATCATCACCGGTGATGTTTTTGATTGTCTGCTGTGTGATGGTAGAAGCGCCTCTTCTGCTCTGACCGGTAACTATCTCCATCGCGGCGACAGCTATACCAAAGAAGTCAACACCGTCGTGGCTGTTAAAGCGCTCATCCTCGGAGTATATAAAAGCGTCCCGAACAAACTGGGGTATCTGCTCAAGACTCGCCCACACGCGCTTTTCACCCTCGTTGGATATCATGTCGTAAACAAGCCAGTCTTCGCCCTGCTTGGCATAGATATATGTGGTGTAGCTGGTGGAAACATCGTCCAGCTTTACCTCAGAGGTATCATCCATAAGATTGACTACGAAAACAGTCAGCGCCGAGCCGACTATCGTCAGCGTTATCACAGCGACCATAATCAAGCAGCAGACAGTTATGCCTATTGTTTTCAGCACTGCCCCAACCGGGCGCGTAACCTTTTTTGCGCCCCTTTTGAATTTTTTAAATGAAGGTTTCAAAATACCGCTCCTCTCCGGGAAAATCGATTATATCAGATTATATTTGTAAGACTACAATAACTATTGCTATTATAGCACAAAACTTTCCTCTTGTTAAGAGAAAAATGAAAAATGTAATTAATTCTTAATCTTTTTCTTATTTCAGTGGCGCATAAATCACAGTTTATGTAATTTATGTACAAAAAAGCTGCCGAAATTCATCGACAGCTTTTTAATCAGCTTTTATAAGTATGAATTACTCCTCGGCAGAAGCTTCCTCTTCCTTGCTCTCGTTTTCGGAAAGAAGCGCTCTGATTGAAAGGCTTACTCTCTTGTTTTCGAGATCGCACTCGGTGATCTTAGCCTGAACGGTCTGACCAACGGTGAGGAAATCAGCAACGTTATTAACTCTCTGATTTGCAATCTGAGAAATATGAATCAAGCCGTCGATGCCTGGAATGATCTGAGCGAAAGCGCCGAAGCTGGTGATAGAAACAATCTTGGCTTCAACGGTCTGTCCGACAGCATAATTGTTCTCAAAGATTACCCACGGATTGTCTGCTGCCTTCTTGTAGCTTAAGGATACCTTGCCGGTTTCCTTGTCGATATCCTTGATGGTTACTTCGATGGTGTCGCCTACGGAAACAACGTCGCTGGGGTGCTTGATTCTTGCCCATGTAAGATCCATTCTTCTTACCAAGCCGTCAACGCCGCCGATATCAACGAATACTCCGTAATCAGTAATCGATTTTACCTCGCCGGTAACGGTCTGTCCGACCTCGGCAGACTCAAAGAATGCAGCCTTCTTGGCAGCTCTTTCGTCAGCAAGAACTCTTCTTATGGAGCCAACCGCTCTCTTTCTCTGCTCGTTAAGCTCAATGATCTTAAAGTTGACGGTGTTCTTAAGGATGGAATTCAAATCTCCGCCCATCTTAACGCCGGTCTGCGAAGCGGGAACAAACACTCTCATGCCGCCGGAAACAACTATAACGCCGCCCTTGATGACGTTTGTTACGGTGCCGGAAAGAACTGTTCCTTCCTCGTATGCCTTCTTTACCTCTTCGTAGCCCTTCTGAGCGTCAACCTGCTTTTTGGACAGGGTTGCAATACCTTCAACATCATTTACCTTGGTGACGATAACATCGATTTCGTCGCCAACGCTTACAACGTCAGAGGGCTTGACGTTGGGGTCGTTAGAAAGCTCAGACAGGGGAATATATCCGGTATGCTTAGTGCCGATATCAACGATAACTTCAGTGTTGTTTACTGCTGTGACGACGCCGCGTTCTCTCTTTCCGGTATATATTTTTTTGAGTGACTGTTCAATCGCTTCCTCAAAGTTGAACTCTTCCTCATTTGTTAAATTTTCAGTCATGGTTTTTTGTACCTCCTCAATTATATATGCCGGAGTCGATGCGCCGGCCGAGATTCCTAAGAACCTCGTTTTGGAAAAATCTATATCGTCGAGCCCTTCCGCATTTTCAATAAGATAGCATTTTGCGTTTTTCGAGCAGATGTCCATCAGCTTAGCGGTGTTAGAGCTGTTTCTGCCGCCGATGATAATTACGGTATCACACCGGCGGGAAAGCATTTCTGCTTCCTCCTGTCGCTGACTTGTCGCCCGGCAGACGGTATTATAAATCTTAACGTTATCATACCTCTGAGCCGTCTTGATACACTCTTCCCATAATTCTATATTATAAGTGGTTTGCGAAAGAATTGCAACACCTTTTTTAAAAATTTCATAATTTTTTCTTAAAAGTGTTGCAAGTTCTTCACAATTAGCGAACACAAAGCAGTTTTCGTCCCCATATCCGAGGATTCCTTCCACCTCCGGATGGTTTTTATCTCCGGCTATAAGCACCAGCTGTCCGTTCCGCCGACATTCCTCAACAAGCTTATGTATGCGCTTTACGTTCGGGCAGGTGGCGTCGATAACAACCGCCTGCTTTTTTTCAAGCTCCTCATATACGCTTCTGCCCACTCCGTGCGAGCGGATTATGACCGCGTCCCCCGGTAAAACGTCCTCAATCCTTTCAAGAACACTTATCCCCTTCTTTTCAAGGTCCTCCACAACGTTTCTGTTGTGAATAAGCGGACCGTAGGTAAAAATCCTTTGATACTTCCCAGACGCCGAGTATGCCATATTCACCGCGCGCTCCACTCCGTAGCAGAAGCCCGCCGTCTTGGCAACGGTAATTTTAGCTATGCTCATGATCTACAAGCGCTCCTATTTCGTTCATTATCAGATCGCGCGCGCGGCGCAGCTCGCTTGAGGTTATTCCGTTTGTGCTTAAAAGCTTATAGGATATCGGCTTGCCGTAGCGGATGGTTATGCTTGTGCGGCGGAATTTTCTTTTTCTGATGATGATTCCAACCGGCAGAACGTCTGCCTTTGCCGCCGCGCTTATAAACGCAACTCCCGATTTGCCCTTGCCGAGCTTGCCGTCCTTCGAGCGGGTACCCTCTGGGAAAATCGTAAGATTATATCCCTTGTTTAAATACTCGACCGAGGTGTTGAGCGCGGTTCTGTCGCCGGAATCACGCTTTACCGGAAAAGCGTGAAACGCCTTTATCAGCGGAGCCAGAAGCTTGTTTTTTAACAGACTTTCCTTTGCCATATACGCGCTCGGGTTCTTGATTCCGGCAGAAACAAACACAGGGTCTGCCCATGTAAGATGATTCGGGGCGACTATGCACGCGCCTTCGGGGACATTTTCCCCGCCCTCATATTTAAGACTGAACGGAATTTTCAGCAGGAATCTTACAACCAGCCTAAGAATGGCGTAAAAAAACAGTTTGGTTTTTGAAATGCAGGATTTTTCAACCGTTATTTCTTCCCCGCCCGAAGCCGCCGGAAGGCTTTTATCATTCTTTTGCTCTGCGGTTTTCTCGGCAATTATCCTGCAAACGGCATCCACAGCTTCTTCGATCGACATATGCGAGGTATCAAGCTCGTAAGCGTCATCGGCTTTTTTCAGCGGAGAAATGTCACGGTGAGAATCGTTATAGTCCCGCTGGTTTATATCGCGCAGGACGTCATCATAGTTTACGTCCTGTCCGCGCTCCAAAAGTTCCTTATAGCGGCGGTTTGCGCGCTCCTCGGCGGAGGCGGTCATAAATATCTTTACCTGAGCGTTGGGCAGAATCACCGTTCCGATGTCCCTGCCGTCCATAACGATATCGTTCTCCCTTGCTATCGAACGCTGAAGCTCCAAAAGGAAGGCACGCACAGCCGGTATCGCCGAAACAGCCGAAGCAGCCATTGATATCTCATCGGTGCGAATCAGACCGGAAACATCCTCGCCGTTCAGCCGGACCGTCTGGCTGCCGTCAACATATTTAAGCTCGACCTTGATTTCGCTTAAAACGCCCTCGACGGCTGCGGAATCGCTTATGTCTATCCCATTTCGGGTGCAGTAAAGACCGATAGAGCGATAAAGCGCACCGGTATCAACATAAACATACCCCAGCTTTTTGGCGACGGCTTTCGCGATTGTCGACTTTCCGGCACCGCTCGGACCGTCCAGCGCACAGTTAATGGTCATGATTTTAGTCTCCTTTGTATTCGCAGATGGCTTTTGCCGCTGCATAAGCGGTCGAAAATGCTATCTGAAGATTATATCCGCCGGTTAAAGCGTCAACGTCTATTGTTTCGCCTGCAAAGTATAGTCCCTTTACAAGTTTAGATTCCATGCTCGCAGAATTTATCTCCTTAACGCTCACACCTCCGCGGGTGATGATAGCTTCGTCTATCGGTCTTAGCTTTAGCGGAGTCAGCTCAAACCGCTTAAGCAGGCGTTTTATGCGTTCTCTTTCCTCGTGAGTCACCTGATTGCATGGCTTATTCGGGTTTATATCTGCAAGGCTGATGAATGTCGAAATCATCTGCAAAGGCATAAGCCTTGACATAACCTTTGAGATTTCGCAGGAGGGAGTCTCGGAAAAATCTCTCTGAATCCGCCGCTCAAGCTGTTCTTCGGTAAGCCCCGGCTTTAAATCTATCGCTATTCTGTACTCTCCGGCTTCGAGCTTTTCTCTGTTCATATAGCAGGATGCCGTCAGCGACAGCGGACCCGCTATTCCGTAGGGCATAAAGCTAAGCTCGCCAAGCTCGGAATACACCGGCTTTTTCTTTCTGATGTCATACAGCGACAGGGTAACGTTTTTAAGCGCAAGCCCGCTCAAATACGCAACAAACCTTTCTTCGCACACAATCGGCACCAAAGAAGCCGATATTTCGGTTACGGTGTGTCCCAGCTTTTTTGCCATAGAATAGCCGTCTCCGGTCGAGCCGGTTGCGGGATAGGAGCTTCCGCCCGTGGACAAAATTACGTTTTCGGCATAATAGTCCCTGTCCGCACATTCAACGCCCGTAACTCTGCCGTTTTCGGCAAGTATTCTTAATGCTTTGTCCTTTACGACTACCGCGCGATACCTGCGCAGCTCCTTTTCCATAGCGTCGGCGATATCGTTGGCGTTGTCGCTGACCGGAAACACCCTTGCGCCGCGCTCGGTTTTAAGCTTAACTCCCCTTGTCTCGAACCAGTCCATAACATCCGCCGAGGAAAAACCGCTCAAAGCACTATACATAAACTTCGGGTTGCGGACTATATTCTTAATTATATTGTCGTTTGAGGAATTATTTGTCAGATTACATCTGCCCTTGCCGGTAATTCTCAGCTTTCTGCCAAGCTTGCGGTTCGGCTCGATGATTATTACCCTTTTTCCGGCTTTGGCTAAAAGGCAGGCTGAAAACATTCCAGCCGCGCCGCCGCCTATCACAATAACGTCGCTGTCAGTAAAATCGGTCATTATTTTCCTTTCGGTTATGCTTTCATGTTCTGCCTTTCGGACTTTTCATAAACGTCGTACTCCTCCCAAATCTCTTCAAGAGCCTTAAAGTTTCCGGCTACCGTATCATAATTCTTTATTGAAACCGCGACAATAAGCGCATTTATAAGGCTTAAAGGGGCTACAAGCGAATCTACAAATGAAACCATATCGCTTTTTGCCAGCAGGACGTTTGCGGCGTTCTGGGCAATCGGCGAATCCTTGCTGTCGGTTATGGCGATGGAATCCGCGCCCTTCGCCCTTGCATACGCCAGTGCGTTGACCGTCTGCTTGGAGTATCTCGGGAAGGATATACCTATCAGAAGATCCTTGGAATCAAGCCGCATAAGCTGCTCATAAAGCTCGGAGCGACTGCCTGTTTCAACTATGGTGACGTTCGGAAGCATCAGCTTAAAGTAATATCCCATAAACGAAGCCAATGCCGCCGAGCTGCGTATTCCCATTATGTAGATATGTTTGGCGGATATTATGCTGTCAACAGCCGCGTTGAAGGCTGTATCGGTGGTCTGCTCCAAGGTCTTTGCTATATGCTCGATGTCGTTTTGCAGGACTTTGCGCAAAACCTCGCCGTCTTTCAGCCTGTCCAGCGTTACCTCTATTCTCTGAACCGCCGTCAGCCTGTTGCGCATAGCTTCCTGAAGAGCGCGCTGAAAGTCGGGATATCCCTCAAAGCCTAGCTCGGAAGCGAACCTGACTACGGTGGACTCGCTTATCCCAACGCTTTCGCCCAGCTTTGCAGCTGTCAGATACGCCGCTTTTTCATAATGCGTCAGAATAAAATCCGCAATTTTTCTATGACTTTTAGAGGCGTTGGACTTTTTGTCCTCCAAAAGCTCAAATAAATCCTGATTCATGTTTTCGACCTTGCCTTTCCGATAAAATTCAGACCTGCGCGGTAAAAATACTTATTTCATGACTCTTTTAAGCAGGGCTTGTATCCGCTCCTGCCTTGATTTTGTTTCCTGCTCGTCGGCGATGTACACGCCGTTTTCCTGCCGGATAACCATTCCCTCGCGGGCGTTTTCGGGGAGAGAAGCTTTATCTATGGCTACTGTTTTCTCGTCAACGGTTTCGCAGACGGCGGTTTTGCCCTCGAATCTGTCAATAATATACTTTTCACTCATTTTCGCGATTCCCGCCTTTCATTATATCATATCTCTACGGCTCTTTTTCCGTCTCAACGCCTATGCCGCCCTCGGTGCAGGTGAATACTATGCTTCCGTTCTTGTCCGTTCGCAGAATGGTTTCGCAGTTCTTTCTTAGCCGCGAAACAACGTCGGGGTTCGGGTGATTATAGCTTATGCCGTCGCACTCGATAACGCAGTAGGTCGGCGAAACAGCCTCCAAAAACTTCTGGCAGGAGGAGGTCGCGCTTCCGTGATGACCCACCTTTAAAACATCCGCCGAGATATCCGTTCCGGCGTTTACAAGCTGCATTTCCTGCGTTGCCTCCAAATCGCCCGTGAACAGAAACGCGCTTCCCTGATACTCGTATTTTACAAGAGTGGAATAGTTATTGTAATTATCCCCCGAATACTCGGTCTGAATAATAGTTATCGTTCCGCCGCCGAAAGAAAATGTCCGGTTTTCGGAGTACTCCGCTTCGACGTTTTTGCTGTCAATAGCCGTCAGCAGACGCTCGTAGCTTTTGGTTGCCGGCACAAATTCATCCGGAATACGCGGCATTATCACCTTTCCAACCTCTATTTCGGAGGAAATCACCTTTGAAAGCCCGCCGATATGGTCGGAGTGCGGATGCGTGGCAACGATATAGTCAAGCTTTGAGATGTTAAGATCTCGGATATACTCTAAAACCGTGCTGCCGTACTCCTTTTCTCCGCCGTCTATCAGCATTGCCGAGCCGTCGTCGGCGACAATCAGCTCGCAGTCGCCCTGACCTACATCTATAAAATGGACGTATGAGCAGACGTCCGATACTGCCGGAAGATTGCCGTTATTCGTTGCACCGACATCAATTCTGCCGGACATAACGGCATAAATAGCAAGCGTTGCCGCGATTACAACAAGTGCCGCTATTGCAAGCCAACCGTAATCTATATGAAGATTATGAGCTTTTCCTTTCTTTTCTGACATTTATTGTGTTCCTTTCGGATAAGCAAAACTACCTTTTGCGCCTTGGGCGCGATTCCGGCTGCCGTCTGCCATTTGACTTGCCGGACATATTTCCACGCGGTCTGCCCTTAACGTCTTTGGTAGACTGATTCTTTTTTCTGAGATATTCCGTGTCCGGCTTTACAAGGCACTCCTTGCCGTTGCCTATAAGCTCCTCCCTGCCCGCCTTTTCAAGCGCTTCGATAACCTTGCGCTGATTTGCGGGCAAAAAGTACTGCAAAAGTGCCCTCTGCAAGGCTTTGTCATGAGGATCCTTTGCGACATACACCGGCTTCATGGTGTAGGGGTCCAAGCCGGTATAGAACATACAGGTGGAAATGGTTCCCGGGGTGGGATAAAAGTCCTGCACCTGCTCGGGATGGAGATTATTCTCTTTTAGAAAGACCGCAAGCTCCACCGCTTCCTTAATAGTGCTTCCCGGGTGCGAGGACATCAGATATGGAACAAGGTACTGTTCCATATGCTGCCTGCCGGTTATCTCGTAAAACTTTTTCTGAAAGCGCTTATACGCTTCGATATGCGGCTTGCCCATTTTATCCAGTACCGCCGCAGAGCAATGCTCCGGCGCAACCTTAAGCTGACCGGATATGTGATATTTTATAAGCTCGTTTATAAACTCGTCGCTCTTGTCCTCCATAAGATAATCATAACGTATGCCGGAGCGGATGAACACCTTTTTCACGCCCGGAATAGCTCTCAGCTTGCGCAGGATGTCAAGATATTCGGTGTGGTCAACCTGCAAATTCGGACACGGCTGTGGAGCCAAGCACTTTCTGCCCTTGCACAAGCCCTGCTCCAGCTGCTTCTTGCAGGAGGTCACCCTGAAATTAGCCGTGGGACCACCTACGTCGTGAATATATCCCTTAAATCCCGGGAGCTTGGTTAAAAGCTCAGCTTCCTTTAAAACAGATTCCTCGCTCCGCACAGATATCTTTCTTCCCTGATGCAAAGCAATCGAACAGAAGTTGCAGAAGCCGAAGCACCCGCGGTTGTGGGTTATCGAAAACTGAACCTCTTTTATCGAAGGCACTCCGCCCTCGGCTTCATACATCGGGTGATAGTTTCTTTTATACGGCAGCGAGTACACCTCGTCCAGCTCTTCGGTTGTCAGAGCATACGGCGGAGGGTTCTGCACAAGCATCATCGAGCCGTGGCGCTGAAGGATGGTCTTGCCGTAAACCTCGTCCTGCTGGTCGTACTGTATGCGGCAGGCTTTGGCATACATCTCTTTGGACCGGCAAACCATCTCATAGGATGGGCACTCCACCCCGCCGTATGGGGTCTCGACCGTCGGGCAGAGGTAGCAGGTGCCCCTAACATCTCGGATAGAATGAACGTCCTCGCCGGCTTTAAGCCTGTTTGCAAGCTCGACAATGCAATTTTCGCCCATTCCGAACATTAATATATCCGCCTTTGAATCCACCAGAACCGAGGGGCGGACGGCGTCGTCCCAATAATCGTAATGCGCAAACCGGCGCAAAGAGGCTTCCAATCCGCCCAGCAGAATTGGGGTATCTGGATATAGCCTTCTTAAAATGTTTGAATAAACTATTACCGCCCTGTCGGGACGTCTGCCAGCTTTATTTCCTGGAGAATAAGCGTCAAAATCGCGGCGTTTTTTAGCAACCGAGTAATGCGCCACCATGGAATCTATATTTCCCGCCGAAACCAAAAAACCAAGCTTAGGCTTGCCAAGGCGCATAAAGTCGCCGTCGGATTTCCAGTTTGGCTGAGGAATGATTCCAATTGTAAAGCCGTTATGTTCGAGCACGCGGGATATTATAGCTGCGCCAAAGCTGGGGTGATCGACATAAGCGTCCCCTAAAATGTAGACAAAATCAAACTGCTCTATTCCAAGCTTCAGCATTTCTTCGCGCGATACCGGCATGAAGCCGCTTTCGGTATTCATTACAGCTCCGCTTTCAGTGTTCATTAAAGCTTTGCTTTCAATGCTCATTGAAGCTTTGCTCTCAATGCTCATTGAAGCTTTGCTCTCAATGCTTGTCATAGTTCTTCACCGCTTCCGGCATTGACCGATTCGGTAAGCATGGAGTTCTTTCTCTCCAGCCACTGCGAGCGGGTCAGCCTGACCTCGCGGGGCTTTGCGCCGTCCGCCGGACCTACTATTCCCATCTCTTCAAGCTCGTCCATGATGCGCGCTGCTCTGGCATAGCCAAGCTTTAATCTTCGCTGCAAATAGGAGGTCGAAGCCTGTCCCGCTTCTACCACCACTTCTATTGCGCGCTCGGTCATGTTATTGTCTGAACCCGAATCGGAAGAAGCCTCCTGCGCGGGCTTTTCGCCCTTTGCAACAGGAATATGCTTTTCAACCTCGGAGGCAACCTCTTCGTCGTACTGAGACGAGGTCTGAGCCTTGAGAAAGTCGACTACCCTCTTTATCTCTTCGGTTGCAACATAGCTTCCCTGAACTCTTACCGGCTTGCCAAGACCTACCGGCTTATACAAAAGGTCGCCGTTTCCAAGCAGCTTTTCCGCTCCGCCTTCGTCTAAAATTACCCTTGAATCCATCTGATTCGACACCTTTAAGGCAACTCTTGAAGGGATATTTGCCTTGATAAGACCGGTTACAATGTCAACTCGCGGGCTTTGCGTTGCTATGATAAGATGCATACCCGCAGCACGGGCAAGCTGAGCCAGACGGCAGATTGAATCCTCAACCTCTTTGGGGGCTGCCATCATAAGGTCGGCAAGCTCGTCCACCACTATTACTATCTGGGGGATAGGAGTTAAAACGTCGCTGTCCTTAGCCATCTTGTTGTAGTCCTTCAGATCGCGGACTCCGTTGTCTGCAAAAAGCTTGTATCGCTTAAGCATCTCGGTGACCGCCCATCCCAGCGCGCCCGCCGCCTTTTTGGCTTCGGTGACAACGGGGATCAGCAAATGCGGTATGCCGTTATACACAGGAAATTCAACCTGCTTGGGGTCTACAAGAATCAGCTTTACCTCGTCGGGCGAAGCATTATAGAGTATGCTCATGATTATAGAGTTTGTAAACACCGATTTACCTGAACCGGTAGTACCCGCAATCAGGATATGCGGCATTTTTGAGATATCGCCGACAATAATTTTGCCTTCGATGTCCCTGCCGACAGGGAAGCTCAATTTGGAGTTTGCGCCCCTGAACTCGTCGCTGTCGATAAGCTCTCTTATGCAGACTGTTTCGCGAACCTTGTTTGCAAGCTCGATTCCCACAGCCGCCTTTCCGGGGATGGGTGCTTCAATACGAACGCCGTTTGCGGCAAGATTCAGCGCGATATCGTCGGCAAGGCTGGTTATTTTGCTTACCTTAACACCCGCCGCGGGCTGCAACTCATATCTCGTTACCGAGGGACCGCGATGGATTCCTACTATCCTTGTAACAACCCCGAAGCTCTTTAAGGTGTCTACCAAGGTTTCGGCGTTCTTGTCGGTTTCTATAAGAAGGTCGTCGCTTTCGACGGCGTGGCTTGCAGGGTTTAAAAGCTCTATCGGCGGAACGGAATAGCCCGAAACATCGGCGTCGTCCATCTCAATAAGAGTGGTCTGACCGTCTTTTTCAACATATATCGGGTTGACCGAATCGTCCTCACCGGTGGGAACAGCCTCCTCAGCAGGCTTTAGCTTGGCGTCGTCAAGCTTGGAGGTGGGCTCCGCTATGCGAAGCGGCGGGATATCCTTGGGTTCTTCCGCGTGGACAGGCTCTTCCTTAATCGGCTCCTGCGGTACGGGTGCAGGCGCGGGAGCTTCCTCCACAGGTGCGGCAGGCTCAGCCAGCTTTTCGGGTTCATCCGGCATGATAAAGTCGGCAGGCATTCTTTCGCCCTTGCGCTTTTTGCGGGGCTTTGAGTCCTGCACTTCGGCGGACTGAGCGTCGGTCGTGTGGGCAGGCATATCGTCGGTAATGAACTTGGCAATATCCACCCTGCGATCCTTTTCGCGGGCGGCTTCCTCGGCAAGCTGCTTCTGACGGGCTTCCTCGCGTTCAAGCCGCTTTATGGCTGCCTCCTCGCTGCTTTCGTTCAAAGAAGCCTTCAGGCGGGATATCCATGCGGCTATCTTTCTGAAAACATCTACAAATGTAATATTCGTCAAAAGCATTACGAACAAAAGTATCAGCAGAATTATAATTATCAGGGCGCAGACCTCGCCGCAAAGACCGGTCAGCGCGCCGCCCAGAAATATGCTGAGTGCGCCGCCGCCCTGATGGTTTATCGAGCCGTTCTGATAAAGATTTGTAAGCTTGGCTGTAAAGTCCTCCCCGACAAATGCGCCTGCCTTGGAGGTAAAGCCATAGATTATTTCAAACATCGGGCTTACAAGAAGTATCAGCAAAAGTCCCTGAACAAGCTTTACCACAACCGCGCTTTTGGACTTATCTAAAGCCAGCATTATCGCCACATATATGACAATAGGCGCGACGAGTGCCGCGCTTATTCCGAACAGTCCCCACATTATCATCTGCATGCTGTTCCACAGCGACTCGCCATTAAGCCATGTTAAGAATATAAGGAACACGCCCACGATGGACAGCACCGTTGACCACATTCTGTGCTTTTGTATTCTTTTTGCTTCACTTACCGCCTTAGTATTCTTTTTTGCCGTGGAGGTTCTTTTGCGGGTAGAAGCAGATGATTTCTGCGCCATTTTATAACATCCTTTTTATGTATTTTTATCCGATTACAAGTGCATGA
>ENA-UOOC01001987-UOOC01001987.1-human-gut-metagenome-genome-assembly--contig:-C48old-NODE-1987-length-16214-cov-5.442787_pt1 | contig 16214 bp, 18 predicted proteins | sample MGYA00242469_ERZ724016 | MGnify/ENA metagenome assembly ERZ724016 | reverse complement strand
ATCGAGGGCTTTTCTTTTCTTCACAACCTGTGGTCAAAGCTGTGGATAACTTTGTGGAAAACAACTTTTCCACAACTTCTTGGGGCAGCTGAGAGTCTGCCCACTAGAGTCTTAGGATGCGTGCATCTGACGCGAATAGTTATGCACTTCATCAACCAGGATGCGAACCGCTTCCGGATCCGTATGCTGATTGATGCCGTGACCGAGGTTAAAGACGTGGCCGCCATTGCCAACCTTGCCGAAGCTGTCGATCACGCGACGTGCTTCGCGACGGATGGAAGCTTCATCGGCAAAAAGAACGGCTGGATCGAGGTTGCCCTGAAGAGCCACCGCATCCTGCACACAGGCACGGGCTTTGGTGAGATTCACTGTCCAGTCCAGACCGATACAGTCAGCGCCCGTTGCAGCCATTTCCTTGAGCCACAAGCCGCCACCTTTAGTAAAGAGAATGACCGGAACCTTCTCACCGTCGTTTTCGCGGATGAGCCCGTCGACGATCTGCTTCATATACTTCAGGCTAAATGCTTCGAAGCAACCGTCGGCCAAGGCGCCGCCCCAGGTGTCAAAAATCTGGACCGCCTGAGCGCCCGCCAAAATCTGCGCATTGAGGTATGCCGTCACGGCGCGTGCGTTGACATCCAAAATTCGGTGCAACAGATCCGGGCGCGAGTACATCATCTTCTTGATCGTCGCAAAATCCTTGGAACTGCCGCCTTCAACCATGTAGCAAGCAAGCGTAAAGGGCGATCCGGAAAAGCCGATCAGAGGAACTCGGTTGTTGAGCTCGCGGCGAATCACACGCACGGCTTCGGTAACGTAACCGAGACTTTCTTCAATATCGGGAACATACAAGGCGTTGACAGCTTCTTCGCTTTGCACGGGCTTGGCAAAGACCGGACCTTCACCGGCAACGAAACTCAAACCAAGCCCCATCGCATCGGGCACAGTAAGAATGTCCGAGAAAAGAATAGCGGCATCCAGACCATAACGATCTACCGGCTGCAGCGTCACCTCACAAGCCGCATCAGGACACTTGGCCAAAGCAAGGAACGACCCGAGGCGCGCACGCGTGGCGTTGTATTCAGGCAAATAGCGGCCGGCCTGACGCATCAGCCACAACGGGGTATAGTCGGTATGTTCGCGCTTGAGCGCTCGCAAAAAAGTGTCGTTGATCGGTTTCATGGCAAAAAATTCTGTACAAAGCGTCCGAGAAAGCACGGATTCTCGCACACCAAACCTTTGTTCTTGGTTAAGAGCGGACGACGAGGGCGTTGTCTTAAGCGTTCACGCTCGCCCCGGCGCCAAGAAAGACGCCGTTGCGGGAATCTTTGACGGTAAGCTGAAAGTGGCGCTTGCCGCACCTCCCGTTGACGGGAAAGCGAACGCCAAACTTTGCGCATTTCTCGCTAAGAAAGTCGGCACGACCAAATCCGGCGTGACGCTGATCTCGGGCGAAACTTGTCGGGAAAAGCGGGTTCGCATTACCGGCATCGCGCCCGAGGCAGTATTGGTAGCGTTATGCCCCGAAGAGAATTAGCGGATGACCAGCACGGGACGGTCAGCTTCGGCAAGCGTCTTTTGCGTTTCGGAACCTAGGAAAAGGCTGCCGAGCGAGCCCAGACCGCGGCTGGCCATCACGATAAAGCGTGCATCGTAGCGCATGGCAACATCGAGAATGCCTTCATGCGGCGTGGCAGCATGTTCGGCAATAACCTGATACCGAATGCCGGCAGCCTCGGCTTCCTCCACAATAGTCTGCAAACGATCGCGGACTTCCTGCGGTTCGCCCTCCAAACCGTTTTCAGGAGCATCACCTTTGACAACCGTCATGCCCAGAAGCGGCAGACCGAGCGTTTTGGCCAATTCGACAGCGGTCGTCACACCTTTTTCAGACAGGCTGCTGCCGTCGGTGCAAACCTGAATCACATCCGTAAAGTCTTGTGCATCCATCGAGATGCTCCTTTCTCATTAATTCCAACAAAGTGCCGCGCTAAAGGCGGCTGTCTCTCGAATCCTAGCGCAAGGCTCGGTGACCTGTCACGCTCAAAACAAAAGAAAAACGGCCTTTTCTCCGACGCACCTCGTGAAAACAAGGATGCGCCTTGAAAAGGCCGCTTCTCCAAGCAAGGCGTCTTCACGCCGTTGCGCAAGGTCAGTGACGCATGCGCTTGATGTAGGCGATCTGTGCAGCCAGTGCTGCCATGGTCGCTTCGAGCTTGGCAATCTCCATGTTGCTCTGCGCCTTGGCGCGGTGAAGCTTCGCTTCTTCGAGCGCCTGCTTCGCCTTGGCTTCATCAAGATCCTTGCTGCGGATGGCCGTGTCGGCCAGAACAGTCACGCGGTCGGGCTGCACCTCAAGGATACCGCCTGCGACGAACACATTTTCCTGCGCGCCTTCCGTCGTCGTGATGCGCACGGCACCGGGACGAATGCGGGTAAGCAGAGGAACGTGTCCGGGCAGAATACCGAGCTCGCCTTCCTGACCGGGCAAAGCCACAAAACTGGCTTCACCGGAGAAGATGGACTCTTCTGCGCTGACGACGTCAACAAAAATCGTAGCCATAGATTGCTCCGTTAAATCGGCTTGATGCCGGTGCACTGCGGAGAACAGTGTTCAACGCTTTTCTCCGCAGGTGCAATGAGCCGGAATTACTTGATCGTCTTAGCCTTTTCGAAGGCTTCGTCAATCGTGCCGACCATGTAGAAGGCCTGTTCCGGCAGCTGATCGCATTCGCCGTCAACAATCATCTTGAAGCCACGGATCGTTTCCTTGAGCGGAACGTACTTACCGGGCGAGCCCGTAAACACTTCGGCCACGTGGAAGGGCTGGGACAGGAAGCGCTGGATCTTACGAGCACGCGTCACGGCGAGCTTGTCTTCCGGCGACAATTCGTCCATACCGAGAATTGCGATGATGTCGCGCAATTCCTTGTACTTCTGCAGCGTTTCCTGAACGCGGCGGGCGACCGTGTAGTGTTCTTCGCCGATGATGTTGGGGTCGACCTGACGGGACGTGGAGTCGAGCGGGTCAACGGCCGGGTAGATACCCAGAGCTGCAATGTCACGGCTCAACACAACGGTGGCGTCCAAGTGGCTGAAGGTAGTAGCCGGGGACGGGTCAGTCAAGTCGTCAGCGGGAACGTACACAGCCTGAATCGAGGTAATGGAACCCGTCTTCGTGGAGGTGATTCGTTCCTGGAGCTTGCCCATTTCTTCGGCCAGCGTCGGCTGGTAGCCCACAGCAGAAGGCATACGGCCGAGCAAAGCGGACACTTCGGTACCGGCAAGAGTGTAACGGTAAATGTTGTCAATGAAGAGCAGGATGTCGCGGCCTTCATCACGGAAGGCTTCAGCCATCGTCAGGCCCGTCAAAGCAACACGCAGACGGTTGCCCGGCGGTTCGTTCATCTGACCGAACACCATGGCCACCTTGTCGAGAACCTTGGACTCTTCCATTTCATGGTAGAAGTCGTTACCTTCACGGGTACGTTCACCGACGCCGGCAAACACGGAATAACCACCGTAGGCCTTAGCGATGTTGTTGATGAGCTCCATCATGTTGACGGTCTTGCCCACACCAGCGCCGCCGAACAGACCGATCTTGCCGCCCTTGGCGAACGGGCAGATCAAGTCAATAACCTTAATGCCGGTTTCGAGCAGATCCACGGACGGGCTCAGTTCGTCGAACTTGGGAGCTTCGCGGTGAATCGTACGGCGTTCGTCTTCGCCGATGGGACCGCAGTCATCGATAGGACGGCCGAGCACGTCCATGATGCGGCCCAGGGTCTTGTGACCGACCGGCACGGAGATGCCGGCACCGGTCGAGCGAACCTTCATGCCGCGCTGCAGACCTTCGGACGAGCCCATGGCAATGGTGCGCACCACGCCGTCGCCCAGCTGCTGCTGCACTTCAAAAGTCAGGCCGGCTTCGGCCAGGGTATTGTTCTCATCCTGTTCAAGGATAAGAGCGTCATAAACCTTCGGCATCGCGTCGCGGGGGAATTCAACGTCCACCACAGCGCCGATGACCTGAACGATTTGTCCGATACTCATTGGTTTTTCCTCGGTATTCAAATCTGTTTCTTAAGACACGGCGGCGGCACCACCGACAATTTCGGTGATTTCCTTCGTAATGCCGGCCTGACGGGTCTTGTTATAGACGAGCTGCAGTTCACCGATCAACTTCTTGGCGTTGTCCGAAGCGGCCTTCATGGCCACCATACGGGCAGACTGCTCGGAAGCCATGTTTTCTGCAACCGACGAATAAATCAAAGCTTCGACGTAGCGCTTGAGCAATTCGTCGAGCACGGTCTGCGCATTCGGTTCGTAAATGTAGTCCCACGAATACGCATGCGGTTTTTCCCCGAGGGATGCGAGCTTGTCGTCGGTAAGCGGCAAAAGCTGCTCAATGACAGGTTCCTGCTTCATCGCGTTGATAAAGCGCGAATAAGCGAGGTACACGCAATCAACCTTGCCCTGCGCGTACGCATCAAGCTGTACGCGGATGGCACCCAGAAGGCGTTCCAGCTGGGGGTGATCGCCAAGCTGAACAGCCTGACTCACCACTTCGAGACCGGCGTGACCGCAGAATGCGACAGCCTTGTTACCAATGGCTGTCACCTGCAACGTCACGCCCTGTTCGCGAAGCTCGGTTGCCTTGTGCAGAACCTGTCGCTGAATGTTCGTATTCAGCGCACCGGCCAGACCCTTGTCCGTGGTCACCATAATGAGCGCGGCCTTACCGGTCTGAACCTTGTGCTTGACGAGGAACGGATGGCTGTAGTCCGCACGGGCGCTTGCAAGATGCGCAATGATATTGCGCACCTTGTCGGCGTACGGGCGGGCTGCGCGCATACGATCCTGAGCCTTACGCATCTTCGAGGCCGCAACCATCTCCATCGCCTTGGTGATCTTGCGCGTGTTTTGCACGCTCTTGATCTTTCCGCGAATTTCCTTTGTACTAGGCATGTGGTCCTCTCAGAGTGTGTTGGTGCCGATTACCACGCACCGTTCTTCTTGAACTCTTCGATGGCAGACTTCATGATGGCGCCGTCTTCCTTGGACAGCTCCTTCTTCTGCTCGATGCGTTCAACCAGATCGGCGTGGTGCTGCTGCAGGTATTCGCGCATGGCGCGTTCGCACTTGAGAGCGTCCTTAACGGCCACATCGTCAAATGCACCCATTTCAACAGCGTACAACGTCACAGCTTCTTCCCAAACCTGCAACGGCTGGTACTGGGGCTGCTTCATGAGTTCGGTCACCACACGGCCGCGTTCAAGCTGCTTGCGGGTAGCTTCGTCAAGGTCGCTGGCGAACTGAGCAAACGCAGCCAGTTCACGGTACTGAGCCAGAGCCAGACGAACACCGCCACCGAGCTTCTTGATAATCTTGGTCTGAGCTGCACCACCCACGCGGGACACCGAGATGCCGGGGTTAATAGCAGGACGGACACCGGCGTTGAACAAGTCGGTTTCCAAGAAGATCTGGCCGTCGGTAATGGAAATCACGTTCGTCGGAACGAAGGCGGTCACGTCACCGGCCTGCGTTTCAATGATCGGCAAAGCGGTCATCGAACCGGTCTTGCCCTTGACAGCCCCCTTCGTGAAGCGTTCGACATAAGCCGGGTTCACGCGAGCGGCACGTTCGAGCAGACGGGAGTGCAGGTAGAACACGTCGCCGGGATAGGCTTCGCGTCCGGGCGGACGACGCAGCAGCAGGGAAATCTGGCGATAAGCCCAAGCCTGCTTGGTCAAGTCGTCGTAAACGATCAGGCTGTCCTGACCGCGGTCACGGAAGTATTCGCCCATCGTGGCGCCCGCGTAGGGAGCGATGTACTGCAGAGCGGCGGATTCGGAAGCCGTAGCAGCCACAATGATGGTGTATTCCATGGCGCCGTGCTCTTCGAGCTGACGCACCACGTTGGCAATCGTGGAAGCCTTCTGGCCGATAGCCACGTAAACGCAGATAAGGTCCTTGCCCTTCTGGTTGATGATCGTATCGATAGCGATAGCCGTCTTACCGGTCTGGCGGTCACCAATGATCAATTCACGCTGACCGCGGCCGATCGGGATCATGGCGTCAACGGACTTCAGACCCGTCTGAACCGGCTGGCTCACGGACTGACGATCAATCACGCCGGGAGCAACCTTTTCAACCACGTCGAATTCTTCGGTGGCAATCGGGCCCTTGCCGTCAATCGGCTGGCCGAGCGCGTTCACCACACGGCCGATCAGAGCCGGACCGACGGGAACGGAAAGGATGCGACCGGTGGTCTTAACCGTATCGCCTTCGGAAATGTGTTCGTAGTTGCCGAGAATAACGGCACCGACGGAATCACGTTCAAGGTTGAGCGCGAGGCCATAGGTATTGCCGGGGAATTCCAGCATTTCGCCCTGCATCACGTCGTGAAGACCGTGCACGCGGCAAATACCGTCGGTCACCGAAACCACGGTGCCCTGGGTACGGAGATCAGCCGAAACCCCGAGGCCTTCGATTCGCTGCTTCAGCAGTTCGCTGATTTCACTAGGATTAAGTTGCATTCTTAGAGCTCCGAAATTTATGCGGTGAGCGCCGCCTTCATCTGCGCAAGACGCGCACGTACCGAACCGTCAAGCACCTGGTCTCCCACACGGATGCTGACACCGCCGATAAGGTCCTTATTGATGGACACTTCGGGACGGAGCGTCACTCCGGGGAACTTCGTGCTGAGCGCTTTGACAAGCTGGTCGACGTCCTTCTTGGTGAGGGCGTAGGCGGACTCGATGTAGGCGTCAGCGACACCTTCGGATTCGTTTTTAAGCGCACGGAACTGCGCGGCGATCTCGGGCAAAGCACAGAGACGACCATTTTCGATGACTGTGCGCAGAAGGCCTTTCAGCTCGGAGGGAGCCTCCTCGCCGATCGACCCGGCAAGCAGGTCATACATCTGGTCATCGGTCACCTTAGGATCGGACACGAGTTCGGCAACCTGCGGTTCGGAAACCGCAGAGCTGAGAGCAAAGAGCGACTGCTCAATCTCAGCGGCCTGCGCGGTGTCCCCACGGTCTGCAAGAGCCTTCCAGAGGCCTTGAGCGTAAGGGCGGGCAATCGTCGAAAGTTCAGCCATGATTAGAGCTTCGCCTTAAGTTGTTCAAGAAGCTGTGCGTGAACGGTCTTGTCCACTTCGCGAGCAAGAATCTGCTCGGCACCGGCCACAGCGAGAGCGGCAACTTCGTCACGAAGCTGTTCGCGGGCACGCTGCATTTCCTGTGCGGCCTCAGCCTTAGCGCTCGCAATGATGCGATCGGCTTCAGCCTGGGCGCGTTCCTTGGCATTTTCAACAATCGCTGCGCCGCGCTTTTCACCGTCAGAGACGATGGTCGTCGCATGAGCACGTGCTTCTGCTTCGATCTCGCGGCCCTTGGCCTGGGCTTCGGCAAGAGCTTCATTGCTCTTGTCAGCAGCGGCAAGACCCTGAGCGATCTTGTTTTGGCGTTCTTCGATCGCTTTGATCAAAGGCGGCCAGATGAACTTCATCGTGATCCAGCATCCGATGAAGAACACCACCATCTGTACAAACAGAGAGGCATTAATGTTCATTGTCAACCCCGTTTTTGCCGCACACCTCAGCGGCGGATCGGCTTTTCAACCACCGCCGTCAAGGTGTTCGCGGCAACGTCAATTAAAAATAGACGGTATTGGATCGAGCCTTGTGCGTCGATCCTTCAAACCGGGATTAGCCGGCGAACGGGTTGGCAAAGGCGAACATCATGGCCACGCCGACGCCGATAAGGAAGGCAGCGTCGATCAGGCCGGCGAGCAGGAACATCTTCGTCTGAAGGGTGTTCATGAGCTCAGGCTGGCGAGCGGCAGATTCGAGGTACTTGGAACCCATGATGCCGATGCCAATGCAGGCGCCTATGGCACCGAAGGCGATAATGAGGCCGGAGGCCAGGGCAACCATAGCAACGTTGGTCATTGCAAACTCCTTAAGTTTTTCCAGTTAGGAATGAAAAGAGAAAGAAAGGAAAAAATAGCCATCAGTGTCCGTCATGAGCCTGACCAATGTAAACCAAGGTCAGCATCATCATGATGAACGCCTGAAGCAGAACGATCAAAATGTGGAACAACCACCAGCAAAGGCCGGCAAAAATCTGGCCGAACACGCTCAACGAGCCCCCGAACACGCCGAAGCTCATGGCATAGCCGCCAAGCAGAGCGATCAGGAAGAAGAGCAGTTCACCTGCGTACATGTTGCCAAAGAGTCGCATGCCGAGACTGACAGTCTTAGCAAGATACTCAATGATATTCAATGCACAGTTAAAGGGCCACAACAGGAAGTGGTTGCCGAACGGAGCCGAGAACAGCTCGTGGAACCAACCGCCTGCACCTTTAATCTTAAAGCCGTAGTACAGACTCAGCAGCAGCACAGCAATGGAAATACCCATCGTGCCGTTCAAGTCTGCCGTCGGCAGCGGACGCAAGTAGTGGATGCCGAAAAGACCAGCAATTGCGGGCAGCAAGTCGACAGGAATCAGGTCGATTGCGTTCATCAGTACGACCCAGACGAAAACCGTCAGTGCACAGGGAGCGATAAAGGTACGATCGCCATGCACAATCGATTTACTCTGTTCTTCCACCATGTCCACAAGCATTTCGACGGCGCACTGGAACTTGCCCGGCACACCGCTCGTGGCGTTCTTTGCGGCGCGGCGAAGCAACCACAACGAAACAACCAGCATGAGAATGGAAAAGAAGATGGTGTCGTAGTTGATGACCGAAAAGTCAATGATTGACTGCATCTTGCCGGAGGCATTATGCGTCAGGTGGTGAAGCATGTATCCGGTTGAGCTAAGTGCTCCTTCTGTAGCCATAACCAAATCCCTTTGGGTCTCAGTGTTTAATAAAGATAGAAATCATCAGTCCGAACACCCCGGCGATGATGCCGGCAAGCATTGCAGGCCAGTTGAGATCTGTGAAGAACTTCGCCGTCAGCGCAAAGAGCACGCAGATTACGAAAATCTTAAGAAGCTCGCCCAGAAGTATCAGCGCCGGAGCCACCGGCTTTTTACTTCCGAGGCTACGTAACAGATACAAAGCGAACATAGCGTTGGGGACCGCAACACACAAACCACCGAACATAGCAGACAAACCCGCCCCCGAACCGAAACCGATCCAAAAGACGAGTGCTGTTACGACGATGGCTGCAAATTGCCAGAGCACGACACGAACCAATTCCTCACGATTCATACCGTGCCGAACCCCCCTTTTTAAATGGCGCTATTTTACGTGTGTACATACTCTTTAACAAGTATCTGAAGGGCTTAAAGTCCTTACCACCACAGAGGTAGGCGGCGGCGCATTCTGCCAGTTTTTTCGCGGGTTTGCCAAATCTTAAGAGGATTTGCCATCCGCCGCCTGCTTCCGTATCACGAAACCAAAGCGCCCAACAAGGCTCGCGCTCTTGTTACATTTTCTCCGGCGCAAGCTTGGCAATGAGCGCGTCCAGATCGTCTAGGTCAGCAAAATCGATTACGATTTTTCCTCGTCCCTTCTTCCCATACACAACATGCACGGGGGCTCCGATCGATTCGGCCAGACGCTCTTCAAGAATCCGGTCATCCGCGCTCTGCTCTTTCTTGGCGTCTTTAGATTTCTTTTCTTCGCCTTTATCCGTCAGACGAGCAATCAACCGCTCGGTCTCACGAACGGACAAATCCTTGGCCACGATCTCGTTGGCAACCTGAATTTGCTCAGCACCGGACAAAGCCAGCAAGGCTCGAGCATGTCCCATGTCAATCTTGCCGTCGGCAAGCATCTGCTTGACCGCTTCGGTCAGATTCAGCAATCGCAATAGGTTGGTCGTTGCAGAACGACTACGCCCGATGGCTTCAGCTGCCTGCTCATGGGTATACCCGAATTCTTCGATCAGACGACTCACACCAGCAGCTTCTTCTACCGCGTTCAAATCTTCGCGCTGCATGTTTTCAATCAGCGCCATCGCAAGAGCACTCTTGTCGTCAACTTCTCGCACAATGGCAGGAACCGTTTTTTTGCCTGCAAGTTTGCTGGCCCGGTAACGCCGTTCGCCGGCGATGATCTCGTAGCGGCCGCTTGCGAGCGGACGCACGATGATCGGACTGATCACGCCCTGCTGTCGAATCGAATCGCTCAGTTCTTGAAGCTTTTCCTGTTCGATCAGCGTACGCGGCTGATACTTGCCCGCTTTAAGCTGACTGATTTCAATCTCTCGAACGGCCGGTCCCGCATTTTGTTCTTGAGCTGCCGTTGCAGCAGCCTTAGCCTTTGCCGGCGTCGGAATGTTGGCAGGCACCTCGGCGCCCAACAAGGAAGACAGGCCCCGACCGAGGCGACTGGTTTTCTTAGGTGGCATAACGCGTTACTCCTTTTGCACGGCTTGCACTTCGTCTTTGACACGACGAATCAGTTCACGGCCGAAATCAAGATAAGCCTTGGCACCCGTACTGGTCTTCTTGTAATACATCACGGGTTTACCGAACGAGGGCGCTTCCGCCAAACTGACATTACGCGGAATCACCGTATCAAACACTACAGCACCGAAAGTTTGGATCAGCTCATTGCTCACAAGGTTCTGCAATGAGATTCGCGGGCTGTACATCACACGCAATACGCCGATCACCTTGAGATTCGGATTCTTGTTGGCCACGACACGATTGATCGTCTCAACAAGATCACTCAAACCTTCCATCGCGTAATACTCGCACTGCATCGGAACAATCACACCCATTGCGCAACACAAAGCATTTACGGTGATAAGAGACAGAGAAGGTGGGCAATCGATCAAAATGAAGTCATAGCTGTCTTCAACCTTTGCCAGAATGTTCTTGAGCAAATTGTCTCGATCCTTCATCTCGGCAATTTCAAGTTCAGCTGCCGACAATTCGCGATTGGATGGCAAAACGTCATAACCGCCCACTTCGCTCTTCTGCACAACCTGATCGAATTTGATCTTTTTATTTACCAAAAGATCATAAATAGTGAATTCACACTCACTTTTTTCAATTCCAGATCCCGTTGTGGCATTTCCCTGAGCATCCAGGTCTACCAACAAAACCTTCTTGCGCTTTTTTGCCAAAGCGGCGGCCGTATTCACTGCGGTTGTTGTTTTTCCGACGCCGCCTTTTTGATTGGCAATGCAAAAGATATAAGCCATCTTCTTTTTATGCTCCGTAATCTTATTTGCGCATTAAAGCGCTTAAAGCTGTGCCCACAATTCAGAAAAGCCTGTCCAGAACGTAGAGACACCAAGACATATCAAAATAAACGAGAAAATTCTTGCCAACGCATCCGAGCCCGCTGCTCCAATGGCTCGGGTGATTCTGTCGCAATAGCGATAACACACCCAAACCAGAGCAATGCTCAATGCAATCCCCAACACTGTCCCAATCAACTGCCCGACATCCTCATTAGGAGTCGCACCAATGGCCACAGCAACGGAGATCGCTCCGGGACCGGTCGTCAGCGGCAATGTAAACGGGTAAAAGGCCATGGTGGAGAGGGCTCGAGCACTCTTTGGTTGACCAGAAGGAGTACCCTCTTCTTGTGCCGGTGCGTTCAAAGCCTGCCATCCAGCACTAAACAGAACAATCCCACCTGCCATTCGCAAAACACCAATCGATATTCCGAAGAAATTAAGAATGATGTTTCCGGCGAACAAGCAAACCAGTAACACAATCAGCGAGTACAACCCGATACGATTGGCCATTGCGCCACGTATATGAGGATCGACTCCGTTGGTCAGCGTCAGAAAAAACATTGCACCACCAAACGGATTGAGTACAGGCACCAATGCTGCAAAGACCATAATGGCCGCTGTGTACAGATTGGCAATTTCGGCTTCAAACATGATCATTTTGTGAGTTCAGAGTCCTGAAAATTGCTGTGTATACCTTCTTTACATGACAATTTAATGATGAGCCATTGATTTAAAAGGAAATATTTAACTCGCTCAACCAAACCGCGTTTAAATCACCTCAAAACCAACCTCATTGAGCATTCTTACGCTTGAGGACAATTAAAACGCGTTCAATTTTTCCATTTCCAAGCGTTAAGAGCAGCTTTTTCTCCACTTCGATATCAGATGGTAATTCTGCGATTTCTTGATCCGGAAACTTACCCTTCATTGCAAGCCAACGTCCGTCTTCTGACAGAATGTCCCGTGTCAGTTCCACCATATCTTTTAAAGAGGCAAACGCTCGACTGGTCACCACTTCAAACGTTTTTCCCTTCAGCGTTTCAATACGTGCATGAATGGGCTCCACATTGGACAGCCGGCACGTGACACAAGCCTGCTTCTGAAAAATCGTTTTCTTCTGAACAGCGTCAACCATCGTAATCTGTAGATCAGGACGCATGATCGCCAAAGGAATTGCCGGAAGGCCTCCCCCGCTGCCGACGTCCAGAACATTTTTCACCTCTCCGACCAAATCAGAGAAATGCTGGACAAGTGTCAATGAATCAGCAATATGCAGACGAACCACATCTTCCGGATTCTTGATGCTCGTCAAGTTGTACGCATTATTCCAACGCAACAAAAGCGATGAAAAGCGAGCCAGTTTTTCGGCCTGATCTTCTGTCAGTTCCAACTGAATTTCATCGCGTACTTTTGTTTGGATCTCTGAAGCTAGGAATTCCGTCGCCACAATTAATTACCCCACTTGAGACGCTTTAAATACACAAGAAGCAATGAAACCGCAGCCGGAGTCACACCGGAAATTCTGGATGCCTGTCCCAGCGTTTCAGGACGCACTGCCTTGAGTTTTTGACGCACTTCAAACGACAGCCCGATCACTTTATCGTAGTCGAGATCAGAAGGCAGAACCATTTCTTCGTGTGCTAACGTTTTTTGCACCTCTTCTTTTTGACGTTCAATGTACCCCTTGTACTTCAGTGCAATCTCAATTTGCTCAATCTGAGCTTCATCCGTCAGAGGCTCTTCGCTCACAAGCTCTCCGCTGTTTTTCTTGAGCGACATTAGCGTGTAATAAGATACATTCGGTCGTGACAACAGTGCTGCCAAGTTGTACTCACGCTCGATACCGGTTCCCAATACACGCTCAGCTTCCGCTGCTTCAATCACTTTCGGATTAACCCAGGTAGCCTTCAGACGCGAAAGTTCTTTTTCAACCGCTTCTTTCTTTCTCATGTAGCGATCGTACTTTTCGTTACCAAGCACCCCCAATCTGTGAGCAGTTTCTGCCAGTCGAGCATCGGCATTATCTTCACGCAAGCTTAGACGATATTCGGCACGACTCGTGAACATGCGATACGGTTCCGTGACACCTCGCGTGGTCAAATCATCAATCATCACCCCCAAATATGCTTCATCGCGTCGCGGAGTCCATTCTTCTTTTCCGAGAGCACGAGCTGCTGCATTGATGCCTGCCAAAAGACCTTGCGCGGCAGCCTCTTCATAACCGGTCGTGCCGTTGATCTGACCAGCAAAGTACAAATTTTCAATTCGCTTGCATTCAAAGGTTCTCTTCAACTCACGAGGATCATAGAAGTCATATTCGATGGCATACCCAGGTCTCAGCAAGTACGCATTTTCCAACCCAGGAATGCAATGAATCATTGCCAACTGAACATCAAACGGTAGCGAAGTCGAGATTCCATTCGGATAGAACTCATTCGTTGACAACCCCTCCGGTTCCAAAAAGACCTGGTGACTATCCTTGTCTTTGAATCGCTGAACCTTATCCTCAATTGAAGGGCAATAACGCGGACCGATACCTTCGATGATGCCTGAGTACATCGGTGAACGATCTAAATTCGCACGAATGATGTCATGCATTCTCTCGTTCGTATGCGTGATCCAGCACGGCACCTGACGCGGATGCTCAATTCCGGGTTCCATTAACGAGAAGGAAGGAACAGGATTCAGATCTCCCGGCTGTTCTTTGCATTTGGAAAAGTCAATAGATCTTCCGTCAATTCGTGCCGGTGTACCGGTTTTCAAACGTCCTTTGGGAAGCCCTAAATCAATCAATCGTTCCGCCAATTTAATAGAGGGGGGATCCCCGGCACGACCGGCTGAGAAGTGATCCAATCCAATATGGACCAACCCATTTAAAAATGTCCCGCTGCAAATCACAACACTTTTTGCAGAGAAACGACATCCGGTCTTACTCACTACGCCGCACACTCGATTGTTTTCCACAATCAAGTCGTCAGCGGCCATCTGAAACACAAAGAGGTTCGGCTGATTTTCAATACAGCTGCGCATCGCCACACGATATAGATTGCGATCAATCTGTGCGCGCGTTGCACGAACAGCAGGCCCTTTTGAACGATTCAAAATTCGAAATTGAATACCGGCAGCATCTGTTACCGCACCCATGGCACCACCCATTGCATCCACCTCTTTAACGAGGTGTCCTTTACCGATGCCTCCAATAGACGGGTTGCACGACAACTGTCCGATGGTATCCATATTGTGCGTGATCAGAAGAGTCTTCGCCCCCATTCTCGCTGAAGCCAACGCAGCCTCAGCACCGGCGTGACCACAACCAATCACAACAACATCAAATAAATCCGGGTAATTCATTTTTAAAGCGCGCACACGCGTTTATCAATTTCCCCTTCTCAAAGGTATTCTTTTGCAGCGTGCGTATCACAAAAAAGATTGACGACTAGAACTTCTATCAATACAGATGTATTTTTTGACCAGTCGGAATTTTACTTTCTATCCATTTCGTCCGATCAAGTTTTTACGCCTTTCTTGTTCTAAGCCAAATATTCTTTCGATCTTCTCTTCAACTACACATCATCAAGCACTGCGTTTCACACAAATGTTCCACGTGAAACATCTACTTTTTTTCTACCACTCCATTTAGAACAAAATTTTCACCCCCGAAACTCATTTCCGATTTCAGACTTGGAAACAGACGTGAGTTTCTCGGCATAGAGGATTTTTGAGAGTTTGCTGACTGCCGGAAATCACCAAAGAAAAAGGGCCACGCAACCGAAGCTACGTAGCCCAACCAGGTCTCATAAAATTTCTATTTTTTGCACCAACAGAAAGGAGACCTGAGGCATGCATCTTACAGCAAATATTTCGGTTCCACAGAAGAATTTCATTGCTACCGACTTGCATAGTGACAACGCAGTCATCTGCGTGCGTCGAAATGCGCTCAACAAAGCCGGTGAGCTTGTCGGTAAAAACATCTGGTGCGGTCGGGTCAGCATCCGTGACGGACTCGACAATTTCATCAAGGCGCTTTTGCCGTACTGTCAGGATTTCGACCACGTTGCCGTGGTCGAATCCACTTACAACTGGTATTGCCTGGCAGATGTCTTTGAAGAGCGCGGTTGGCTGCTTCGCATTGCGGATCCAAGCACCGTCAGTCAAGCCAATCTCAAGGCCTCCGATGACCGTACCGACGCTCAGCACCTTGCCGAGCGCTTCGAGATCTGTGTCGCTATCGTATGGCGATGGTTCAGGACTGCGCAAGCTCGAAAATCAAGCTCATCAACCTGTATCGCAATCAACTGAGCAAAAATATGCGCGTGGCTGATCTTCTTGATCGATGCCGCAATCACATGCAGTCCAACTATCGTTTCGACCCCGACATTCTCGAAGAATTCAAGGATCCGAATATTCGGCTACGCGTGGCTTTTGAAGTCTCTCGTATTGCCATGCTCGAGGAAATGATCGAAGAGTGCAATGCCGAAATTCAGATGCAATGCAAAGATCAGGAGCTCGTCAAACTCTGCAAAACCATTCCCGGCTGCGGCCCCGTTCTCTCTGCGGTTATTTGCACGGAAATCGGCACCATGCAGCGGTTTAAATCAGCCGGTGATTTTGTGTCCTACTGTCGATTGTGCTCAACGAGCAAACTGAGCAACGGCAAAAGCAAGGGTCTGGGTAATGTCAAAAACGGCAACGCCTATCTAAGTTGGGCTTTTACCGAAGTTGCTCAATATGCTTCCAGAAATCCGGTGATTCGAGATATTTTGCAACGCTTATTGCGCAAATACGGCGGTCTGAGAGTCAAAGCCATTCGGACTCTGGCCGCAAAAATAGCGCGAGTGACGTTCTATGTGCTCAAAAACAGACAACCGTTCAATGCAGCCCAATGCTTCGGCGATGAGCTGACAAAAGGCATCAAGAAGAAATTGGCACTCAAGCCGTTGAGTAAAGATGATTCTGTTGTGTTGCCGATCGTGGCGGGCCTAGCTTAGGAATCCGCCAT
>ENA-UOOC01001981-UOOC01001981.1-human-gut-metagenome-genome-assembly--contig:-C48old-NODE-1981-length-16270-cov-20.174900_pt1 | contig 16270 bp, 20 predicted proteins | sample MGYA00242469_ERZ724016 | MGnify/ENA metagenome assembly ERZ724016 | reverse complement strand
GACTTCGACCTGCTCTGCGGAGGATTCCCCTGCCAGGCATTTTCTAACGCTGGCCGCAGGAGGGGATTTGCCGACGCCAGAGGAACTCTCTTCTTTGAGATTGCCCGATTGGCTCAAGCCAAACGACCTGCGTATCTGCTGCTTGAAAATGTTCCCGGACTTTTATCGCATGACAAAGGGAAAACCTTTTCGGTCATCCTCTCCGCACTGGATGACCTGGGGTATCATGTCGAGTGGTCTGTGCTTAACAGCAAACATTTTGGAGTCCCTCAATCAAGGCGAAGGCTTTTCATTATCGGATATCTTGATCCCCGATGCGCCGGGAAAATATTACCTGTCTTCGGCACAGGTGGAAAAGCTCTTGTACAAGTCCTCGGAGGGCCGCAAGGCTCCCGTGTCTATGACGCAGACGGAGTAGCCTGTACTCAGACAGCCGGGCCTGGCGGTATGGGTGGGAAAACCGGATTATACCTGGTGGGCTTTAACCGGAAAGATGGGATCGTCGGAAAGCGGGATACAGCAATTCCGCTGAACGCCAGCGATTTCAGAGGAATCAACCGGAACCAAACACAAAACGCTGTGCTGGTAGACCTTTGCAGCGGGCATCCAAAGCAAACGGACGCTGCCCGCTGTCTCACCGCCCGGTATGGACAGACCACACTGTCCAACCGTAAAGGCGAGCGCTCCGGTGTCCTGCTCATCAAGGAGGCGACTAAGAAGGGGTACAAGGAGGCTCAACCCGGCGATACGGTGGATCTCGGTTATGCAGGTAGCAACACCCGCCGCGGGCGCGTTGGGCGTGATATTGCCCATACATTGGAAACCAGCTGTATCCAAGGGATCGTGGAAAACGGCGGGCGCATCCGCCGCCTCATGCCCCGCGAGTGTCTGCGACTCCAAGGCTTTGAAGAATGGCAGATCGACCGCATCCTCGCCATCCAGTCCGACGCTCAGGCCTATAAGCAGGCAGGCAACAGCGTCACCGTCCATGTCATTGAAGCCATTGCGCGGCGCATCCGGGAGGTGGATGCGGAACTGAAAGCCGGTGCTGCCGCATGATCGGGCTGAAGGACCAGTGCTTCGGCGTGGAAGTTGAAATGACCGGCATCACCCGTGAGCAGGCGGCAACAGCGCTGGCCGCGTATTTTGCAACGGACGCCCGCTATGTGGGCGGCGCTTACGATAAATGGTGTGTGACGGATCGGGACGGCAAAGAGTGGACGGTCATGAGTGACTCCAGCATCCACGGGGAGCAGAAGATCGGCAGCGGCTATCGTGCAACGGGTGACTACAGATACCGCGTGGAGATGGTAACGCCAAAGCTCACCTATGCGGAACTGCCCAAGCTGCAGGAGTGTGTCCGGCAGGTACGCCACGCAGGAGCCAAGGCCAACAGCTCCTGCGGCATCCATGTCCATGTGGACGCAGCCAATCATAACCGGCAGAGTCTGAAAAACCTCATCGGCATCATGTACTCCAAGGAGGATATCCTGTTCAAAGCGCTGCAGGTCAATGAAAGCCGGGCGTCCCGCTGGTGTCAGAAGGTGCGGGAACCCATGCTGAAGCAGGCACGCAGGCTCTCGTCGGATGAGACAAGGGATCTGACGCAGCTGGAGAATATCTGGTATGAGGGAGATAACGGCAGCGCAGACCATTATAACTGGACCCGCTATTACGCACTGAATCTGCATTCGGTCTTTTACCGGGGGACGGTGGAATGGCGCTGTTTCAATTCCACACTCCATGCGGGAAAAGTTGCCGCCTATGTGAATCTGTGCCTTGCCATCTCCGCCCAGGCTATCGCCCAGCGCAGCACGGTCATGCGCAAGACCCACAGCGACAATGAGTTGTTTACCTTTCGGGTCTGGTTGGTGCGGCTGGGGCTCAATGGCGAGGAATTCAAGCATACCCGTGACCACCTGTTGGCAAATCTGGACGGTGACCGTGCATGGCGTTTCGATAAGGACAGCTATACAGTCAATCAAAAGAAGAAAAAATCCAGAGAAATGGAGAGGTGAAGCCTTTGAAGATTCAAATTGAAGATACCGTGTACGAAGGGACCGCAGCCGGGATCATGGAGCAGCTTCGGGATCTCAGCTTTGATCCCACAGAGTTCCCGGATGTGGAGACCTACATCTGGTTTGTACAGAACAATGTCATCCGCACTACGGGAATGGACTGCCCGCTGCCGGATGGCGATGCGGAGACACAGGCGGCAGCCCTGCTCCGTCATCTGGAACGCTTTGGCGCTCTGAAGCTGCTGGAGGTGTGACGTGGAGGAAAACCTGTATTTTGCCTACGGCAGCAACCTTGATCTGGAGCAGATGGCGCAGCGCTGTCCGGACGCCGAGATCGTGGGACCGGTCAGGCTGGAAAACTACGAACTGCGCTTCCGCGGCAGCGGCTTCGCTACCGTTGCGCCGAAAAAAGGCAGTACTGTCCACGGACTGGTGTGGAAGATCACGCCAAACTGCGAACAGTCTCTGGACCGCTATGAGGGGTATCCCCGCCACTACACGAAAGAAACCGTGACTGTTAAAGACGCGGCCGGTGCAGAGATCCCAGTCATGGTTTATATCATGGCAGAGCCTTATTGCCGCCAGCCTGCACTGCCGTCCCCGTATTATTACCGCGTGATCCAGCGAGGCTTTGAAGCCAACGGCCTGCCGGTGGAGTCATTACAGGCTGCGTGGAGCAGGACCATTGACGAGGTGTGGAGCGGCAGGATCGACAAGCCAAAGCGAGCGCCTGAGCGAAACAGAGGGCCGGAGCGGTAACTCAGAGCAGCGCCGGCGTCTGTGCAAGAAAGAAGATCACCAGAATAGAGATCACAAAGGCCAAGATCCCAACGAGCAGGAAAACCTTTTTGCCGGGGCGGATTTTTGCCGCCTTGCCGATCAGCGCGGCCGCGGCGACGCATACCGCGGAAACCAGTAAAGCGACGCCAAGCATCTTCCACAGCCATGAAAGCTCCCAAAACCATATCATCACAGCCGCCTCCTCATATTTTTGTTCGTATGCACAGTGTATCACAGGCGCGGTATCCGCGCAACAGACAGTCGGAGTGAAAAAGAGGTGTTCATTTTCCACGGTCTGTGTTACAATAACCCCTGTTTGTGAAAGGGGGGCGGATATGTTTTATACAACGGAGGAAGCTGCTGTCCTCGGCGGCTTTCTGGAACTGTATCTGGAACGGGACAGCGTGGACCCGGCCGTGCGGGAACGGCACCGGAAATTCCGATAGGGGCTGCTGGGTGGCGCACTGGAACGGGCCGATTATGAATGGGCGGCTGCGGCGCTGGGATTCCTGCGCCCCCAATGGTGGCCAGAGCATGAAGACCATCGGGCGTTGGAGAATGCCCTGCTGAAGACCCGGACATTGGCATCAAAAAAAGGATAAGAATCACCATTTGCGGCAACGGCAGAGGAATCTGTCGCTGCCGCTTTTCTTTTGAAGAAGGAGGAACCCATATCAGCACAGAAAAAATGAAAGTCCTTGTGGTGCGCCCCATGGAAATGCCTGAAGTGCAGGAGATCGACCACACTCTTTCTGCCATGCAGGAGCTCGTAGGCGGCACCATTCAGGCAGTCTACCCCTTCGATGACCCGGTGGCGCTCGTCTGCAATGACGAGGGCAAGCTGCTGGGCCTGCCGTGGAACCGCGCCCTGACCGATGATCACGGAGTGCCGTATGACATTGTCTGCGGCACATTTTTTGTTGCCGGTCTTAAAGAGGATGATTTTGCCTCGCTGACGGAGCAGCAGATTGAAAAGTACAAGGACAAATACAGCAACGAAATAATCCTCTCTGTTCCAAAACAGCCGCAAGCACAAAAGAAACCGATGAAAAAGGAGAAACATGAATATGAAAGATAACTGCATTTTGACTGCTGAGTCAGTCACCGAGGGACATCCCGACAAGCTCTGCGACACCATCGCGGACGCAGTGGTAGATGCCTGTCTTACGCAGGACGCCGCTGCCCGCGTTGCCTGCGAGGTCATGGCCACAGCCGGAAAGATCATCGCCGCAGGCGAGATCACGGCAGCGAAGATTCCGGATATCCCTGCCATTATTTGCAGGACGGTGCGGGAAGCCGGATACGGCGGCAGCGGCTATGAAGTGGAGGTCATCACCCATGAGCAGAGTCCCGACATTGCGGAAGCTGTGTGCGGCGGCACGGAGACCGGCGCAGGAGATCAGGGAATCCTGTACGGCTTTGCCTGCGATGAAACAAAGGAGCTGCTGCCTCTGCCTGTGGTGCTGGCGCATCGACTGACCCGCCTGTTGACCGATACCCGCAGACAGGGCATCATCCACGGCCTGCGTCCGGACGGCAAGGCGCAGGTGTCTGTGGAATACCGCTCTGGAGTCCCGTACCGCATTGCCGCAGTGGTGGTATCCTGCCAGCATGAGGAGGAACTGCCCCTGCCGGAACTGCGCCGGGACATCCTGCGCCATGTGATCCGACCCGCCATGCAGGAACTTCCGCTGGACGAACATACCGAAGTGCTGGTCAATCCGTCCGGTCGATTTGTCCAGGGCGGTTTTGAAGCGGACACCGGACTCACCGGACGCAAGCTGATGGTGGATACCTACGGCGGCCTCGCCCCTCATGGCGGCGGCGCGCTGTCCGGCAAGGATGGAACGAAGGTGGACCGCAGCGGCGCGTACATGGCCCGTTACATTGCCAAGAATATCGTAGCGGCAGGACTGGCCAAGCGCTGCACCATCAGCCTTGCCTATGCCATCGGTAAGGCACAGCCTGTGGCGGTGACGGTGGATACAGAGCATACCGGTATCTATTCCGATGATGTGCTGGAACAGGCTGTCCACACGGTATTTAACCTGACGCCGGACGGCATGATCGGAACGCTGGGACTGGATCAGCCCATGTTCCAAAAGTTCTGCAATTACGGACACTTCACCCATGCGGACGCGCCCTGGGAGCGCACGGATATGACAGAGGTGCTGGAATGTGCCTGTCATGCCAAGGACATGGGCGTATCGGACCGATAACAGAAAAGGCCCGCGAGAGATCGTCTCTCGCGGGCGTGTTATCACTGCACGGAATCCTTGAACGCCTTGCCGGGCTTGAAAGCCGGCGCCTTGGAAGCGGGGATTTCAATGGTGGCTCCGGTGGCCGGATTCTTGCCGGTGCGGGCGGCACGTTCCTTCACCTCGAAGGTGCCAAAGCCCACCAGCTGTACCTTGTCACCGGACTTCAGCACGGTCTGCAGCGTGTCGACAAACGCATTCAGAGCGGTGTCACAGTCCTTCTTGGTCAGGCCGCTGGCTTCCGCCATGGCGGTGAGCAGTTCTGTTTTATTCATCGTATTTCGTCTCCTTCATATCTAAAATGACTGGAAATGATATGCGCTATTATAGCAGACTCCCCACCTGCTGACAATACTGCCAGCAAAAACAGAATCAGAGAGGATGATTACGATTTCAAAAGAAAAGAAGAAAACCCTGCATATCGCGTCCTGCTCCTTCGGCAAAGACAGCCTTGCCACGATCCTGCTGGCGCTGGAGCATGGTGAACCGCTGGATGAAGCGGTCTACTGTGAGGTGATGTTCGACAAGACAACCTCCGGCGAGGTGCCGGAGCATCGGGCATTCATCTATGAGACTGCGCTCCCCAGGCTGGAACGGTTGGGCATCCCGGTCCGTGTGCTGCGTTCGGATAAGACCTATCTGGACCTGTTTGCCGGAGTCATTACCCGCGGTCCGAAAAAAGGACTTCGACGCGGATTCCCTCTGTGCGGGCATTGCTACGTTCAGCGGGACTGCAAACTCCGTCCCATCCGCCGGTATAACAGGACTCTGACGCCGGATACTGTGCAGTATGTGGGCATCGCCAGCGATGAGCCGGTGCGCTTGCGCCGCTTGCAGGGAGATCAGGTGTCCCTGCTGGAAAAATATCACTACACCGAAGAGGATGCAAAGCAGCTCTGCCAAACGGCAGGGCTGCTTTCACCTGTCTATGCGTTCACAGACCGTGGCGGCTGCTGGTTCTGCCCGAATGCCAAGCGGAAGGAACTGCGGCACCTTTATGACCACCATCCGGAGCTGTGGGCAAGAATGCTGGAGCTGCAGGCCATGCCGGGAAAGGTGTCCGAGAAATTCAACCGCACGGAGCGCTTTTCCGACATCGATGCGGCATTCCGAAAAGAAGATGCCCTGTGCCAAAAAGCGGCATAAAAAAGGAAAAGGAGATGAGAACCATCAGCAATCAGAAATATGAGATCACAGACATTGCCCATGAGGAATATCCGTTCCTGCACCGCATCCGCGCGCTGCGGGATATCTGCGGCGAGATCCGCGCAGGCGACATAGGTGGCTTCGTGGAAAGCGAAAGCAACCTGTCCGCGGAGCCGGGAGACTGCGCATGGATCTTCGATGACGCCATTGCAGCGGGTGACGCCTATGTGGATCGGGATGCCTGTCTGCGGGGCGATGCCATTGCCTGTGACAGAGCCTATATTTCCAAAGGCAGCGTGATGAGCGGTCACAGCCGCGCCGAGGACAACGCCTATCTCCGCGGAGCCTCCATGACCGGAAAAGCGCTGGCTTCCGGAAACGCGCAGATCATTCACGATCCCCATACGATGGGGACTCCCATCCTGTCCGGCAACTGCAAGGTGTATGGCACGATACAGGGTGATGTCCGCGTCACCGGCTCCGCCGTGATCCTACCCTGCGAGGAAGTCCGCAACGATACAAGGGATACCTTTGTCCTGAGCGGCAAGAGCCGCAGCGTGATCCGCGGTATCGGGCGTGAGACCTTGAAACCTCTGCAAAAAGAAGTAAGTCACATGAAAACAAAAACGCTAAAGAAACGAGGTGTGGAGCGATGACCGTATATGAGCAGGAATTGCGAAAGCTGTTTGAACACAGCAATCTCGTGGATCGGCCTCAATTCTCCGGGCGTGTGTGCGTGGGAGATCTCGGAAAGGACCTGCGTGTACGGGCAGAGTTTCTCTCTACCCATATCTCCAGCCAATATGACGCCATCCGCCTCACGGTGCTCAACCGCACGGAGGGTGTGGTGGACCGGACGCTGCTGCGCTTTCAGGATGTCTGGGGCAAAAAGCAGGTGCCGAACAACCCGAACTTCCGCAGCGGCGTCATTCCCCACCTGTGGGATGACTACGGAAAAGTGGAGTGGTACGCCTATCACCCCACTGCCGCGGACTATGCCGCTCTGCGGGATGCCGTCGGTCAGTATCTGTCCGCATTCCGGGAGCGCACGCCGGAGCTGGAACGGAGCGGCCCCAAGCTGGTCTATATCTGTGCTCCGCTGCGGGGCGATGTGACAAACAATGTAGAGTTTGCGCGGCAGAAAGCGCAGGAGGTGTTTGCGGAGGGGAATATCCCCATCTGTCCGCATCTGCTGTTCCCGCCTGTCGCAGATCCCACCAATCCCGCCCAGGACGAGAAAGCCAGGGCGATGGGACTGCGCCTGCTGGAATCCTGCCAGCAGATGAATGTGTACGGTCCGGTCTGGACGGATGGGATGTGGCAGGAGATCTATAAAGCCGGTGAGCTGGGCATCCCCGTGATGACGGATCAGACAACCATTGGACGGACGCCGCCTGCACGGCATCCCAAAAGAAAGGAGAGATAAATGCCAATTGAGAGGATCACCGCGGACGATCTGCGGGATATGGAGCATCAGGAGGGACTGGTGCTGCAGGGCTGCGGCGGCGAGGCACAGGAGTGGCTGGATGGCATCAATGACCTGTTGACGCAGGACAGCATCCTGCAGAATGGCAGCCGCTTTGAGACGGTCAAGGTTTTTCAGCACGATGGACTCACCAATCTGCTGTTCCCCTTCGAGGACATTCAGGTGGATATGGGGAAACTGGCAATGTGGCGCTTGCAGACCCACGGCGTATTCGGCGGTACATGGCTGTCCGACTATGTTCCCAACAGGTTGGGCGGATTTCGCTCCGCCCGGCAGGAGAACCCCCGCCCTCTCTGCCCCCTGCTGGGGCAGGATGGCAACATCTTCCATCTGATGGGCATTGCCGCCAGAGTTCTTCGGCAGAATGGCATGGCGGCAGAAGCAAAGGAAATGCAGACCCGCATCATGGGCGGAGCGTGCCACAGCTACGAGGAAGCACTGGGAATCATCAGCGAATATGTGGAAACGGAGCTGTCTCCGCCCCGCGAAAATCGAACAAAAAAGAAGGAGAAGCATGAGCATGAGCGATAATCAGAAATGGAGCATCCTCCAGGGGGATGCCCTGAAGGTGCTGGGGACCTTTGCCCCCAACACCTTTGACGCGGTCATCACCGATCCGCCCTATGCGTCCGGTGGGCGCACCCAGGCGGAGAAAAACAAATCCACCGCCCGGAAGTATTCCAGCATGGGTGAGAACGCACCGCCCCCTTTCGATGGGGACGCCAAGGACCAGCGCTCCTGGACCCGTTGGGCGGCAGAGTGGCTGTATGAGGCAAGAAAGGTATGCAGGAGCGGCGCGCCGGTTTGTATGTTCATTGACTGGCGGCAGCTCCCGGCAGCCACCGACGCCCTGCAGTGGGCTGGCTGGATCTGGCGGGGCACCGCTGTCTGGGATAAGGGCAACAGCCGCCCGCAGAAGGGGCGCTTCCGCCAGCAGGCGGAATATATCGTCTGGGGCTCCAACGGCGATATGCCTATCAGCCGTCCGGTCCCGTGTCTGCCGGGGGTGTTCAAATACGGCAATCCCCAGAGTCGCATCCATCTGACGGAGAAGCCGCTGCAGCTGATGCGGGACATTGTGAAGATCACGGAACCGGGCGGGCATATTCTGGACCCCTTTGCCGGCAGCGGTACCACGGTGCTGGCGGCTGTGCAGGAGGGCTATACCGCAACCGGCATCGAAGTCACAGACACCTACGCGGAGCTGGCACGGGAACGTATCCGAGCCGAACTGGAAAAGGCGGCATGATCTACTGGGCTGTCTGGCAACACTACTTGCTAAAACAGGGATAAGTCGGTATAATAAAAACAATAGAATGGTGTTACAAGCGAGGACACAGGTATGAATGATCGAAACGCACAATATGATCCGGAAACGGGAAAGCCGCTGGACCAGTCCTATTTGGAATGTGGACTGCCGGAAGACCTCCACGAATCCATCCTGAGAATGGAGAAATCATGGAACATCATTGATAGCGGCAGGCAGGATAACCATTGGGATCTCTGGTGGTGCGACCTGAATGCGCTGATCAATTCATATGAAGTAGAGCAGGTCATCTCATCAGAACAGGCATGGTATCTGAGAGAAAAATATCTCCGTATGGGAAAGGAGTGAGTATAGTGCTTGATTTTACAGCCTTACCCACCCGCAAAAAGTTTTATGCAGGAGCGAATGGCGCAAAGATCGCTGTCATTTACGACGGTGAACAGTATATGCTGAAATTCCCGGCACCCGCTCCTAAAAATAAAGAGTTGAGTTATGCCAATAGCTGCATTTCAGAATACATTGGCTGCCATATTTTCAACAGCGTTGGTATTGCCGCACAGGAAACGCTTCTGGGAATCTACAGAAAAAACGGTGCGGAAAAAATTGTTGTTGCCTGCAAGGATTTCACTTCACCAGGAATCGTGCTGCAGGACTTCGCATCTCTGAAAAATACGGTGATCAATTCCGGACACAGCGGCTATGGTACAGAGCTGTCTGATATCACACAAGCTATGGAGGACCAGACAGCCTTTTCACCCGCGCTGCTGAAACAGCACTTCTGGGATATGTTCATTGTAGATGCCCTGATCGGCAACTGGGATCGGCATAATGGCAACTGGGGATTTCTGTATAATACCATGACGGATGAGATCCACGTGGCTCCTGTATATGACTGCGGCAGCAGCCTTTACCCACAGGCTGACGAAAGCATCATGCGAAATACACTGGAAAGCCAGAAGGAGCAGGATCTTCGGACCTTTTCTCTACCTCTCTCCGGCATAAAGATCAACGGACAGAGAATCAATTATTTTAACTTCATTTCGTCGTTGTCTTATTCGGATTGCAATGCGGCACTGAAGCGAATCCTTCCGAGAATCAATATGGAGCAAGTATTTGCAATCATCGATGAAACGCCATTTGCGTCTGACTTGCAAAAACAGTTTTATAAGACCATGCTACAGGCCAGAAAAGAGCGAATTCTTGATTTCTCAATGCGAAAATTGAAGAAACGGGAGCGTTTAGCGCACGACCATGATTTTGAACGGTAATAATGACAGGCAGGGTGTCATCAAGACACCCTGCCTCTTCTATTTTGGGTGTTACATTGACACCCTGTGCGGAAGGACCCTGCGAAACCGGATGTCTGGCGCTGCTGCCAGACATTTCTTTTTTCTGGAAAAGGTGCGGACCGCGTCCGCCTGCATTGGGATCAATCTACCTCTCAAAAAACGCCCCGCCGTCGGCGGGGATCAGCCAACGCCGCCGTGGGCGGCGCTGGCGCAAGCATAGCGTTTGTATGACAAACGCGCTTGCTGGGGCTTGCCCCAGTCCCCAATGCCGCCTGCGGGCGGAAGATTTTGCGGCAGCGCCGCAGGAAAGGAGGGCGATATGCCCGGAAGAACGCACATGATCTCCGTCCGGCTGACCGATGCGGAGTGCAGGAATCTGTCGCAGATCTGCGCCGTCTCCGGCTTGCCGGTCAGCGCGGCGGTCCGGGAAATGATCGGCGGCGTTACCATCCGCCAGCGGCCGCCCCAGGAACTCCACGATCTGTATGTGGAGATCAACCACATTGGCAATAACATCAATCAGATCGCCCGCAAAGCCAATGCCGGCTTTGCTACGAAAGAGGATGTCCGGGAACTGAAATTCCTAATGCGGACGATAGAGGCAAAAATGGCAGAACTGGTGAAGCGGTAATGGCAGTCACAAAGATCCTTGCCCGCAGAGGCGGTTTGGCTCAGGCCATTGCCTATGTGGTCAACGGAGACAAGACGGAGGAACAGGTGCTGACTGCCGCGCAGGGGTGCTCAATCAGAAGCGCCTGCGCTGAGATGCAGGATGCCAAGATCCGCTGGAATAAAACAGACGGAGTGCAGCTCTATCATATCATCCAGTCCTTCCGTCCAGGCGAGATCACGCCGGGATTGGCGCTGGAGATCGCGCAGGAATTCGTGCGGGAGCATCTGCCCGGATACCAGGCAGTCATCGGCATCCATACAGATCGGGATCACATCCACGCCCATATCGTATTCAATTCGGTCAACCAGCTTACCGGCGAGAAATATCACAGCAATGCCCGAAGCTACTACCAGCAGATCCGTGCCATTTCAGACCGGCTCTGCCGAGAGCGTGGATTATCCGTCATCGTGCAGAGCGCGCCTGCCAGGTCGGTCAGCTACATTGAGTGGCTGCGCCAGTCCAAGGGGCAGCCCACCTTCCGCTCCATGCTGGAGGCAGATCTGCGGGATGCCATCCGGGACGCCAACGACCTCGGCCACTTCTTCCTGCTCATGGAGCATAAGGGGTATGAGATCCATCATGGAGGCAGGCTCGGCTTCCGCCTGCGGGGACAGGATCGATACCAGTACCCCGGCAGGCAAGATCCGCTGTTCACAGAGGACGGTATCCGCACTGCCATCCAGGGCAACCTGGAACAGATCGAAGCGGGGCTGCGGCCTGTCTTGCCTGTGCGTCCAGCGTATCAGCCGTACCGGAAGCATCCCAAGTACAGCGGCTTCCTTGCTCTCTATGTCCATTATCTCTATCTGCTGGGCAAGATCGAAAAGCGGCAGTACCTGCCCCGCATGACGCCGCATCTGCGGCAGGCGGTCATGCGCTTTGAACGGTATCAGGCGCAGTTCGCGTTCCTGCGGGAAAATGACATCACAACGCCTGCTGACATGGCGGCATTCGAACAACGCACAGAGGAAACGCTGGGCAGATTGACAAAGCAGCGGACCCTCCTCAATGTGCGGAAGAAGAAACGCCAGCCGCTCTATGCGGCGCTGGCAGACGCGGAGGCGCTGGAACCCAGCAGGGCGTTATACGAGGAAGGGCTCACCGGTATGGAAGCGGAGTTCGAGAAATACATGGAAGCTGTAAAGCAGTTGGAGAAATGCGGCATTTCCGCGGAACGGCTGACAGAAGAAAAAGCCGAGATCTATGAGCAGCTGGCGAGCCTGAATCGTGAGATCCGGGCGGAGCGCCGGAAACTGAAGCTCTGTCAGGAGATCAGACAGCAAATTCCTGCTATGGAGCAGGACATCCAGAACACAGATGAACACCAGAAGGAGGTGCAGGAACATGAACATCGGAGGCGGTGAAGCGGCGGATCAGTTGGTACGCATGATGCTATCCGGCAGCGAGGTAGCTGTCCGACTGAGCGGCTCTGCCCTCAAAAATGTGCTGGCGCTGAGCATGGCGCTGGCGAAGAACCACAAGACGATCTCCGGAAAGGTCAACCTTGCGAAGATGCTGAGAGAGACCCGCGATGTGCGCAAGTTTACCATGTCCCCGGAGCAATACCAGGAGTTCCGAAAACGAGCCGGAAAGCAGAAACTCCTGTTTTCCGCCATTCGGGATACAGACGGCCACGGTAAGGTGGTGGATGTCATCATGCCGGTCACAGAGATCGACCGCGCCAATCTGATCTTTGGCCGCATCCAATACCTCGGCCGACCGGAGCAGGTACAGCAGGAGCAGCAGGAACCACAGCGAGAGGCGCCGTCCAAGGACAGAGAGACCCGTACAGCGCAGGGGGCACCCCAGGTCGAACAGGATCACCATCCGCAGACCAAAGCCCCCGTAACGCCGCCTGTGGACCAGCGGCAGGAGGTGCCGTCAAAAAAAGGATCTCGGTCGGGACGCGACTCGCCCGCTACCGTGCCCAACTCGACCTCGTCCAAAGACGAGAGCCGGACGATGAGTGAGGAACGCCCTTCTGTGCTGGAACGCCTGGAGCGCTACAAGACACAGCTGGATCAGCAGCAGAAGTCTGCCCCGACCAGAACGAAAAATCGGCAAAAGAGCAAAAACGGTAAAGTGAAATAAGCATTATAGATCACCCAAAGCAGTCTCATCGGCGGATCGTGTACCGCCGATGGGACTGCTATTTTGTTCTCTCGGAGGTGGATCGCCTGAAACAAACATCCAAGCAAAGCGACCTGATTTTTCGCCTTTTCCTCTACATCCCGGTCGTCTGGGCAGCGCTGCTCATTGCGCAGTCGATGGGCGGCGGCTTGCCGGAGCTGCTGTCTAAGCTGACCGCCGCGCTGGAGCATCCATTCCAGATCCAATGGACGGACAAGAGTTTGCTATCCATCCTCATTTGCACTGGCGCCTACATTATGGGTCTGTGTCTGTATGACGCGGAGGGGAGAAGGACGCGAGACGGCGAGGAACATGGTTCTGCCATGTGGGGCTCTCCCAAACAGGTCAACGCGCAGTTCTGCCAAAAGCAGAATAAGATCCTGACCCGCCATGTCCGGCTGGGGCTGGACACCCACAAACATCGACGCTCCCTCAATGTGCTGGTCATCGGCGGCAGCGGCGCGGCCAAGACCCGCGGCTATGTGAAACCCAACATCTTGGAGGCAAACACGAACTATGTCATTACAGATCCGAAGATGGAGGTGCTGACAGATACCGGAGGCTACCTCAAACAGCAGGGATACGATGTCCGGGTACTGAACCTCGTCAATTTGGATCAGTCCGACGGCTATAACCCATTCCGCTACCTGCGGGATGAAAAAGACGCGCTGAAGCTGGTGAACACGCTGATCCAGGCGACCACGCCCAAGGGCAGCCATGAGTCGGACCCGTTCTGGACGAAATCCGAAACGGCACTTTTGCAAGCTATCATCCTCATGCTGCACCAGGAGGCACCGGAGTATGAACAGAATTTCTCTATGGTCATGCGGGTGCTGGAATATGCTGAGGTCCGAGAGGATGACGACGAGTACATTTCGCCGCTGGATCTGCTATTTCGTGCCATAGAGCATGAAGATCCGGAGAGCGTCGCGCTGCGGCAATACCGGGTATTCAAGCAGGCTGCCGGCAAGACGGCAAAAAGCATCCTGATCAGCGCCGCTGTGCGGCTGGCTCCCTTCAACCTGCCGCAGATCAAGGCGATCACGGACCATGACGATATGGACCTGTACACACTGGGTGAGAAAAAGTGCGCCCTCTATGCCGTGATCCCGGACAATGATACGACCTTCAATTTCCTCGTCAGCCTGCTGTACTCCCAGATCTTCCAGACGCTTTACTACTGTGCAGACCAGATCCACCATGGGGCACTGCCGTGTCATGTCCACTTTATCTTGGACGAAGCGCCATCGGTCAATCTGCCGGGGCTGCCGCGGGAGCTTGCGACCATGCGTTCCCGCAACATCTCCTGCAGCACCATCATCCAGAACATGGCGCAGATCAAGGAACTCTACAAGGATTCCTGGGAAACCATCCCCGGCAACTCGGATACCCTTCTTTACCTCGGCGGTAACGAGAGCAGTACCCACAAGTACATTTCGGAGGCCCTGGGCAAGTCCACCATCGACACCAAGACCCATGGGCAGACGAAGGGACGCTCCGGCTCCTACTCCACCAACTTCCAGATGAGCGGCAGAGAACTGCTGACCCCGGACGAGGTGCGGATGCTGGACAACCGGTATTGCATCCTGTTCATACGAGGGGCCAGACCGATTCTGGATTTGAAATACGAACTGATGGAGCATCCCGCGATCCGCTACACCATGGACGGCGGAGCGCCGCCCTATATCCATCACGGGACAGCCGCACCGGCCCTGACGGGAGAACCGCTGTTCCAATTTTATTCTAACAATGAAAAGGAGAACGCTGCGTAATGAAACACGATTTGAAAACCACGAACTTTGAGAGAAAGGCAAAGCGCGTCTACGCCGTCCTTGCCTGCACTGCGATGGTGATGATGGTCACCGCAGTTCCCGCGCTGGCCGCAGACGACCCGCTGACGGTGGTCAACAACCTGTCCGATTTTATTTTCTCGCTGATCCGTGCCATTGGACTCATCCTGCTTGGCTTCGGCATTTTGCAGGTGGGTCTGTCCCTCAAGAGCCACGATCCCTCCCAGCGCGCCAATGGTATGCTCACCGTTGCAGGCGGCATCGTGATCACCTTTACCAAGGAGATCCTCAACCTGATCACCGGCTAAGCATAAGAAAAAACGCTGTGGACCGCAAGGTCCACAGCGTAGCATTTAAAGGGGCGGCAGAAGCAGAAAGGAAAGTCAGGCACTTCAATGATACAAAAAGGACACATGACAGCGCACTCACAACATCCGAAGCCGTAGTCAAAAATTGAATAACCATAGGCAACACCCCCATAACAACTATCGACGATTGCCCCATATGGACGCCGAAGTCGCTTGACGGCTTCTTTTTCTACACAATGCCCCCGCTTTGGGGCTGACCTAAGTATATCCTACTCGACGCCAATGATCAAGGAGGTGATTTTGAATGGGAAGTGGAAACTGGATCGTAGACAACCTGAACTCCGCACTGGAGATGTGGAACGGCAGACTGGCGGAGATCTGGCAGCTTATTACCACCTCGCCGGAAAACTTTAAGGGCGGCGGTATCTGGAATGTTATCGTCAATATCAACGATGGGTTGAAGGCGGTCGGCTATGCGCTGCTGGTGTTGTTCTTCGTCATGGGCGTAGTCAAGACCTGTGGCAGCTTTGCGGAGATGAAGAAACCGGAGATGGCGTTCAAATGCTTTATCCGCTTTGTGCTGGCGCAGGCTGCGGTAAGCTGGGGCATGGAGCTGATGACAGGAGCTTTCCGGGTAGCCCAGGGCATGGTGACCACGATCATCGACTCGTCTGGACTGAGTGCCATGTCGGCCACCGCACTGCCGGACGAGATGGTGAGCATCATCGAGGATGTGGGATTTATCGACTCCATCCCGCTATGGGCAGTGACACTGCTGGGATCGCTTTTTATCTGGGTGCTGTCCCTTGTGATGATCCTAACGGTGTACAGCCGTTTTTTCAAGCTCTACATTGCGACGGCTATCGCGCCTGTGCCCTTGGCCAGCTTTGCAGGACAGCCCTCCAGCAGTATTGGCGTAGCCTTTTTGAAAAGCTATGCCGCCATCTGTCTGGAGGGCTGCGTCATCGTATTGGCTTGTGTGATCTTTTCGGCGTTCGCGTCCTCGCCGCCCGCCATCGCAGACGATACGCTGGCCGCAGCCACCATCGTGTGGAACTATGTGGGTGAGTTGATCTTCAATATGCTGGTGCTGGTGGGCGCGATCAAGATGAGCGACCGCATCAT
>ENA-UOOC01001977-UOOC01001977.1-human-gut-metagenome-genome-assembly--contig:-C48old-NODE-1977-length-16285-cov-22.567837_pt1 | contig 16285 bp, 21 predicted proteins | sample MGYA00242469_ERZ724016 | MGnify/ENA metagenome assembly ERZ724016 | reverse complement strand
CGCTCGCCTACGCGCGGCAGCGGCAGCTTTCGCGCGAGGATACGGCCCGCCTCGCCATGGCGACGGGCGCGGCCAACGTCATGTGCTCCGGCACACAGGCGGCCAGGCTTGGTGACATTGAACAGCTTCTTCCGCAGGTGCGCATCACCAGACTGTGAACTGTTCACAATTTCTTTACCGGTTTTTGAAACCCTGTTCAAAATCTTCCGCTATATTTAAAATATAAGAAGTGAAACAAACCGATCGGTTCTCTTCTGCATCTTCCGGCGATGCGCCCGGCTGATGCCGCGGAAATATCTGCGGATAAGCCGACAGCCGTGCGCGTGACAATCGCCGTCACCCCTCTTCTTTTGGAATCCTCTCCAACCCATCCTTACGCGCAGGCCAAAGGCGGCCTGCGCGTAAGCCGATGGCAAATAAAAGCAGCAGCCCGGACACTTTCGTGTCCGGGCTGTTCGTTTTATGCCGCAGCTTTTTCGCGGGGGTCCAGGAAGGTGCTGGGGTGTTTTTTGCAGGTCGCAAGGCTCACGAGCACAAGCGCCAGCGCACAGGCAATCGCCCCCGGGACTGTCGCGCCGAGGCCGAAGGGCTGCCCCAGCAGCTTCCACACGATCGTCACCGAAAAGCCCGCGCCCATACCGGCCAGGATCCCGGCTTTCGTCGCCTTTTTCCAGTACAGCGCCGCAAAGGCGGGCAGGCCCGCGGCGGCCGCATAAAAGCTCCAGGCAAACATCAGGATATTGTACGCATTTTTGATATACAGCGCGATGAACAGCGCGCCCAGCGGCAGGATCACCGCGAACACACGCGTCAGCCGCAGCTCCTTTTTCTCCGGGATATCGGGCCTGAAGACCTTGTAGATATCATGCACGCAGGTCTGTACGGAGACGATCAGATAACTGTCTGCCGTGGACATGATGACAGACAGGATGCCCGCCAGCGCCAGACCTGTCAGACCGACCGGCAGGATCTCGATCGCCAGCGCCGGGACGACCGCGTCGGTCGAGCCGTAGGCCGCGAGCTTCTCCGCCGGGACCAGCTGGTGCGCCACGACGCCCATGAACCACACCAGCGGGATCGTCAGTCCGTAGGCCAGCGTCCCGAGGAACAGCCCCTCCTTGGCCGACTTGCGGTTCCTGGCAGCAAAGGCCCGCTGCCACATCTCCGCGCCAGCGAGGGTGAAGACGAAATAGGTGATGATATCGCCGACGATGCTGCCGTCCAGATACGGCTTCGCCAGCTCTGGCGCGAGATTCTGCACAAAATTGCCGATCCCGCCGAGCTTGATGAGCGACGACGTCGGAATGAGGATATACACGAACAGGATCAGCATGACGAACTGAAAGACGTCCGTATAAATAACGCCGAACAGGCCGGAGGTCGCCGTATAGATGATGAATACCGCGCAGGCGATGAGCGCGCCCATCTCATACGAGATGCCGATCTCGCCGCCGAGCATGTTGATGATCGTCGCAGTCGCCGTGACCTGCGAGGCGACAGTGCCCATCATCGTGAACGCGATCAGGCAGCCGAGCACGACCTTGGCCGTCTTCCCGAAACGCTGCTCAAACAGATCCGGGATGGACGTGACGTTGAATTTCCGTCCGACGTCGGAAATACGTCCGGCAAAGCCGGAGAAGATAAACATCCCGAGCAGATACGGCAGCGCCGTCATGATGGCCTTGAAGCCGCTGGAATACGCAACGCCCGCACGGCCCATCAGGCCGCTGCCGCCGATGATGGTCGCGCATACCGTGGCCATCAGCACCAGCGGCCCGAAGGACCGTCCGCCCAGGTAATAATCGTCCATGCTCTTGACCTTTTTGACCACGAGCAGGCCAATGAGCACCATGGCGATCAGATAGGCCGCAATGATGGCCAGATCGATCGCGTGAATTTCGTTATGAACCACAAGTGTCTCCTTTCCCTTCCGGCAGGCAGACACCTGCCGGACTCATGTTGCTTCCGTTTTCCTGAAAAACCGGGCGACAGCCTCCCGGGCCTCCGGGTCGCCCACAAAAATGACCAGATCGCCCCCATACAGCTCCGCGTACGGGCCGGGTGAGATGAACATGGCCTCTGCGCGCCGGATCGCGACGACGGTCGCGCCCGTTGCCTGCCAGAAATGGAGCGAGCCGAGGCTCCGCCCCGCATCCGACCAGTCCTGCGGAACGCGGCAGGCATAATTCTGCAGCTGCTCTGCAGCCTGTATGGGCTGCATGGGATCGTCCAGAATGCTGCCGCACAGCTCTGAGACCTGCCGCGCGACCGCCTCCTGCTGGGCGAGCAGCGCGCGCAGCTTCTGCTTTTTCCGCCGCAGCTCGAGCTTTTCGCCGATCATTTGCAAATAGCGCTTCGCATTCTCAGCGGAGCGCACGTACACCCCGCTCTGCTCCTTGACCGTTACGACCTGCATATCGCGCAGCAGCTGCACGGCCTTGCGGATCGTCTCTGGAGAGACCTGATACTCTGACGAGAGCTTTGACCGCCCGGAAAGCTTTTCCCCCTCGGCAAACTGTCCCTCCGCGATCCGCCCGGCGACGGATCCCGCGATCCGCATATATTGCGGGAGTTCCTCGTTCTCCATACCGGCGCCCCCTTTCCCGCGATTTTATACCATTATACAAACTGACAACTTTCTTTTCAAGATGAATTTTCAGTTTTTAACGAAATCCAAATCTCCCAGGGCAAAAAAATCCGGCTGCACAGCAGAGCCGTACAGCCGGAAGCTTGAGGAGGCTATTTTGATTAGATCATTCTGACCTTGTCGTCCGACAGGAAGAACAGCGCCAGCGCGCCGGGGCCGACGTGCGAGCCGGTCACCGGCTCGTAGTCCACCAGCAGGATCTGCTTCGGCGGGCAGCTGCTGCGGCGCAGCAGCGAGGCGAGGATCTGCGCGTCGGGTGCGCAGTCGGCATGCGCGATGCCGACCGTCTGCGTCTGCGCGTCGCGGACCAGCTCTTCATAGCGCCTGGCGATGGCCTCGATGGCACGCTGGCGGCCGCGGAGCTTGGCGAAGCAGACGATCTTGCCCTGCGGGTCGCCCTTGAGCAGGGGCTTGATCTGCAGCACGGTCCCGACGGCGGCTTCGAGATTGGACAGGCGTCCGGTCCTGCGGAGGTAGCGCAGGTCGTCGACCGTGAAGATCTGCGCCATGCGGTGCCGCAGCGAACGCAGAAGGGTGTAGGTGTCGTCGATGCTCATCCCCTCGCGGCGGCAGTCGACCGCGCGCATGACGAGCAGACCCTCGCCGAGCGAGGCGCTGTAGGTGTCAACGAGCAGGAGCTTGCGCGCCGGGAATTCCTCGCGCAGCTGGCGCGCAGCGATCTGGCCGGAGGCGTAGGAGCCGCTGATACCGGAGGACATGCTCACGAACAGCACGTCCTCCCCCGCCTCCAGCATCGGGGTCAGCACATCGAGATAGCGCTGCGGCGGGATCTGCGAGGTCGAGACCTTCGTCCCGCTGCGCATCTGCGCGTAAAAGGTCTTCGCGTCAAAGGTATTGAGGTCCAGACAGGCCTGCTCGTCTCCGTCCGCGTGGAAGGTGAAGGGAATGATCGTGATATGCTCCTGCTGCAGATACGCAGTCGGGAGATTGGCCGAGGTATCGGTTACGATTCTGAACATGATATTGCTTCTTTCTGCATGTAATCTTCTATATTAGATTACCACATATCAAGTGCAATGTCAATTCGTCTTCCAGTACAAATATTCGTTGCATTTTGCCCGGGATGTGCTATACTGGTTACGAAAGGTGTGTGTAAGTTTATGGAATTCGACAATGACCTTGTCGTGGGCAAGCTGCGGCGCTGGGAAAAGTATCTCGCCGCCTATCGCCTGCCCGCGTGGGAGCAGATCCCGGATCTCGGGCTGTACATGGAGCAGGTCGTGCTGCTTCTGCGGCAGTACCTTGACTATCTGCCGCCCGAACTCAAGCAGCCCGAGCCCATCACGGCGGCCGCCATCAACAACTACGTCCGCACCCGGCTTCTGCCGGAGCCGCGCAAAAAGCGCTACTACCGCGCGCATATCTCCTATCTGATCATGATCTGCACGCTCAAGCAGGCGCTCCGCCTGTCCGAGCTGCAGACGCTGCTGCCCGGCGATCTTCCGGAGGACGAGGTCCGGCGCACCTATGACGCCTATGTGCGGCGGCACCAGCTGTGCGCGCAGTATTTCATCGACCAGGTCCGCCTGACGGCCGCCGCCATGTTTGACCGAGAGGTCACCATGGAGCTTGCCGTCCGCGACACCCCGGAGATGATCACCTCCGCCGCCATCCTGAGCGGCTTCGCCCGCCTCTTCGCCGAAAAGCTCCTGCTCCTCGAAGGCAAGACCCTCGCCACCGGCGGCAGCATCGAGGTCCGTACATGACAAAAACCACCTCCGACCGCCGGAGGTGGTTTTCTTTTTTTCGTTATACCCCGATCCTTTGTGTGCGCCAGGCTTCTCCGTGCGTACCATATAAAAAATCAAATTCATGCAGAAAAATCCGCCGGTCTGTGATAGAATCAAAGCAAGCTGTGCGCAGGGCGGCCTGCGCGGATTCTGACGGAAGGATAAACGAACATGAAACTTGTGATTCTGGATGGTTATACGGAAAATCCCGGCGATCTGAGCTGGGATGGGCTGCGGGAGCTGGCGGAGGTGACGGTCTATGACCGGACGAGCCTGACGGATCCCGCGCAGACGATCGCGCGCATCGCGGACGCCGAGATCGTGCTGACCAACAAGACGCCGCTGCCGCGGGCGGTCTTCGAGGCCTGCCCCAACATCAAAATGGTCGGCGTGCTGGCCACGGGCTACAACGTCGTGGATATCGCCTGCGCCAGGGAGCGCGGCATCCCCGTCTGCAACGTCCCGGCCTACGGCACCGCCTCGGTCAGCCAGTACGCCATCGCCCTGCTGCTCGAGGCCTGCCACCACATCGGCCACCACAGCGACGCTGTCCATGCCGGCCGCTGGGCCAGCTGCCCCGACTGGTGCTTCTGGGATTACCCGCTCATTGAGCTCGAGCATAAGACGATCGGCATCATCGGCTTCGGCCGCATCGGCCAGTCGACCGGCCGCATCGCAAAGGCGCTCGGCATGCGCGTGCTGGCCTATGACGTCTTCCCCACCGACGCCGGCCGCGCCGTCGGCGAATACGTCGATCTGGACACGCTGCTCGCCGCCTCGGACGTGATCGCCCTGCACTGCAATCTGACGCCGGAGAACGAGAAGATCATCTGCAAAGCGAACATCGCCAAGATGAAAGACGGCGTGATCCTCGTCAACAACGCCCGCGGGCAGCTCGTGGCCGAGCAGGATCTGGCCGACGCGCTGAACAGCGGCAAGGTCGCCGCCGCCGCGCTCGACGTCGTCTCCACCGAGCCCATCCGCAGCGACAATCCCCTCCTGCAGGCGAAAAACTGCATCCTCACCCCGCACATCTCCTGGGCCCCCATCGAAAGCCGCCAGCGTATCCTGGACTGCACCATCCGCAACGTCCGCCAATTCCTCTCCGGCACCCCGGAAAATAACGTGTGGGGGTAAATTTCCTGATTATGAAACCCACCGTATTTCGATTGAAATACGGTGGTTTTTTTGCGCGGAGGCCAGTTCAGGCTTCTGGTTTGGGGGGTGTCTGTCATGTATTGCCCTGAGATCCATCACCCGCATAAAAACCGCCCGGTCATCCTGCGGATGGCCGGGCGATTTCATGGGTTTACGGGCGGATGATGCAGTCGGCCTGGAGCTGTTTTTCGGCGATGACGTACATGTTGGTCACTTCGCCGACACGGAGCTTTTCGGTCAGGCCGTAGTAGTTGAGGCAGGTGCCGCAGGTCAGGATCTCGACGCCCTGGCTCTGCAGCGCCTGCAGATCCTCGAGCGAGGCCGAGCCTTCGCAGGTGACGGCCGCGCCGCCGTTGTAAAACAGGATCGCCGCGGGCAGCGTCTCCTGCTGCGTGAGCGCGAACAGGAACGCCTTGAGCAGGGCTCTGCCGAGCTCCTCGTTCCCCTCGCCCATGTGGTCGGCCGAGATGACGACGACGGTCTTTTTCTGCGCCGCCGGGGCAGTGCAGGCGATCGCCTCCTCTTTCGGCAGCTCCGCGCCCTCCGCCGCGGTGATGGTGACGCGATATTCGGCGTCCGAGATCGTCTCGACCTCGATGCTGCAACCCTTGCTCTCGGCCAGCCGTCGGAGATTCTGCACCGCCGTTTCATTGTCGACCAGCGTCTCCACGCTCCCCGCGCCGCCGAGCGACTGCAGCGCCTGCAGCGTCTTCACGACCGGCAGCGGGCAGGCCTCCCCCATCGCATTGATCCGGATCATAACCCTTCCTCCTTCGTGCTCCTGTCAGGAATATAACGTCTGCCTACAGTATATCCCTTCCCCGCCCCGGATGCAAGCATTTTCACCGCATCAGCGGTCACGATTTTGAGAGGAGGCGCGACGGAGCGGGTGAGAGATGACTTTTTGATGCAACGCATAAAAAAGTCGTCGCGAACTAGCGCCGTCCGCAACGACGATGTATGATCGCTACACAAAAGATGAAATCCTTCCCCCAATCAAATCTGTGTATAGGGAAGGCTTTCCAAGCGCACCTCGTAAAGCTGATTCTCTCTGCACAGTTGATTTGCTTCATAAAAAGCGACCTTTGCACAAATGAGATAAATCCGAATCATTTTGGCTGTGTATGCTTCTATGTGCGCATATCCCATATAAGCACACCTGTGTACACTATACAAATATGCCAGCATCCCCGCATCATAGCAGTCGGCACAATGCGCTTGTGCCGGAAAAATACGCATTATTCTTAGCGTTCTTTTGATGCAGTGCTCTGCAACATCCTCAAACGGGTATTTCAGCAGGAGCAAATCAGCACGTTCTGCGTGATTCCTGCGCCCCCGTTCGATTGCTCGATAGCAGTATTCTCCGATTAATATGATTTTTCCAGTTTCTTTTGGCCTTTGCTTTTACCGTGCTCACGTGTCCCGAAAAACTCGTCTTTGCGTTTTAAGACTGGGTCATACCAGTCAGCCTTCTGCCTTGCCCACTTGACCCAGGCAGCGCCTTCCTCCGTAAGTTCTCCGCGCTGCTCGACCGCAGAGACATATGCCCTGATTCTGCAAGCGACCTCAAAATCCTCCGCTTCATGCACGAGTGCGTTGGTACGGTCCACTTCCTCGTTATACCGCTCACGCCGGGCATTTCGCTGTCGCTCTTCCTCTTCTCGCTTGCGTGCGGCTTCTTCACGCGCTTCTCGTTCGATGCGCAGTGTGTTTGCTGCCTCGTAGAGCAAAACAATGATATCGCCCAGCCGGTCTTCAATTACGTAAGATTTACAGTCGCGAAAGCCTTTTTCCTTGCCCACTGCGAGAGATAGCTTCCCATTATACACATGATCATATTTTCGGATATTCGGCTTTGATGCCCATGAATATTTCCGCTTTTCTTCTTCGTATTTGAGAAGCTGTATATTCTCTTCTCGTGTCGGAATATGCTCCACCGTATCTTGTGATTCAGAAACGGATAGAGAAACCGTTTCCCCATTGACGACGAACTTCAGATCATCTGTCAGAGAACAGCCAAGGGGTTCGATTGCTTTGATCAAAGCATCAAAAATGCGGCAAACTCTTGGCAGCGCCGTCTCAGATATCGTGTCAGCAAGAAATGGAACAGTCTCTTTATTTTGTCTGTTCCGGTACGGAGCCTTGTTTCGATTTTCCTTTTGCCAGACAGCGATTTTCTTTCTATGGGCAATAATTTTAGGGTGCATTCTGGAATTTTCATCCGGTAAAATGATTTGCGCTGCAACGGACAAAACAGCGGATTTCTCTTCTGGCGTCAGGAACTGGAGGACCTCAGCTGCGGTTTGCGGTCGTGCTTCAAGACCGGTCCTAACACCGGACTTTGCTGCCGGTTTGTCGCTGTGCGGCAGCGGTGTTTGCTTTACAGGTTTGCCAGCCTTGACCTTTGCCCAATAACCCAATCCCGGAATTGGAATGTCCAGCGATCTGCAGACCTTATGTATTGCAACGTCGGAGACTTTATACAGTTTTGCAACCTCCGTCACAGGCTTTGCCCATACTTCCTGATACAGCTTTTCCCGGTTGTAAATATTATAAGTTTTTCCGTACTGCTCGAGCGTTTCAACAGCTTCGGAGTCTTCCGGCATAGACATAATTTTAGCGATCCCATCCTCCGTGGCCGGATGCACAGGCTCTGTCGATAAATCCTCTGGCGGTGGCGGGGTCTCGCTTGTGTCTTTAACAGCGGAAACGGATATAATCTCGTGAGCTATGATCGCGTTCACAGACTTAGTCAAAGAAACCACTGTATCTCCCGAACCGTTCAATAGAGTTTTCTCAACGGGCTTACCGAAGCTCAATTTTGTCCAATAGCCGGAGGGCGGAACAGGAATATCGGCTGCTTTCACCTGTTTCAACAACTGCGAATACGGAATTCCATATTCCTTGGAAACTCCGGCGACAGAGACCTCCCATATCTTATCGTAAAGTTCCTGCCGGGACAGTTTTACGACCAACGTTTCAATCACGTTATGCGCCTCCTTTATCGTCGTGTTGGCGTCTGCATTTACGGTCCTGTGATCGGCAGCGGGTGGTTCTTCCGTGCTCATACCGATCGATACCGTTGCCTCGTTTGCGGCGGTGTAATGTGATTCAGAAATGATGGCTTGAAATTGCTTTATCCCTCCTATTCCTCGTTTTCTTTTAACAGGAAAAGCAGATCCTGTTTCATTTTATCAAATTGTGCGATAATCGTATTCAAACTCTTTTCAATTGCTTCCACTTGAGCCTCATTGATTTTACCGTGCTGATAGGCGATCAATCGCTCTGGGATAATTGCGTAAGTCCAGCTGTCCCTGTAACGGTCCTCATTGTGAACAGCATATCCAATCGGCAGCAGGTTGTTGCGCATACCCAAAGTAAGGATATTTGGCGAGATGCTGAGGTAATCCGCCGCGATTTTTATGGTGATCTTTGCAGCATTACAGATCTCGTCATCGGTGTACTTCCCCATACAGTTCACCTCCTCCCAGCGGGACTTGTCAATTCTATATTATAACATAATTCGGCAAACATAAGATGATGAATGAAGTAAACTGTCAAAAAATCTCCAGAGCGCATTGTTTTTTAGGAGGATTCATTCTCCGGAAGCCCGGAAATTTTCTCGTTTCATGCGGTTGCGGTCATAAACTATCCCACTCGGTACGCTGCGCGTCACGGGCGATATCCCGTACCAGCTTCCGCGCCGCGTGCTGTGAAATTCCTTCTGCGCCCGTTTGCTCTGCTTCTTCAGCGGTACTGTATTTGTCATACTTCATCTCCCCAATTTTACATTTGAATTACAAAGTGCGGTTTAATCTTGCGTCCGGCTGCTGTCTCTGATATTTTGTAATATCACGATCTTAAAGGAGGCAAGCAAAATGGACTTGAAGACCTACCCTGTGATTGATCCTGTCGCCACGGGAAACAACATCCGCCGTCTGCGCATGGAGCGCGGCTTGACCGTCCGGGAGCTGCAAAACTACTTCGGCTTTGAAGAGCCTCGCGCGATCTACAAGTGGCAGAAGGGCGAAAGCCTGCCCACGGTGGATAATCTCTACGCGCTCGGAGCGCTCTTTGAGGTTCCGATGGATCAGATTCTGGTTCCTGTTATAAAACTGCATATCGTCAGTGAGCAGCAGGCCGAGACCTGCTGCTCACATCATTTTCTCCCCGGCTATTTTGGATACGGCAAGCGTCCGATGCAGCTTCCACCATTTGCTCCGTCTGCATTGCCTGCTGCGTGACAGGTCACACATTCAGCTGCGCACACGGAAAAAGATCAGCATTTGATCGTGATTGATCTCGTAATCAGCGAGTAGGCTTGCTTGCCTTACATATGGAGATGTCAGTTTGGATGCAGGAAAGCGTGTGATATAGAAAAAACGGTTTTTACGTAAGAGCGTCTGGTGAGGATGGAGAAGCAGAACGCTTCTTTTTTCATTCCATAGAAGCTCGTAGGGTGAGCCAAACCAGAATATCTTTCTAAAAGTGTGCAGCGTTATCGTTCATCTGCACCTGAACCGGTATCCGCATTCTCTTGGCTTGCCGCATCCAAAATAGCCGCGTACGCCGGGGCGTTATGCCCCGGCGGTTTCTGTATAGGCCTCGAATGCTTCGGCAAAGCTGGCGTTCACATCAAAGGGCGGCGCATAGTCCACCTTCGACGTGACAAGGCACAGGTCGATTCTGGCGGAAGTCTCATCCGCCTGCTGATTGAGCTTGCCGAGTGCAGCACAGATGACCTTGCGGTCGTAGTTGATCGTCGTCACCCGCCGCACATCGCAGCGGTAGGAGATTTGATTGCCCTCAGCGTTGAACCGGTAGCCGGTGCCGCCGTTGGAAATCGTCTGCTCGGAGCTGCGCAGATCATTCATCCGTTTGAACGTGCGGGCAATGCTCTGACGCGTTGCGTTGAGGCTGACCGCGCTGTCCATATCGATGTCCAGCTCCGATTTTGCCTTGCGGATGGCAGCGAACAGCTTGCCTTTCTCGTCCAGCAGATACAGGAGGAAGCGGGCAATGTCCGTGATTTGCTCGTAATACTCCGTTTCCGGCACGGCAAGAACGGTTTCATCCTCCGCTTCCGCCATGACCTTATGGCGCAGATAGGTATTTTCAACCCGCGTGACATTGGAATCGCAGTCGAGAATGCTCTGCGCGTCGTCCAGAAAGGACTGGAGCTTGTTCTGGTAGCGGAATGCTTCTTTCAAGTTCATGTTTCTTCACCTCTGGCTTGAAAATTTGTTTCTGTCCGTATTTTAACTGCCCGATTTGAAAAAGTCATGGAACTTGTAGTTCACCCGGTTCGGTTGATTCATGCTCCACCATTCTGTGAGCAGTATGTCTTGATTTCTCAAGGCTTTCAGAAACGAAGAACTCCGCTTCTCGACAAAATTGTTCGAAAAGCGGAGTTCATTCACTTTATGGTCATTCGCTCTATTGCCGGTCAGATCTTCAAATACTCCATCATACTCCTCTGAAGCCGGTTGTGGATCTGCGTCAGTTCCTCCTTCGTGCAGCAGAAGAGAACCGGAATCTCCTCCAGCGTATAGCCGCTGCTGAGCGTACCTGCCAGCCATTTTTCATCCTCCGGCAGTCGCTGCATATAATCCCGCAGGCAGACATACGAGCGAAAATCTGCGTGCTTCGCACGAAAAACGCTCAGCAGCGGGACCTTGCTCTCTGTGGTAAGCGGCTGATCTACTGATGGCGTGTAGTATCTCGAGGTCTCCTGTACCTGAAAGGCACGCAGCTCTGTCTGGATATCCAGATAAGCGCGTGCCCAGCCTCCGACGCCTGCCCATAGGAACTGCGCCGGATATTTCTGATATGTATGCAGGAACGTACACCAGCCGATGGAACGTGCATCATCCCCAAGTCTTTCCGGCAGGAAGAGATCCCGGCCGATGGTCTGGATCATCTGATCGATCAGGCTTATTTCTCTGCAGGAAAACCGCCGCTTCATTGCTTTCTCCTTCCGCCTGCTTTTTTCACACTTTGACGGATCACAGCAATTTCCGGTTCCGGCAGATCCTTGCAGCAGCCGACCCAGGCATTCTCCGGCTCATACCACTCCATTTCATAGACGACAGGCAGCTGTATTTCTCTGTCTTGCAATAGCTGCAGCAGTCTTTCGTGCCGCATGCTGCTTCCATCCATATGAAAGTGAATATTCGGTGTCCGTTTCGGATAGAGCACGATGCAGCGTCCGTCTGGGCTGATCCTGGCGCAGTAATCGCGCTACTGCTCCGCTGCGTGCTTTCTCAGCTCTCCGTAGAGCGAGACCCTGCCGTCTTCGAGAATCTTGACGCGCGGCCGGTTTCGGACCGTACAGGTTGTCGGAAAATCCAGAAACGTACAAAAATCGATGCCGCGCAAGTGTTCAAAAAAGTCCATATCTGCCTCCTTTATCGTTTGTCAAATCAACTGTATCTCCATCATAGAGGGACCAGACGCAAAATACAATTGACAAGTTATATCAATTTCTCGCCTGAAATCCATATCGTTTCCCGATATATTGTCGTTAGAAAATCTTATAATGAAAAAATGCGGTGTAAGGCAGTCATTTTCAGCATTGGGCCGCCCGCATGACAACGCGATTGCCGAGTCTTTCTTTGCCTCCTTCAAAAAAGAAGAGGCGTACCGCAGAGAGTACACCTCAGAACAGAGCTTTCGAAAAAGCGTCGAACAGTATGTTATGTTTTATAATACCAGCAGGCCGCATCAAACGCTGAATTATCAGACACCGCAGGCGTTTGAAGAAGCCTACAGGGAACGTTTATAAAAAAGCTGTGTTCAAACAACGTCTTTCCGTAAAAATAATAGTTTCGCATTCTGAGAGTTTTGATGTGCATAAGCTCAGCAGATAAAAAAGAAAAACCTTGATTTCTCAAGGCGTTAAAGGCAAGAAGAAACCCGTTTTTCGATAAAATTGTTCGAAAAACGGGTTTCGTTCACATGTGTGATCACTACACTAAAGATGAACCCCAGACTTGTCGAAGTAGCTTCAATCAGCAGTAAAATCAAGCACGTTTCCGCAAAATACGTTCTCCACCATATTGAACTTTCGCTGTTTTACTTGATTCGTTTCTGGATATCCTCCACGGACGGCAGCTGCTTTTCCAGCTCCTCCGGCAGCTTGCTTGTCACCTGATACGCACTCACGCCGATGGGCTTGCTCATATCCTTCAGCGAGTATTCCGCGACCAGATCATTTTTGCTCTTGCACAGCAGCAACCCGACAGACGGATTATCCTGTTTCTGTTTCAAGAGTCCATCGACTGCGGAAAGATAGAAATTCAACTGCCCTGCGTACTCCGGCTTAAATTCGCCGGTTTTGAGTTCAATTACCACGTAGCAGCGGAGGTTCAAGTTATAAAACAGCAGGTCGATATAAAAATCGTCGCCGCCGACATTCAGATGATACTGATTGCCGAGAAACGCAAACCCGGTCCCAAGCTCCAACAGAAGCTTCGTCACATCTTTCACGAGCGCCTCTTCGATTTCCCGTTCCAGCATATCCGTCTTGAACGGGATAAAATCGAAAATATACGGATCTTTCATCGTCTGGATGGCAAGTTCACTCTGTGGGGACGGCAGCCGCAATTCAAAATTAGATACCTTTTCGGCCAGCGCCTGCCGCTGATATAGGTCACTCTCGATCTGATGCACCAGAACGTTGCGCGACCAGCCGTTTTTTCGACTCTGTTCTGCATACCACAGCCGTTCGACTTTGTCCGCGACCTTATCCAACAGAACAACGTTATGGCCCCACGGAATTTGTGCAACAGGTTGTTGCACAAATTCATCGGCTGAATACACCTCCGCGAACTTCGCCATATATTTGAGATTCCGGACGGAATATCCCTTCATCTCTGGAAAGGACAACTTGATATCCGCGGCAAGGTTTTCAACAAACCTGCTGCCCCAGACCTTATGCGCGTTGATGACCGTACCGATGGCGTGATACAGTCGAAGCAGCTCGCAGTTTACCTGAACCGCCGCGCGATACTGCGCCGTGCGGATCTCCTGTTTGACCCGTTCCACCGTTTCCAAGTATTCGTTCGCGTTCATCAGCATCGCGCATCACTCCTTGTAATCTATTGTAGCAGAGAAAAACAGGGAAAGCAAATGTGCAATGTGTGCTGCCCACCCAATCAAGCACATTGGAAATACCAATTATGCCTTTAACCGCTCCCTATCCAGTGACAACTTCAGCAACAGCATCTTGAATTCCGGCGATATCCATGACGCGAATTCGCAGCCAATCATCGGATGCGCAAATGTTCCGCCGCCTTTGCCTTGTTTGGAAGCGATACCGATCGCCTCTGTCTTCTCAATCCATAGCTTTGGCGTCAAAGTAAACGAGGCTGTTTTCTTTTTCTCTAGAAGTTCAATGTAGCCCGCTTCTCTATAATCGGGGTTATTTTCCTGCTCCCACAGATTTAAAAAGGCTAGTGTATTTTCACTGCGCAGCCAGCTCTGTATCACATATCCCGGGGTATTCTTGCTGTGATTTCGTGCAAGCTCAGTCAGCGAAATATAACTATCATCCTGCTTTTTGTGCTGAGGCTTCGACTGCTTTCTCTGTTCCATGCGGGCCAACACCTCCGCCTTACTTCTTTTATAGCCGGCAAGAACAGAAAGCCTGTATTCGTCGATCTCATTGTCCTTCGCAATCCGCAATATAATTCGGTCCCGCTCCTCACAGGTGATGATATCCTCAGCTACGAGGGGCTCCAACAAGTTTCCGATACCGATCATATCCACCAAACTAAGTTTCTCTGCCACATCTCTCACCTCTTAAGGTTATTGTAGCATAATGCACAGAAATATAAAAGATGGATCATTTCTGAGCCATAATATGCGAAACATAGCGCGTACTTTTTCTCGGCAAGCCCTCCTTGTCATAATCAATGTTACAGCGTGCCGCCTTTTCAAATTGCACATCCAGAAACTTCTTTAGCCCGATGATCGCCGCATATTTTCCGTTAGAAAGAAGATGGTCTACCGCGGCACGAGTCCATTTCGCCTTTCCGGTCGGAGACGGTATTTGTTTTGCATAAAGCATATCCACAACCTTTCCCAAACTTGCCCCTGCCATATAGAAGTTAAAAATCAAGGCAACATTTTCTGCTTCGCTCTTATTGGTTTCAAGGCCCCCACTGTTGGTCAAAGTAAAACCATATGGTATTCTCATGTTTTGTTCCTCCTAAAATAAAAATTCCTATGTTTGCTATCTCATCCAAGAGATAAAACATAGGAATAAATGATATTTTGCTATCTTCTGTATGCACATTCTGCACAGTTTGTGAGTTTATTTCATGTGACTTTCCAGCAAAAAATCAAAAATCATGTATAACTCATGCACTTTTTTACCGGTTTCAAAATTGACACTGTTGATAATACAGTGTGAATGAATGTGTTCCCGGTCAACGTGCGTACAGACCAGCACCTCGCAGCCCTCGAAATATCCGGCAAGCTGCCGTGCTGCTTCGTGCGCTGTGCGAGGATCAATGTTCGCACCTTTCGGGAAGCTTTGCACCATGTGATAGAACATCACGCCGCCGTCTTTGTGGTGCAGCAGCTTCGTACTGAGGAATTCATCGAACGCGGTTTCCGGCTGGCAGCCAATGCCGCTGACAAGCTGCTGTCCATTCCAGAGCGTTTTATTCACCTGCGACACATACCGCATGACACTTTTCATGCACCCGCGCGTCTGCGTTCCCTTTTTGTAATTCACGAAATGGACGATTGCGATTTGACTGCACCCCCTTCCTGCATTTCCCGCAGAGCGGTATTGATTTTTGCGAACTCGTGCGCGGCAGAATCCAGATTGGCGAACTGTACCTTGCCCATGTTCACCAGTACCGTCAGCCGGTTGAGGTTGTTGCCGACGGCCTTCTGCTGCCGCAGGACTTCCCTGAGTCCGTCAAGAATCACGATGCGTTTTCCGAGACAACACGCGGTCACATAGTCACTCTGGCTCATATGGGCTTGTGCTGCTTTTTGGCGAATAGTCTCTAAATCCTGTTCTGAGATCCGAATGCTGAATTGTCTGTCTTTTTTCATCTTTCCTCCGTTTCCATTGAAGTGGGTACGGGCTTCTGCCCGATTTGGGGCATTTGGCGGGGAGCCGGGACACCGGCGACTAGCCAAATGCGATGCTGGCTCCTCCCGAACGGGAGGATTTTTCCCGCCGCGGCGGGGATTCTCTGCGTTTTGAATCCGCGATTTTCCGCGTTGCCCGCACGTCGGCGCAACGTTGGCTTTTCCTGTCGCGCCGCGCACACATCCGCAGCCGGGGCGCAAAGCCGCACAAAGCGGCGACACGCGCCTCACGGCGGCGAACCGTGCCCGCTGCGGAAGGGTGCAAGGATGCAAACTGTTCAAGGTGTTACCCCCTTGCCCTCTTGCTCCGGCATTCGCCATAGCCACTGATCGGCGCGGCGATCAGAAACAATGCCGAGATTTCGCTTTGCGATCTTCAGTGTCCGCTCCGAGATATCAAGCTGCTTTGCAAGAGCAAAGACTTCTTCTGCTGGCCTTGGCTGTGTCAAAAACCTGCGCAGTTCATCTTCCATCTTCATGGTCTTTGTCTGTACCTGCCCGGTGCCGCTTAGAATATTGTCAACAGTCGCATCACAGAAGCCTTTCCACTGAAAGCCATGCTCGGGATGCGAATCAATAGTAGAAACCGAAAAAAAGATGACAAAAGGCGCAAGAAGAG
>ENA-UOOC01001939-UOOC01001939.1-human-gut-metagenome-genome-assembly--contig:-C48old-NODE-1939-length-16501-cov-5.447343_pt1 | contig 16501 bp, 10 predicted proteins | sample MGYA00242469_ERZ724016 | MGnify/ENA metagenome assembly ERZ724016 | reverse complement strand
TTCCATGCGAATTAGCTCCTTTCAGTAATCCGGAATACTCTGTCTATTGTAGCATATTTTTTCGCGCTTCACAAGAGGGGAAAACGGCCTTTTGCGCCATTCACAGAAATTTTGCATGACGGCATCAAGCATTTTTCCCGCGAAGATGCGCTTTCAGACGCAAATTTGCATCTTTGGGGCACGGAATTGTAAAACTTGCGCATATTCGCTTGCAACAGGCGTTTTTTTTGATATAATGGTAATGGAATGCTGAAAAGCGCACATACGAATGTCAAGGAGGCTGACGAATGAAGAAGCTGCTTGCGATTCTGCTGACGCTGGCGATGCTGGTGCCGATGTGCGGACTGGCGGAGGAAAACTGCGCCCCAAGCGACGCTGACGACCATCACCTTCCGCGATTTCAACGGGCGGGCGCTCGTGGCGGAAATGGAGGAAGCGGCGGAAACCGCGTATCGGGATTTGCTGGATGCCCTGCGCGTGGAGGTCTATCGGCAGGGGTTCACCTCGTGTGAGCTGTTTCTGAATGGCCAGTCCATTGTGGATTACGGCGTGCAGACTCGCGGCGCGGATGTCTACATCAGCGGTGATGTGCTGGGCGGAACACTGCACCTGAATCTCGAAGAGGATATGCGGCATATCGCGGAAATCCTCCATCAGTGGAATGCGTCGCAGAGCGTGTATGCGGACGCAGGGGTGGAGCTGCCCGCTAAGGAAGTCAGCGAATCCATTGCGCAAGAGTACGAGAGCGTGGGTGCACTGCTGGCGAAAATCACGAAAAATCCGCTGATAACGGGCGAAATGCAGCCGGAGGACGTTGCCAATGGCTTGTTCGAGACGGACTGGCAGCAGGCTGCTACGCGCTTGAACAAGATTTTGAAGGTTACGCGGGTGGAGAGTGTCTCGAATCCGCCCGAAGGATGCGAATCGGCGAAGAACATTCTGTACTTCCCCCTCAGCAATGAGCAGCTGATGGAGGTGCTGTGCATTCTGCTGGATACGGTGGAAGAAACGCCCGCCGTCAAGGCGTATGTGGATTTGCTCAATACGTATCGGCAGCTGGTGGCGTTCGCGCAGGATCAGCCCGTCGAGGATACGGACTTGCAGACGTGGCTGCGTCAGCAGACGCTGCTGGTGGAAGATGCGCAGGTGGCGCAGTATGTGGATTCGTCGATGCGCCTGCTGCGGGTGGTGATCAGCTACAAGGTTGCGCCGACCCATACGCCGACGCTGGCGCAGGATACGCTGCTGAACGCAGCAATCACGGTGAATTTCCATCCGACGGGCGACGACGTGCGGCTGGATTGGCGGCAGGAAACAGCGGGCAAGGGCAAGAACGTTCAGATAAAGATGGAGGACGACGGCGGAATAGCGGTGCTGATTGCGTCGGATGACGGCAAACAGAGGCTGTACCGCTGCACCATTTCGTCGCTGACGAACGAAGCGAATGTCCTGCTGGAAATGCACCGCACGGTGGACGGGGAAGAAAAGGGCCTTAGCTGGAGCGCCAGCATGGACACTCAGATGGTGGATGGCGAAGTACGGCAGGACGTGGCTGTGCGGCTGTTGTGGCATAACGAGCACTTCCTGACGATTGCCGCCGAAACGCGCCCGTGCGAATCGCGTCCGCTGCTGTCGGATGGCGACGTGCTGGACTTGGGCGAAATCAGCAGTGTGCGCTTCAAGGCGTACATGACGGGCGTGATGTTCACCACCGGGCAGATTCTGCCGCGGTTTATGATGAATCTGCCGGACAGCACGCGCCAATTCATCACCAGCGTGTCGCAGATGATTCTGGACGACACGCACTAAGGCAACAGAAAACATCACTGCCACGCAGTGCTGTTATAAAAAGGGAAACCAAATAACAAGGAGGAAAACCCCATGAAGAAACTGCTTGCGGTACTGCTCAGCATCATGATGCTGGCGATGCCCCTGACCTCGATGGCGGAAAACAGCGTGTGGGACAATGCCGCGCGTCAGGAAACCACCATCACCATCCACGACCTGAACGCTGACCTCGTGGCGGCGCTGGGCGGGGATGACACCGCGATGGCTGCCATCAACGATCTGCTGGCGGCGCTGTCCCTGACCGGCTATCAGCAGGGCGACGAAGCTGGCTTTGACCTCAACCTGAGCGGCAAGAGCGTGCTGGGTATGGCATCGCTGACGACTGCTGCGGAAGAAAACCAGCTGATGTATGTGTCCAGCGCGCTGCTGGGCGGCGTGATTGCTGTGAACAGCAAGGACATGGAAGCCATCAAGGAAAAAGCCCTCCGCGCGACGATGAAGATGTCCGGTCAGAGCGACGAGGAGATCGACAAGGCGATTGAAGAATCGAAGGAACAGCTGAGCGGCAATGCGGAATACACTGCCCTGATGGAAGCATCGGCGAATCTGAGCAGCATGACGGAAGAGCAGCTCATGGAAGAACTGACGCAGGCGGACACCACGGCGTTCATGACCATGATGAACGAAATACTGTCCGGTGCAGAAATGGCAGAAGTGACCGAGCAGCCCGGCGACTGCGACGCAGCGAAGAGCTACGTCAAAGTCACCGTTCCGCCGGAAAAGCTGGCCGAGATGAAGAAAGCCCTGCTGGAAATGATCCACAGCGTTCCGAGCATCGGCGCTTACATGGATGCGCTTTTTTCCGCTGCTGACACGAGCTGGGACGACCTGCTGAAAGAACTTGATGAAGCAGATCTCTATGCGGATGACGTCGTTTATGAATACTGGATGACTGAAGCAGGCGAGCTGGTTCGCATGACGGCTTCGGTGAAGATCAACAACGGCGGCGAAGAACCCTTGCCGATCTCCTTCACGATGACCCGCAACACGGCGGACGGCGTGGCGACGTGGCTTGTGACCATCAAGAGCGCGGAAGATACCGCGGCGACGCTGACCTTCGCAGGCGACTTGGAGAACTTCACGGCGAACCTGACCGCCTATGCTGGCGAAGACCCCGTTGAAATTAACGTCAGCGGCAAGGGCATCGGCACGGACAGCAGCGTTGTTGATGTGGAAATCAAGGAAACGGTGGACGGTGTCGAGCAGGGCTTCGGCGTTGTGGTGACGACCGCTACGACGATGGACGGCGAACAGGGCGTCCGCAAGGTGGATGTGCTGGTGCGCTTCATGGGTCTGGACGTTGTGACCATCACGGCGGAAACCCGCACCTGCGACGCGAAGGACGCGCTGGACGTGAGCAAGGCGCAGGATTTGGGCGCGATGACGGACAGTGAGTTCCAGACGTGGTTCGTCAAGGTGATGAACAACCTGCAGAACCTGCCCATGACCCTGCTGATGAGTCTGCCGGAGAGCATGCTGACCCTGCTGATGGGCGGCAGCAACTGATACGATTTCCTGCATTTGGATGTGCCATCTGCTTGCGCCTTTCCCATGCTGGCGTTTGCGTTAGCCAGAACGAATCATTTGCGGTGCATCTCGGCGCATTCTCATTTGGAAATAGTATCCGCATGGGAGGCTGACTGAAAAAGTCAGCCTTCTTTTCTATTGCCGGAACATGCTGATTTTCGACCAGAAAAGCAATCCAATTGTAAAAATATGCGCGTAATGGTTGACAAGTCGGGCGGATTGCTTTACCATAGTACATGGATTATTCTGTGACTTTACTCCGCACGGCTTGCGGATGATTCAGATGGAGGAACAGGCAAGATGAGGATGCTTGGCAAGCGATTTCTGTCACTCCTGCTCGCGCTGGGAATGCTGCTGATGCTGCTCCCCGCGGCTGCGGCATCGGAGCTGACGATGCTGCAAGTGGATTTTCTGGGCATGTATGCCACAAGCGCGGGAACGTATGAATCCCGGAAATTCACGGGCGATTTTACCGTCATGCAGAACGGGGCGGCGGTCGGCACGATTCGCCTGACCGACTTCGGCAGCGACCCGATTTCCGTCCCCGGCACGGGCAATGTGCAGCTTGTCCCGGTGGCGGAAACAATGCCGGAGGATGCCGTTATGGCGGCGAGCTACACCGTGTCGATTGTCGATGGACGGCTGAACAAAGCGGTCATTGCTGTGCTGACGGACACGGGTCTGTTCACCGTGCACACGGAGAGCAGCTCCTCTTTTGACCTGATTAACGAGCGCGGCGAGACGATTCTCTCCTTCGACACCGACAGCCGGGGCGACTATGCCCTGCCGGCGGCGATTCACACGGGGCTGTACACCCTGCGCATGACGAAGGCTTCGCTGGCCATTGAAAGCTGGCGCGACAAGATTATCAACATTGAGCGCTACACGGGTGCGGATTCCGTGACGAAGGTGAACGCTTCCTATTACTATGTGCCGCCGACGATGGCGCCGACCGCCACGCCTGAACCTACGCCTACGCCGACGCCCACCCCGACACCTACACCGACGGCAACGCCTACGCCAACGGCAACGGCAACACCTACGCCGACCCCGACGGCTACCCAGACCTTAGCGCCGACGGAAGCGCCGACCGAGAATCCGACGGAGGAACCGACGGAGAAACCCACGGAAGCGCCGACACCAACCCCGACGGCTACCCCCACCCCGAGCCCGACGCCCACGCCGAGCCCGACGCCTACGCCTACGCCGACCCCCACCCCTGAACCCGTGGACGGCACGCTGACGATGCTCATGCGCGGCGTGAACGCGGCAGTGGCGTACCAGATTGTCAGCGAGGACGGCAAAACGACCCGCACGGGTTACCTGACCGATGGCGAGACGGTGGAGGAAGCCGACCTCTTCCACGGGACATACGCCGTCACGGTGACGCTGCCGGAAGGCACGCTGCTGACGGGCGTGAACGGCTGGCCGAACCTGCAGAAGGGTCAGGCACAGTGGCTGGTGAACATTCAGGCGATGCAGACCAGCCGTTATGAACTGGATCTGACGCTCAGCGGCGGCATGACCGGCAGCATCGACGACCTGTCTGCCCCGGCGGAAGTGACGATTTCCGGCCAGCGGATGAGTGAACAGATGACGGTCAGCGGCGCGTTTGCGCTGAACGACCTGTATCCTGATACCTACCAGATTACGGCAACCCTGCCGCGCGGCTTGTATGACACCGAGGGCTGGAAGCTCAGCACGACCGATACGGGCGTGACGGCGAGCATTCTGGTGGAAATCGGCGCTGGCGAAACCGTTGTGCTGCCGGCGCTGGCGAACCATGCCACCGGCGACGCTTCCGGCGTGGTGCTGGGGCTGGACGGTCAGCCGATGAGCGGCGTGCAGGTGCAGCTGGTCAATCAGGCGGGCGAAGTCGCGGCGGAAGCGGTGACGGATGAAAACGGCGCTTGGCAGGCGGAGTTCCTCGAATACGGGACGTACGTCGTCCGCTATGATGCGGGCGTGACCCTTGCCAACGGTGCGCTCGTCATCAGCGACGAACCCGCGACTGTGACCGCGAAGGCGGCGAATCCGGCGGCGCTGACCATCCACGCTTTCCGCGACAACGATAATAACGGTTCACGCGGGAAGTACGAGGAAGGCGTGTCCGGCGCGACGATGAGCCTCATCACCGAAGTCAACGGCGTGGAGGTTGTTGTGGCATCCGGCGAAACGGACAAGAACGGTGAAGTGTCGCTGGCTGTCCCGGCGGGGACGTACGTCCTGCGCAGCGAGCTGCCCGCGGGCTTCGGCCATGGCGCGCACGGCAAAAATGTCAGCGCGAACATGTCCATCATGGATGAAACGACCGAACAAGTGCAAAGCAGCGTGCCGCTGACCCTCGAAGCCGGTTCTGTGACCGACGTGGGCGTCGGCGTGATGACGATGGCGGCGCTGCAGGGGCTTGTGTGGCTGGATGAAAACGACGACGGCGTGTATCAGGACGGTGAACCCGGTCAAGCGGGCATCAAAATCCGCGCTGTCGGCGTGAAAAACGGTCTGGTGTACGAAACCGAGAGCGGCGAGGACGGCAAGTTCTACATCGGGCAGATGCGCTACGGCACATACAACATCGAGTACAGCCTGCCGGACGGCTTGGTCTTTGCGCGGTACAGCCAGACGGGCGGCAGCCGCCGTTCCATCATCACCAGTGAATTCAAGCGCGCCGAAACCGACCAGATGATTTTCGAGCGCGGCGACCTCAAGGAAGTCCTCCTTGGCGTGATGAAAGGCTCGGATATCAACGGCATCTGCTTCCTTGATGAGAACAACAACGGCGTGTACGACGAGGGCGAACAGCCGCTTGCGGGCGTGAAGGTGGTGCTCTACCGCCAGGCCATCGGCAAGGAACTGCTGAACGCTGTCTCCGACGAGAACGGAAAGTTCACTTTCTCCAATATCCGCGGCAGCACGTTCCGCGTCAAGGCGACGATTCCGCAGGGGTATGTGTACACCATCGCGGGCGAGGGCGAGTACGGCAACATGTTCGCGCCCGGCACCGACCGGCGTGAGTTCACCATCTCTGACGTCGTGCTGGAGAACGACAGCGAGATGACGATGGCCATCGGCGCGATTACTTACGGCAGCATCTCCGGCACGGTGTATCTGGATGACGACTTCTCCGGCAGCCGGATGGACGCGGAAAAGATGGTCAACAACTTTACCGTCACCCTGACGGATGAAAAAGGCAATACCCGCACGGCGAAAACGAACCGCAGCGGCGTGTATACCTTCGATGACCTTGCGCCGGGGCAGTACACCGTGAGCGCGACCGCGAACAGCGGCTTGGCGTTTACACGCACGGGCGACGGCAATATCCTCCGCAACCTCTCCGGCGGCGCGGGCGAAAGTGAACCGGTGGCGCTGACAATGGGCGCGGATTTGACGGGTCTTGATATCGGCATGATTACCCCCGGACATGTGTCCGGCGTGATGTTTGCCGACAAGAACGACAATGGCCTGCGCGACGCGGATGAAGGCGGCTTGCTCGGCGCGGTGGTCCACCTGATGGACGAAACCGGCGACGTGGCGACCCGCACCATCGGCGCGGATGGCAGCTTCCTGTTTGACGCGGTGCTGCCCGGAACGTACCGCCTGCGCTACGAGCTGCCGGGCGACGGCGTGTTTGCTCCCATGACGGACGGCGGCAACACCATCGCGCCGGATTCCGACGGCACGACGGATTCCTTTACCATCGGCGTGGGCGAAGAAGTCACCGCGCCCCTGTGCGGCGCACTGGCTTTGGGCGACATTGAAGGCATGGTGTTTGCCGATCACAACGGCAACGGCGCGCAGGATGCAGACGAAGCGGCGCTTGCCGGCGTGACGCTGATTCTGACCCCCTCCCGCGAGGACTTGACGGAGCAGACCGTCCTCACCGATGCGACGGGCGCGTACAGCTTCACCGGGCTGCGGCCGGACGCTTACACGTTGACCCTGCGCTTCCCGGAGGGCATGGTGCTCTCCAAGCTGGACGGCAATGTGACCCTGCCGCTGATGCACGGGCTGAACGAGCAGCAGGTGAACATCGAAATCGGGCTGGGCGAGGAATGGCTGAATCAGGCGCTTGGCGGCGTGATTCCGTCGAAGATGTCCGGTCAGGTTTGGGTGGATGAGAATGACAACGGGGACATGGACGCGGGCGAAATCACCCCGGAAAACGAGCCGCTGATCCTGCTGGATGAAACCGGCGCGGTGTTTGCGCAGGTGCAGACCGATGCGGATGGGCGGTTCGCCATCGACGGCATTGCCCCCGGCGTGTACAGCCTTGCCTACGACCTCAAGGAAGGTACGCAGGCGGCGCGTCTGGGCGACAGCACCTTCACCACCGAGGGCAGTCAGCTCGTCATGACCGAGATTGAAATTAGCGAAAACAACAACTATACTGCTCCGATGCTGGGCTTGAAGATTGACACAAGCATCGGCGGCATGGTCTGGTGCGACAACGCGGGCGAGATTGCGCCCCTGTCCGGCGCGGAGGTTATCCTGCTGGACGAAAAGGGCAGCGAACTGCAAAACGCGACGACGGGCGAGGACGGCATCTACCGCTTTGACGGCTTGATGCCGGGCAACTACCGTCTGCGTGTGACGCTCCCGAACGGCTACGTCGTCGTAGAAAAGGACGACACGCGCCTTAAGGACGGGCAGAACATCAGCGTGATGACGACCTACACCGCCCGCGAGGGAGAGAGCGACCTGATTGCCCTGCGCATGAGCCAGCATCAGCTGGAACAGAATATTGGCGCGGTGCAGCCGGGCACGCTGGGCGACTTCTGCTGGCTTGACCTGAACGGCAACGGCCTGCAGGACGCGGGCGAACTCGGTCTGGGCGACATGCGCATCGAGCTGTGGCGAAACGACCAGCTCGTCGCGGAAACGACGACCGACGCGTACGGTTACTACACTTTCGAGAACCTGTATCCCGGCGTGTACACGCTCAAGCCCATCTACCCGACGGAAGTTGTGCCGACGCGTATGCGCACGGATATTCCGCTGATTGCGTCGATTCTGGGCGAAAACGGTGAATCGAACCCGGTGCAGGTGACCTCCGCCAGTACGACCTACACGGCGGATTTGGGCTTCGTGCTGGTTGATGACGACGTGCTGCCGGCAAACTACGGCATCGGCGAAAAGCAGGACTGGACGAAGAAGTAAGGGACAATGCGGAATTGCGCATCCGCGGATGGCGGGGTGCTGCGGGGGCGAAAGCTCTCGCGGTGCCCCGCTTTTTGTGAAGGGGGAGGGAAGCAAAGTCCGCTTTTACGGAAAGAATCAACTGTTTGTTTTTGTGAGAATTGAAAAGTAAATAAAAGTTACTTCACTCGCATTTCGTGAATAAAAATGGAAGCTGCTTCATTCTGAAATCCCAAATCCGCGCGAATCAACCGTTTTCCTGCGCGAAAGCGTATTGCAAAAGCGGCTTCCATTTGGTATCATAAATGTTACCAGATGTGGCTGTTCAATATGGAAAAAAAATCAGCCGAATCATGCTGGAAAAGAAAGGACGGAAACAAATATGAAGAAACTCCTTGCTCTCCTGATGGCGCTCATGATGTGCTGCACTGCCTTTGCGTTCGCGGAGGAAGAAGCGGAAGTGCCGGCAGTTGAAATGAATGTCAGCTTCGAGGCGCAGACGGTTGCGCTGGGTGAAACGGGTCTGACGATGCAGATTCCGGCGGACTGGGCGGTTCAGGAAGTCCCCGCAGGCACGGAAAACGCCGAGAACATCCTGCTCTTCGCCGTCAACGCCGACCAGACGGTCAGCATTACGGCGCAGCTGTCCGCGATGAGCTTTGAAACGCTGCTGCAAGGCATTCAGGACGCGGGCGCGACGGAAGGAATGCTCGCTGAGCTGTATGTCAACGAAAACTATTGCCTGATGTACACGCCGGGCGACACCGTGCTGGCGCTGTATGCTTTCCTTGACGACGAGACGGTTCTCGCCGTGACCTTCCAGGTTGCCAGCAAGGAAGTGGGCGACGCGCTGGAAAACATGCCGCTGGAGATCTTCGGCAGCTTGGCGGCAGCGGAGTAATTCACTTCGTTACCATGATGCAGGACGAATGAGCGTCCTGCATTTTTTGTGCGCAAAAATGAACAGGGACTTGCAGAAAAACTTGATAAATGCAACAACTTGGACGAAAATATTCAAAATACACGAGAAAAACATAAAAAAAACACAGTTTGTGCAACAAAACACTTGATTTTCTCCATACAGTGTTGCATAATAAAGCATCGACACGGTGAAGCCAGCTGGTTTGGCGTGTCGATGAACAAGAAACGCAGGCAGACGCGGCAGCGCCCCTGCCGGGAAGGTGGAGCGGATGAATTCCAAGATGCTGTTTTATATCCTCAAGCGCGTGCTGCTGGCGCTGCTGACCATCTGGATTGTCATCACGGTGACGTTCTTCGTGATGCACTCGATTCCGGGTGGACCGTTCGCAAGTGAAAAGGCAATTTCCGCGGAAGCGCAGGCGGCGCTGGAGGCCAAGTACGGGCTGGACAAGCCACTGGGCGAACAGTATGTGACATATCTGCGCGACGTGGTGACGAAGCTGGACTTCGGGCCGAGCCTGAAGCAGCGCGGCCGTCAGGTCATCGACATTATTCTGGATGGCATGAAGACCTCCGCGAAGCTCGGTCTGATTGCGGCGTTCAGCGCGGCGATTGCCGGCATCGTCCTCGGCGCGCTGGCGGCGCTGCGGCGCAACACCGTGCTGGATAAGATTATCATGGTGATTACGACCGCGTTCGTGTCCATGCCGTCGTTCATTATGGGGTCATTCCTGCTGATAGTGTTCTCAGTCAAGTTAGGCTGGGTACCCGCGAACGGCGCGACGGCCGAAGGGCTGATCCTCCCGATTATCACCCTTGCGCTCTACCCGATGAGCTACATCACGCGCCTGACGCGCTCCTCCATGCTCGACGTGCTGGGGCAGGATTATATCCGCACCGCGCGCGCCAAGGGCGTTTCGGGCAAGAAAATTATCTTCGGTCACGCGCTGAAGAACTCGCTGATTCCAGTTATCACCTATTTCGGCCCGATGCTGGCGTTCATCGTCACCGGTTCGATGGTCGTCGAGCAGATTTTCGCCGTGCCGGGTATCGGCCGCCAGTTCGTATCCAGCATCACCAACCGCGACTACACCATGATTATGGGGACGACCATTTTCCTCGCCTCTTTAATCGTGATTATGAATCTGATCAGCGACCTGCTCTACAAGGTGGTTGATCCGCGCATTGATTACGAATAAGGAGGCATCTGCACCATGATGATGAACAAGAAAAAGCCCTTTAGCCTGCATCTGGATGTGGATTCCTTCATGCCCGCGACGGCGGAGGAAAAGGAAGTCATCTCCCGGATGCGGCCGTCCTCGACCTTTTTCCGCGACGGCGTGAAGCGCCTGCTGAAGAACAAGGTCGCGACCATCAGCCTGATTCTGATTGTGCTGATTACGCTGTCCTCCATCATTATTCCGATGTTCTGGCCGTATTCGTATGACCAGATGCTGGGACAGACGAAGGGTCGCCCGATGGACAATAGCTACAACAACCTCGCGCCGTTCCAGTACGGCAAGACGGAACTGAAGAAAATCGACAAAGGGGAATCTGTTTTCCCGCACATCTTCGGCACGGACGCGCACGGACGCGACTACTTCATCCGCGTCGTCTACGGGACGCGCATTTCCCTCGCTGTCGGCTTCTTCGCCAGCATCATCGTGCTGGTGATTGGCATGATGATTGGCGCAGTCGCAGGATACTTCGGCGGCAGGGTGGACTTGTTCATCATGCGAATCGTCGATATTATCTACTCATTGCCGGACATGCTGGTCATCATCCTGCTGTCGGTCGTGCTGGGGCAGGTGCTGCATGTGGAAGGCACCATCTTAGAGAAAATCGGCTCGAACATCATCAGCATGTTCATCGTCTTTGGTCTGCTCTATTGGGTGGGCATGGCGCGCCTGATTCGCGGTCAGATTCTGTCCCTCCGCGAGCAGGAGTACGTGCTGTCGGCGCAGGCGACGGGCGCGAAGGCGCAGTGGATTATCCGCAAGCACCTTTTGCCGAACTGCATCAGCGTCGTGATTATTTCGACTGCGCTGCAAATTCCGAACGCGATTTTCACCGAAAGCTTCCTGTCCTTCCTGGGTCTGGGCGTCAACGCGCCGATGCCCTCGCTGGGTTCGCTGGCTTCTGACGCGCTCAACGGCATCTATTCCTACACCTATCGCCTGATTATCCCCGCCGTGGTCATCTGCCTCATCGTGCTGAGCCTGAACCTGTTCGGCGACGGCTTGCGCGACGCATTTGACCCGAAGCTGAATGCGTGATGAAAGGAGCTGGACAAAATGGCATTGCTGGAAGTCAATGACCTGCATACATCCTTCTTCACCGACGCGGGCGAAGTCAAGGCGGTGGATGGCGTTTCGTTCCGCCTTGACCACGGCAAGGTGCTGGGCATCGTGGGGGAAAGCGGTTCGGGCAAGAGCGTCACGGCGTATTCCGTCATGCAGATTCTTGCGCCGACGGGCAAAATCGTCAGCGGCAGCGTGAAATTCGACGGGCAGGAGCTGGTCGGCGCGGACGAGAAGCTGCTGCGCTCCGTGCGCGGCAACCGCATCTCGATTATCTTCCAAGACCCGATGACGTCCCTGAACCCGACTTACACCATCGGCCGGCAGCTGATGGAAGCAATTCTGCTGCACACCGACCGCAACCGCCATCAGGCGCGCGAACGCGCGGTGGAGATGCTGAAGCTGGTCAACGTCAACGAGCCGGAAAAGCGCATGAAGCAGTACCCGTTCGAGCTGTCGGGCGGTATGCGGCAGCGCGTAATGATTGCCATGGCGCTGGCGTGCGAGCCGGACATCCTGATTGCCGACGAGCCGACGACCGCGCTGGACGTGACGATTCAGGCGCAGATTCTTGATTTGATGCGCGACCTGCAGAAGAAGATGGGCATGGCGATTATCATGATTACGCACGACTTGGGCGTTGTCGCCCAGATGTGCGACGAGGTCATCGTCATGTACGCCGGTTCCATCTGCGAACAGGGGACGGCGGATGAAATCTTCTACAACCCGCGCCACGAATACACAAAGGGCTTGATGCGCTCCATCCCGACGGCGGAGAACAACGGACAGCGCCTGGAGCCGATTACCGGTACGCCGATTGACCTGCTGAACATGCCCAAAGGCTGCCCGTTCGCGCCCCGCTGCGAGGCGGCGATGAAGATTTGCCTGAAAGAGAAGCCGGTTCGGATGCTCATCAATGACGACCATATGGCAACCTGCTGGATGAACGTCAAGAAGGGCGTTGAGGACGGCAGCATCACGGAGGAAGGAGGAGTGCCCTGTGTCTGAAGCGCAGATGCACCAGCCATTGCTGGAAGTCAAAGGACTGAAAGAATACTTTGACATCAACATGGGCTTCTTCCGCACCAAGCCGCTGAAGGCGGTCGATGATGTGTCCTTCACCATCAACAAGGGCGAAACGCTCGGTCTGGTGGGCGAATCCGGCTGCGGCAAGACGACCGTTGGGCGCACCATCCTCCAATTGTACAAGCCGACGGCGGGCGAAATCATTTACGATGGCAAGCCTGTCAAAACGAAAGCGGACTTGCAGCAGTTCCGCACGAAGGCGACAATGGTCTTCCAAGACCCGTACTCCTCGCTGAACCCGCGCATGACCGTGTCGGACATCGTGGGCGAACCGCTGGATGTGCATCACCTGTATTCCTCCAAGAAGGAGCGTCAGGAGCGCATTCTGGAACTGCTGGGCTATGTCGGGCTGAACAGCGAACACGCCTCGCGTTACGCGCATGAGTTCTCCGGCGGTCAGCGGCAGCGCATCGGCATTGCCCGCGCGCTGGCGGTGAATCCGGAATTCATTGTCTGCGACGAGCCGGTGTCGGCGCTGGACGTGTCGATTCAGGCGCAGGTCATCAACATGTTTGATGATTTGCAGGAGCGGCTGGGGCTGACGTACCTGTTCATTGCGCATGACCTGCTGGTTGTACGGCACATTTCGGACAGAATCGCCGTGATGTATCTGGGCAAGATGGTGGAGCTGGCACCGGCGGAGGAGATTTACAATCATCCGCTGCACCCGTACTCCAAGTCGCTTTTGTCCGCTGTTCCGCTGCCTGATCCGAAGGCGGCGCGCGCGAACAAGCGCATCGTCCTCTCCGGCGACATTCCCAGCCCCTTGAACGCGCCGTCCGGCTGCCCGTTCCGCACGCGCTGCCCCCACGCCACCGAAGCCTGCGCGCAGTCGATGCCGCCCTTCAACGAGGTCGAGAAGGGGCACTTCGTCGCCTGCCACCGGGTGAAGGAATTGGGGTAAGAAGGGAGACGCCAGAGGCTCTGCCTCTGGACTCCGGCAGGGGCGCTGCCCCTGCACCCTGCAAGGGACTTCGTCCCTTGACCCTTTCGCGCGATTGAGTTGGTGACACTGGCATAGTGTGCCCGCGTGTTTATCCGCGCAAAAAAATTGCTTCAAGGATGCGTCAACACGCATTTTTGATACAGACAGTCTACGAAAAGCAAGGCTGTCACAGAATATTAAGGGAGGTTTTTTCATGAAGAAGCTGACTGCTCTCCTGCTCGCCATCGCAATGATGGTGACCTGCACCCTGTGCGCTGTCGCCGAAGACGGCAAGACGTACATGGCTGTCTGCATCGCGTCCGAGCCTGATACGCTTGACCCGGCGCTGAACTCCGCTGTGGACGGCGCGACGATGGTCGCTCACCTGTTCGCAGGCCTGTCCACTTGGGCGCAGACCGACGACGGCAAGCTGGAAATCCTGCCGGACTGCGCGGTGGAACTGCCGGATCCGGTGGTCAATGACGACGGCACGGTGACGTACACCTACACGCTCGTTGATGGCCTGAAGTGGTCTGACGGCAAGGATCTGACCGCGAAGGACTTCGAGTTCGCGTGGAAGCGCGCTGCTTCCTCCGAGCTGGGCGCGGACTATGGCTACATGTTTGAAGTCATCAAGGGCTACACTACGGACGGCTCCGACCCCAAGGCGGAAAACCTCGCTGTGACCGCCGTGGACAACAAGACCCTGACCGTTACCCTGAGCAACCCCGTTGCCTACTGGAACGAGCTGCTCGCCTTCCCGGCGTACATGCCCGTGCGTGAGGACGTCGTCGCCAACGAAGCGTGGGCGACCGATCCTTCCACCTACATCGGCAATGGCCCGTACACCATGACCGCGTGGGAACACAACAGCAAGATCACCCTGACCAAGAACCCCTACTATCATGCGGTGGACAAGGTCACGATGGACGAGCTGGACTTCTACCTCTCCGACGACGCGAACAACATGCTGGCGAACTTCCAGAAGGGCGACTGGCAGCTGATCGACGACGTTCCCACCTCTGAAATCGCTTCCCTGAAGGAACAGTATCCGACGGAATTCGTTGTTGCCGGCCAGATTGGTACCTACTATGTCTGCTGGAACATCAACGAAGAAATCCTGCCCGCTGACCTGCTCGCGAACATGACCCCCGAAGAAGCGGAAGCGGCGCGCGCAGAAGTTCGTCAGGCGATTGGCCTGCTGTTTGACCGCAACTACATCGTCACCGAAATCGGTCAGGCTGGTCAGGTGCCTGCTTCCAGCTTTGTCCCGATGGGCATGACGGATGCGGACGGCTCTGAGTTCTACAAGAATGCGGGCCATGTGGAAGGCATCACCGGCTACTACGACGTGACCGATGACGAAGACGTCTACATGGCGAACTTCGACAAGGCGGTTGAAATCCTCAAGAAGTACTACACCTACGACGAGGAGAACGGCGTCTTCACCAACTTCCCGTCCCTGACCTACCTCTACAACACCTCCGAAGGCCACAAGGCGATTGGCGAATACCTGCAGAGCGCTGTTGCTGCTGTCGGCATCACCATGAACCTGACCAACCAGGAATGGAACACCTTCCTGAACACCCGTAAGGCGGGCGATTACTCCATCGCGCGCAACGGCTGGCTGGCGGACTACAACGACCCGATCTGCTTCCTCGACATGTGGGTGACCGGCTCCGGCAACAACGACGTGCAGTTCGGCAAGGGCGCGAATGCGGATCTGAAGATCTACAACCTCGACCTGACCCCCTACGGCTACGACGTGAAGGTGGAGAACGGCACTTGGGCGGAAACCTATGACGTGCTGATTTCTACCATCAAGAGCTGCACCAACAGCGCGAACCGTTATGCCATGATGCACATCGCGGAAGATATGCTGATGAATACCGGCTGCATCGTGCCGCTGTACTACTACACCGACATCTACATGCTCGACGATTCCGTGCAGGGCTTCTTCTCCAACCCGCTGGGCTACAAGTACTTCATGCACTGCACCATCGCCAAGTAATTCCATCCAAGTTTGGACAAATCCACGGGCGAATCGGCTTCAAAACCGGTTCGCCTTTTTTCGTATGTTGGAAAGATACACTTTGCCATCCTTGGCAACTGATATTTCCTGCCTTGGAAAGGTACATTCGGCGGAAAACATGCGCGAATTGACGGGAAAACTGCGTGAATGCAGGAATTTTCAGCAGGAAAAGGGCAGGGAAACGTCCAATTAATCCATTGAATGGCGGTGGCGAACAGCGCTTGCCGATGGTATACTGAAACCAGAAGGGCGATTTCTATGGGAAAAAAGCCCGCGGAAGCTATCAGCAAGGAGGAAGAAGCATGAAGCGAATCGCACGATGAAGCACCATTTTCCTGCTCTTATGCAGCATCATTTGGGCGGGTACAGCATCGGCGGCCATGATTGTGGAAAACAACATGAGTGCGCTGAACACACTGAACACCATCAACAAGAACCAGACACCACAGGGCAAGGACTCGGCGCTGGAGCGGCTGGCGAAAGAAATCGGCGCTGGCATGTGGGACAATACGGACTGGGATGACCCGGCGTTTCAGGAGAACATCAAGCAGTTTGGCATCACCGTGTTGAATTAGGACACGCAGCCGCCGGAAGCCTTCATCGGCGACGCGATTTTTGACCATCTGGGCGACACAGAGTTCAATGCGCCGGAAATGAACGGCAATCTGCTGGTTCTCGGCGGGCTGAACGCCAATCTGCCGTCCGGCAAAATCGACCGCCTGTATG
>ENA-UOOC01001929-UOOC01001929.1-human-gut-metagenome-genome-assembly--contig:-C48old-NODE-1929-length-16569-cov-6.433269_pt1 | contig 16569 bp, 15 predicted proteins | sample MGYA00242469_ERZ724016 | MGnify/ENA metagenome assembly ERZ724016 | reverse complement strand
TTCGGGGACGCTTTGATTTTGATTGAAAATAAAACAGTCAGCCGCTTCCTTTAAAATGATTTAACGCAATTGTTTTTGTACGCGTGGGTTTTCGACTTTTCGGAATTTTTCCCGCCCGCGTTCAGAGCCGCTCGTTTTCCTCCTGTTTTTTCAACTCGCGCTTTTTGCGTATTCTCAGCACGACAATCAGCGCGGTTGCCAAAACTACCACAATCAAAAGGGCAAGACCGAGCGCCTGCGCGTTTGTCATGCGTCCGCGATAGGGCATGAGTCCCTCCGACGAAACATAGCCGCGATAATACGTTCCGTCAATTTCCACGCATACCTTTGCAGCCGTGTCCGTCAGCTCGTAAACGCGCACCTCCTGATTTGCGCGCAGCCTCAACTCGTTGCCCTGTTCGTCCGTCAAAGCAGCGGTAAGAGACTCGTCAGAATATACCGCAAGCGTTTTGCCTGCTTTGGGATTTGCCGAGTAGCGCGTGTAGGAAACGTATTCCTGCGGGGCGCGGCTTAAACCGAGCGAGGTTTTGAGCATAAAGCCGTAAATGGTTTCGCCCTCCTTTTCGCAGCTTACGAAATACCAATCGTCGTCAAAATCGTTGAGCAGGGCGACATTGTCTGCGCGTTTAAGCGACGCTTTGCTTTCAAACACGGCTTCGCCGTCAGCCGCGCAGGGGAACGGATAAACAAAAGCCGAAAAGGGCAGTACGGACGCAGTTTCGTTCAATTCGCGCTTATCGACGCTCTTTACTCTTTCGCTCTTTTTTATCCAACCGAATTTACCCTTTCCGTTTTCGTCGGTGTCGAAAATGTAGTAATAGTCGCCGTCGCCGTCATAGTTGAGTATGACTATTTCGTCTGTTTTGTCGAGCATACCCGACAGCATGAGATTTTCGTTTTCCAATGCCTGAGCAGTATAGATTATGTTGGACGGGTAACCCTCAACCGTCGCCGTAACGTAGTTTTCGATAGAGAAAATGGGCAGAGGAGCATTGTTTTCGGTTGTGCCTATTTCGACGGACATATCCTTTTCGATGTAATACGCGCCCGATTCGGTAGAAAAGCCGAGCTTAAAGCGCAGCACAAGCCTTTGGTCGGTAAGCAGATAGATTGTGCCGGAGTCTGCGGCGTCGCCTTTGACAAAGCAGAGGTCTGCGGCGGTTTGTTCCGTTTCCAATCCGTCAAATCGCGCGTCGAGCGCGTAGACGGCGTTTGAGTCGAACAGCATAACCGTGTCAAGGCAGGGAACCGCACCGAGAAAATCTGTCAGATTGTATCCGATTTGTTCGTCGTTTTTCAGTTGCGCGTTCGTGCCGATTATTTCGTACAGGGCGCGGCAATTGTTGCCGTTGGAGGTGTAAAACAGGTTTATGCCGCCGTCGGGCGCCGCGCAAATAAGGCGCAGCTGCATATTGTGCAGCGCGTTGTTGTAGGTGCAGACCTCAACCGCAAGGGAGTTTATGTCGTCAAGCTTTTTGAAATGAACTCTGTCCATGTCTCCCGTCCTGAACCAAAAATAAAGACATTCTCCGTCCACGTCGAAGTCGCACACTCCCTCCTGAACGACAAAGTCCTTGCATTGTCCGTCGTCGGGGGTGCAGACGATGATTTTATTCTTTTGAAGCAGATAAATTTTTCCGCCCGAAATACGGATTTTTTGCGTTTCGCCCGACACGTTGAGACTTTTCAATCCGTCGGAGGAAAACAAATGCAGGATAGTGCCGCCGTCCACGTTGTCGGCGACAGCCAATACGTCCCCGTCGGAGCAGACGGATGACGGCGCGAGCAGAACCGTGTTGCTGTCGCCGTCAAGAACGTCGGCGTATGCCGTTCCGCGTCCCGCAATCAGGCACATCACGGCAAGAGCAAGCGTTATTGTCAATAGTAAAAGCTTTTTCATTTGAACCAACCTTTGTATTTCAGGATTTTTTCCGCAGCAGCTTTCAGTTAAACTTCTCTTACCGTACATTTTACCAAATACGAAATTTTTTTTCAACATATTTCGCATACTTAAAGCTCCGATTTGAGCCGTGCGGAAAGGCTGTCGGCGGCGGCTGTTGTTCCAATGTGCCTTCCGCGCGGCCTGCCGCGGCTTGTTTTTGCGCGTTTTTTGGCGTTTTAAGACGTTTGAACGCGCATTTTGACGACCTGAAAAAATCCTTTCAAATCTATGAACCAAATAAAAATATATGACGCACTGTTGTCATGGTTTGTTTGATAAAGTTAAATTGTAAACAACCGAAGCGGTTTTGCGGTCGACGCCCCGTGACCTTTGCCTTTGCCTTGTTTCGGGCTGTGAACGAAAAAATATTTAAAGGAGGACGGCAAATGAATAAATATCCGTATCCCGCCGTGCTGCTTATGGGATATCAGCGGCTCGGCGGATTGATAGAACGGCTGGAATGGACGGTTTACAACCGAGCTTTGGCAACCCACGGTTTCAGCGGCGCGTTTCCGTTGAGCACTCTCGAACAGGTGTCCGAAATAATAAAGCTGATAGACAGAAAAACTCTGCTTTCAGAGTTGAAAAAGACCGTTGTGCGGTGTCTTAACCGCATGGAAAAGCAGGAGCGAGTCATACTCGTCAGACATTTTGTCAAGGGTTATGCGCCCGCCAAGGTTGCGGAGTCGCTCGGACTCGGCAAAAGCGGCTATTACTACCGCCTCAACGGAGCCGTCGAGCGTTTGGGAGCCGCGCTTGCGGCGGAGGGGTACGACGAAAGGTGGTTTTCCGTTACCTACGGCGCAAATCTGTGGTTCCGCAAGCTGTTCAGGCTGCCTGTAGGCTCGGTTTGGGAGGAAAAGAAAAAAGCGGCTTGAAAACCGCTTTGAAAAAAAGGATTTTTACAGATAGTCGTCGAAATAACGCGGCCGCACCTTTTTCTCTTTTGGTGCGGGCGCGGGCAGATTTGCCGCAGCCGTTTCGTTTCTGTACGGCTCGGAAACCGCGCTTTTGGGCTTTGAACGGGTGGGAATGAAGAGGATTACCACAATTATTACCGCGGGTATGCAGATGAGGATAATAAGAGCAATCTGCATGTCGAAGGACTGCGACGGCTGCTCGGTCTTTTCGGAATCGGTATTCGGTTCGACCGGTTCCGGCTCGGGCGTTTCCTCGCCCGGCAGCGGAGTGGGGTGCGGATTTATCAGCGGCGCGCTGGCGTAAGCGCTGTTGATGTAAGCGAAGGTTTCGCCCGTTTTCACAAAATACCATTTGCTGTTGGCTACCGTCATGCTGCCGTAATAGTTGAGCTGCTGACCGTAGAAAACCGAGCACAGCGGCTGAGACGCCGTGCTGCAGGCGCTGTACAATATGGCGTTGCTGCCCGTGACGGAAACGTAAACCGCGGGATATAAAGGAAGCTCGGGCACCGTATCGCAGGGCGTGACGTCGGTCTTTTTTACGTAGCCGTAAATTTTTACGAAGCCGTTGTCGTTGTCCATCAGTTCTACCTGATAGAAATAACTCTGTTCGCTTACGACCTTGAGGTAATAGCTTTTTTCAAGCTCGAACATGATGTCCGCGTCCATATTTGTGGGATTGCGGTAAAAGCGTGTGTTGTCCTGCGTGATTCTTACCCAGCTTACCGTGTCGGCAAGCGCGGGCGAGACGGGCAGCAGGCTTGCGCAAAGCGCAAGGATTAGGATACAAAGATACTTTTTCATAATTTTTCTCCGTTTAAACGTCTGACGGACGGTTCTGTGGGCAGAGGCAAAAGGGTGGGTAGGGACCGTCCCCGACGGATTGGTTTGAGTTTTTAAAGCAACGGTTTCGACGCTTTAAACGACCTTGTGCGGACGAAAGCCGTTTGCTTACAACGCATTATAACTCATTCTATCCTGAAAGTTTTGACGGAAAATGGATTTTTATGAAGGAGATTATCAAAGAAATTGCCCGCATAGACAAGGAGCTTGAAAAAAGAGATAAAAGCGCGCTTTCCCGATACAACAAGGGGGAAAAGGTTCACTTGAAGCAGCTTGCCTTTCACAGATGCCAAAAACGCAACAAATGGGTGTTCGGCGGCAATCGCAGCGGCAAAACGGAGTGCGGAGCGGTGGAGGCTGTGTGGCTTGCGCGAGGCATTCATCCGTACCTGAAAAACAAAGACGACGTTTGCGGTTGGGTGGTGTCTCTTTCGGCACAGGTGCAGCGGGACGTCGCGCAGCAGAAAATACTCAAATATCTCGACAAAAGCTGGATAAAGGAAGTGGTTATGTCAAGCGGACGCAGGTCGGACGCGGAGTACGGAGTCATCGATTACATAGTCGTCAAAAACGTATTCGGCGGACTTAGCCGCATAGGCTTCAGAAACTGCGAGGCGGGTCGGGACAAATTTCAGGGGACGAGTCTGGATTTCGTCTGGTTCGACGAGGAGCCGCCCTATGAGATTTACCGCGAGTGCAGAATGCGCGTTATGGACAGAAAAGGCAGAATTTTCGGCACCATGACGCCGCTTTCGGGACTGACTTGGGTGTACGACGAAATTTATCTCAACGCTGCGGGGGACGACGAGGTTTGGTGCCTCTTTATGGAGTGGGCGGACAACCCGTGGCTTGACGGGGAGGAAATAAAGCTGCTCACCGAATATATGCCTGAGGACGAGCTTGAAAGCAGACGTTACGGCAGGTTTGTGTCGGAGAGCGGTCCCGTTTACTCCGAGTTCGACCCGTCGGTGCACGTTATCGACCCCTTCGACGTGCCGCAAGAGTGGCAGGACGCGCTTTCCATAGACCCCGGACTCAACAATCCGTTAAGCTGTCATTGGTACGCGATAGACGGCGACGGAGTGGTTTATGTGGTTGCCGAGCACTACGCGGCGAAAAAGGACGTCGCCTGGCACGCCGAAAGGATAAAGGAAATTTCGGCGCGGCTCAATTGGCACACCGACGGAAAGGGAAGACTCGACGCCTTTATCGATTCGGCGGCAAATCAACGCACTCTCGCCGCCTCCAAATCGGTGTCGGAGCTGTTTTCGGAACAGGGAATAAACGTCAATTCGCGCGTGAACAAGGATTTGTATTCGGGTATAAACAGAGTCAAACAATATCTTAAAATTTCTCCCTTAGGACCGCGGCTTTATATTTTCCGCAGCTGCGTGAATTTAATCCGCGAGCTTAAAAGCTACCGATGGGGAAGCAACGATTTGCCCGCAAAAAAAGACGACCACGCGCTGGACGAGTTGAGATACTATCTTTGCTCCCGTCCCGAACCGAGAAAGCCGCCGGAGGAAAAATCCGTAATCGCCCGCGACAAAGAAAAACTAATCAGGAGGCTTAGGGCAAACAGATGAAGGAGAAGGATTTCAAATCCTCCGTCGAAAAAATGCTGCTCAAAAAGGCTATGGGCTACAAGGTCAAGGAGAACGTAGACGAATACGCAAGCGTGGGAGAGGAAATGAAGCTTGTCAAAAGGCGCATAACCACAAAATACGTTTCTCCCGACCTTGCCGCCGCCAAAACCCTGCTGGAACTCAACGGAAGGGAGGAGCAAAACGATTTGTCGTATTTGAGCGACGAACAGCTCTTGCGCGAAAGGACGAGGCTGCTGCTCGCGCTCGAAAGCGCATCGGGCGAAGAAAAGGACGGAGAAAAGGAGAGTTGAATGAAAAAGAAAGGTAACGAAAAAATCGGAAAGGAAAGGGAGAAAAGCATTGCGGAGCGTTTTGCCGAGGAGCTGGTGGAGGAGATAAAGGAGGATTTTAAGGAACGACAGCAGGCGCGCAGACCGTATGAACTGAGCTGGCAGCTCAATATGAATTTTCTTGCGGGAAATCAATACTGCTCCGTTGCGGGCGACAGCCTTGTCGAGGACGAAAAGACCTTTGAATGGCAGGAAAAACAGGTGTTCAATCATATTGCGCCCGTATACGAAACGCGGCTTGCCAAGCTGTCGCGGGTGCGTCCCAAAATGACGGTAAGACCCTTTACCGACGAGGACAAGGACGTAAATTCCGCAAAGCTGGCAAAAAAAATTCTTGAAAGCTGCTCCGAAAAGCTGTCCGTAAACGGAATTATCGACAAGGGCACTATGTGGAGCGAAGCGTGCGGAACGGTGTTTTACAAAATCGTGTGGGACAAGGAAAAGGGCGTCAAAATCAAAAGCGACGACAAGGTATACACGTGCGGAGACGTATCGGTCAGCGTGGTGCCTCCTTTCGAGATTTATCCCGACAGCAGCGTGTGCGCCGATTTGGACGAGTGCAAGAGCATTATTCACGCAAAGGCTTATTCTTCGGCGGAGGTCAAGGAGATTTGGGGCGCGGACGTTAAGGGAGAGGAGCTGAAAGTATTTTCCCTTGACGGAGGAGTGTCCATGGGCGGACGCAGCTACAACAAGACGGCGCCGGGCGTGACCGAGCAGGTCAAAAAGGACGCCGTGCTGGTCATAGAACGGTATACGCGCCCCACAAAGCAAAATCCGGACGGAGAGCTGACGGTGGTTGCGGGAGACGTTCTCGTGTATTCGGGTCCGCTGCCTTACAGAAACGGCACGGACGGCGAAAGGGATTTTCCTTTCGTACGGCAGGTTTCCATTCTTTGGGCGGGATGCTTCTGGGGCGTTTCCATGATAGAACGTCTGGTGCCGCTGCAAAGAGCTTACAATGCAGTCAAGTGCCGCAAGCACGAGTTTCTCAACAGAATATCCATGGGCGTGCTGGCGGTGGAGGACGGCTCGATAGACACCGATTTGGTGGACGGCGAGTGGCTCACGCCCGGCAAGGTGCTGGTTTACAGGCAGGGCGCAAATCTGCCCCGTCTGCTCAGCTCGGGCAGCGTGCCCGACGACTTCAACCTCGAAGAGCAGAGGCTGCTTGCGGAGTTTTTGCAGGTGTCGGGAGTGTCGGAGTTTATGCGAAACAGCAAAACTCAGACGGGGCTTACTAGCGGAGTGGCGCTGCAGCTGCTCATAGAGCAGGACGACACGAGGCTTGCCGTCAGCGCGGAACAGATACGGGGCGCAATCAAAACCGTAGGGCAGCATATTCTCAGGCTGTACAAGCAGTTTGCCACCGCCGCGCGGCTTGAAAAGGTTGTGGGCGACAACGGCAGCATAGAAGTCTTTTATTTCAGCGGCAGCGACATAAGCAGCGACGACGTCGTGTTTGAAACGGAAAACGACCTGAACGAAACTCCCGCTTCACGCAAGAGCATGGTTATGGATTTGCTCAACGCGGGACTTTTAAGCGACGAGACGGGACGCGTTTCCCCCACAAACAAGGTAAAGATTTTGGAAATGATGGGCTTCGGCAATTGGGAAACCGCGCAGAATCTCAATCAGCTGCACGTGAAAAAAGCCGAGCGCGAAAACCTGCGCATGACGGAGGACGTCGTGCCCCTCGATATAGACAATCACGAGATTCACATCGACGAGCACGTGCGTTTTGTAATCAGCGGACAGGCCGCGCAGACAGGCAGGGAAACGGAGGAGGCGGTGTTAAAACACATTCGGCTGCACAAGGCGATGCTTTCCGACCTGCCGCTTAAAACGGAGGAGGGCGCCTGATGGAAAACGAAAGGGAAATAAAAAAATTCAAGGACAAGCAGGCTTTGGAAAGGGCGTACGTCGCTCTGGAAAGAGAGTTTACGCGGAAATGTCAGAGACTGAGGGAGCTTGAAAGGCTGCTCGGTACAATGGAAGAAAAATCCACACCGAGCTCGGGGCGCGATTGCGTCGGGAACGGCAGCGTTCTTCCGCAAACGGAGCAATCTGCGCCTCCTCCCTCAAAGGGAACGGACGACCCCGACCTTAAGGTCGGTTCCCGCGGGGAAATTTTAAGCGGGAGGCAGGAGGAAAACGAGTCTCTTCTTCTCGGACGTATTTTAAACGACAGCGTTCTTACCGCTAAAATCGTTGCGGAGTACGTCAGGAGACAAAATTTTTACCGTCTGCCTACCGTTATGGGCGGCGGAGGCGCGTTTTGCCGCGCGCCCGAGCGCCGTCCGAAATCTTTGGAGGAGGCTTCGGAAATGGCGAAAAGCATTCTTTTCCGCAATTGACGAGCCTCTCCGAAATAAAGAAAAGGAGAAATGAATTATGGTAACGATAGCAAGCGCCGAAAACGCGCTTAAAACACTGTATCTGGGAGTGGTTTCCGAAGTTATCGATACAGAAAAAGTCTGCGAATATGGTAGGGTATAAGCCGTTAAAATCCGCATAGATAATCGCATTTCAAGGCATTTGGGAATGAAAACAGACCAATTCTGGTGACGAACCTCGCTCATTGCACGAATTGGTCTTTTTTTATATCGATATTTTTCGCTTTTGGCAACACACCAATTTGTCTGTTATTTTTTGCCAGAGGTAGGAATGATAACTAATAGGGTTTTAGAGCGAATTGTGCTGATTGCGCTGTCAAATGGTTTTAGGAATTATGGTGTGCCTTTACACCGTGCGCCATTGACAGCGGTATAAAAAAATGATATAATATGAAGGAAAAGATTTTTGTGCTTTCGGGTGGAGAACTGCGATGCAAATACTTTATTCTAACATATTTCCTTTGTCAGTCGAAGATAATCAACAGACTATTTTTGATTGTTTCCAATCGCAAATATCCAATTGCGATAGCATTGATATAGCGGTCGGCTACGTTTCCAAAGCCGCTTTGGAGGAGATTGACCGTCTTGTGACAGAATACAATATTTCAAGAATTAGTCTCCTTATGGGGATGTATTATGTTGAAGGGATGGCAGAAAGTGCGTATCGAGTGGCGATTGCATTGAATGATAAGTGGATGCGCGAAGGCAAAGGTGAGATCCGTTTATCGAGGGCATTCAAATTCCACGGTAAGATATACGTTTTCCATAAAGGCGGCGAGCCGAGGTCTGCTATTTTGGGTTCGGCTAATCTTGGCGTTATTAAACCGGAGGCTAATAACATTAGGCAATATGAGGTAGCAAGTCTCTTGACTGACAGCTTGGAAGTGCAAGAGGTATTTGCATTAATTCAGAAATTGCAAAGCAATCGTTGCTCGATAAATATAGTGAATGCCACGGATATAAAACTAATCCGTGAGGTCAATATGTCTTTAACAGGTGTTGATACCGTAGAACAGGTTCCTCAAACGGAGGTGGCACTTTTCCAGAGACATTTAACTGATGTCACCTTTCGGTTGCCTATTAAAGTACCCGCTTTTTCTGAGCGTTTTATGGATGATGGGAAGCATTATATTAAATCAAACCTAAATGTGAGCTATGCCGCTCCACGCAGTGCAAGAAAATCAAGAGACTGGTACGAAACTCAATTTACAGTAAATAAGAGCATCACCCAGTTGCCTGGCTATCCTGAAAAGAATGTTCCGTTTTTTGTCGTTACCGATGACGGTTATGTTTTCAAAGCTCATACTACCAGTGATGGCAATAAACAGTTTAGCGCAGTCGGTGATGAACTTATATTGGGTCGTTGGATAAAAGGACGCCTTGCTGCTGCTGGCCTTGTGACCCCTGTCAATGATACGCAAAAGGATACAGAACACTTGGGTATGATTACAAAAGAGATGCTTGCGGCATATGGGTGCGATACCCTTGTTATGACGAAAACGGATCAAAAATTGGAGGACGAGGACGGAAATCTGTTAGATGTTTGGTATCTTTCATTTGAGGCTGGAGCCAATGAGGAGGAGACGGAATAATGCAGTATTTGCGTACTTATCTAAAAACTATTGCTGATAGGGGCAATGTTCTCCTTGCGGATTCGATTGCAAGGACAGCCAATGATGTCGGGAAAAAATATCTTGAAGAATTTTCATTTTGTGATCATGAAATAGGGTTGTTGTTTGGGAATGTTCAGTCGGGTAAAACTGGGCAGATGTTTGGTATTATTTGTAAAGCGGCGGATTTGGGCTTCCCGGCATTTGTTCTTTTAACTACGGATAATATTGTATTGCAACAGCAAACATTGGAAAGAGTCAAGGCGGATTTACCAGGCTTCTGTATTTGTGGGGAGAATGATTCTGGATTATTCATCGAAAATATGTTGATGCGTCCAGCAATAATTGTTCTCAAGAAAAATGTCCGGGTGCTTCGCTTATGGTCGAATGTGTTTGCCTCGACTGGTTTTATGAAGGGTAACCCCTTGTTTATAGTAGATGATGAAGCGGATGCTGCTTCGTTAAACACATTGGTAAATAGGGGAGGCACCTCATCTATTAATCGGTACTTGAATGCCATCAAAAGCGGGGCATCGAGTAGTATTTATTTGCAGGTCACAGGGACTCCCCAGGCTATTCTATTGCAGACATTGGCGTCTGGTTGGCATCCATATTTTACATATTACTTTGAACCTGGCGTTGGTTATCTCGGCGGGGATTTCTTTTTTCCTAAAAACGAGAAAGCAACGTGTATCAGTTATTTGGAAACTATCAAAAATCCAGAGAGGCGGGTTTTAATACATCATTTAGCCGTTACGGGTCAAATTTTTGCTTCTGGAGGTCTGGTGGCCAATTGTCTTGTTCATCCCAGCGTAAGACAAGCGGTGCATAGTAAATTTGCAAAATCCTTTACAACGGAGTTGGAGTGGTGCGTAGAACATTTAAATGACGAATTCAAAGAAGAATTAAAAGCTGAATTTGATTGCTTATCGCCTCAGAAAAACGAGAAAGTAACCTTTGACTGTTTATTTGCGGTTGTGGAGAGGATACTTAAGCAAAGGACAATAAAAATCCTCGTCATGAATGGAAAGTATGATGTGTCGAGCGATGAGTATTCTACGGGTTCAAATATTGTTATAGGGGGTAATACACTTGGGAGAGGGGTGACTTTTCCCGCTTTGCATACAATATATTACACAAGGACAAGTAAAAAACCGCAAGCCGATACGATGTGGCAACATAGCCGTATGTTTGGTTATGACCGCGATCCTGGAATGATGAGGGTGTATATAGACGAGACCTTATATAAGTTGTTTGCGGACATTAACGCAACAAACAATTCTATTATTGCACAGGTGGAAAAGGGCGTAGAACACCTTAAGATTTATTATCCAGTGGGACTTAATCCAACAAGAGCAAATGTTCTCGACCATAAAAAGGTCCTTACTATTTCGGGGGGTACGAACTATTTCCCGTTTGACCCCGAAAATGATAGCATAGAAACACTTGATAAGCTCTTAGCCCCGTTTGATGATGCGGAGCCGTATTATCAGGTTAATTTGCGTTTAATGAAGGAGATCTTTTCGCATATCGTATCGGGTGATGATTTCAGCGTGCAAAGATTTGTTTCGGTTTTGGAAACTATACTTGCGGACACTCCCGCGGCGCAAGGTATTTTAATTGTAAGAAGGAATAGGGATGTCGCTAAGGGAACAGGTGCTTTGCTTTCTCCGAACGATTGGAATTTAGGAGCATCGTTTCACTCTCAAGTTGTTCTTACGCTGTACAAAGTTACAGGAAAGAAAGGTTGGAATGGTCGGGAGTTATGGGTGCCAAATATTAAATTGCCAGACAATGTCGTGTATTACGATGTTGTTGAGGCAGATGATGAAGAATAATTTCTGCTGCGAAATTGCAGCGGATGCGCGTTTTCTCTTGCAATATTGCAGCGATTGTGGTATACTATGCAAGAGGTGAAAAATGAAGAACATAGGCACATATTTAAAAGATATACGTAATCAGCGAAATCTAAGCCTTAAAGATGTTTATGATCGTTGCGGGATTACTGATTCAAAACTAAGTCGTATGGAGCGAGGGGAAGGAAAATTACTTGACCCTGTAGAACTCAAAAAATTGGCGGACCTTTACAAGATAAATGTCATTCCGCTTTATTTGATGAGTGGGTATATTAGTGAAGAGGATATCAAGCAATATCAGTTGTTTTTTGATAACGTCGATTTGCTGAACGATAGTGAAAGGCAGAGTTTGCAAATGCAAATTAACCTGCTCACAAAAGGTAGAAGAGAAGCAGGTTGCGAATTTAAACTTGGTGAATTATTCTGTGGACCAGGTGGATTAGCTTGGGGTGCTATGCACGCAGAAATAAGTGATTCAAGGTTTAAAATTCGTCATGCTTGGGCGAATGATTATGATTTAGATACTTGTAAAACATATATACGCAATATTTGCCCTAATGAGCCGGATACCGTTTATCACGCTGATGTGCGTAAATTTGATTTGGATAATTTACCGCCCATTGATGCATTTGCCTTTGGTTTCCCGTGCAACGATTTTAGTGTGGTTGGGCAACAGAAAGGCATAGATGGGACTTATGGCCCATTATATACTTATGGCATAAAAGTTCTTAAACGCTATCGCCCTAAGTGGTTTTTGGCTGAAAACGTAGGTGGGCTTCGAACCGCAAATGACGGCAAAGCATTTACTATGATTCTGGAAGCAATGCGTGAAGCAGGGTATAAATTGTTTCCTAATCTATACAAATTTGAAACCTATGGTATTCCTCAAGCTCGACACAGGATCATAATAGTTGGTATCCGAGAAGATTTGGGCTTAGATTTCAAAATCCCTTCAAATGAGCCATATATGAAAGTAGACAATTCATGTAGAACGGCTATTGATGAACCACCGATTGCGTGGGATGCTCCGAATAACGAAAGAACAGTTCAATCGCCTGTAGTCGTAGAGAGATTAAAATACATTCAACCAGGTCAAAATGCTTTTACAGCTGATTTGCCTGAAGAATTATCTCTTCATGTTAAGGGGGCAAAAATTAGCCAAATATACAAAAGACTCGATCCTAACAAACCATCATATACGGTGACAGGTAGTGGCGGAGGAGGGACGCATATTTATCATTGGAGTGAACCGAGAGCCTTAACAAATCGAGAGCGGGCCAGGTTACAAACTTTTCCAGATGACTTTGTTTTCGAAGGTAGCAAGGAAAGTGTTAGGAAACAAATAGGGATGGCGGTGCCTTGCCGAGCGGCAAAAATAATATTCGAAGCGATATTAAAGACATTTGCAGGAATTGACTACCCTTCGATGGAAGGCAATATTAATGAATGAATAGAGGACGGTTTCCATACCGTCCTCTTTTCTGTAAAAATTTTTTAAATAATGCCGCAAAAGTGTTGACAAGAAATACGAGTATGAGTATAATTGAAAATGTAAGCCGTTAGGCTCACGGTTTACATCCACAATTCACCAAACAAAATAGAAAGACCTTAATGAATGAATTGAACGGAAAAGATAGTAAGGCAAAAGGAAAGAAAAGGTGAAAGCAATGGAAACAAATCAAACTTTTGGCGAATTTGTCGTAGCGAAAAGAATAGCGAATAACATATCTCTTCGCAAAATGGCAGAATTGTTGGACGTTTCAGCTCCATATTGGAGTGATGTCGAGAAGGGGCGCAAAAATCCGCCTAAACTCGACAAGTTGGAGCAACTCGCAAGGTACTTGCATTTGACGGATGAAGACAAGACTCTCATGTTTGATCTTGCCGGGAAGGAACGCGATGCGGTCGCCCCCGATATACCTGCGTATATAATGGGGAATGATTATGTAGCCGCCGCGTTGAGAACGGTTAGGGATCTCGGAGCCAACGAGGAGGATTGGGCTAAATTTGTCGAAGAATTAAAGAGACGTAAGGGATAAGGCAAGGCATTCCATGTATAGACCTGATTTCAAAACAAATAAAAATGGCGTTCCTGTTTTGAGTAAGCAACAAATTGAGGTTATCGGCGAAAATTTCGTCCGCGACTTTTGTCCTCATGCGTTAAAAAACCCTCAACCACTTGATGTGGAAGGGTTTGTTGAGGTGTACCTCGGCTGTAAACTCGACTATCAGTTTTTGTCGCATTGTGGCGCATTTCTGGGTATGATGGTTTTTAATGCCACAGATAAGGTAATTGTATATGATCCAGTCAATAATAGGGCGGAGTATATCCACGCCGATGCTCGAACTGTGATAATAGACAATACTTTACTGGAGGATAACCAGGCTCATCGTTATCGGTTTACCTTAGGCCATGAGGCAGGTCACGACATATTTCATTCGCAGGTCTATGCATTTAATCCCAATCAAATCTCTATGTTCGAGAATAGTTCTGCAAATCCAATGGTGCAGTGCCGTGCAACGATGCCTGTTTTTAGCTCTTACAACGAATGGACAGACGTGGATCGAATGGAATGGCAGTCGAACTATTTTTCCGCTGTAATACTTATGCCTGCGGTGGCGGTCCGCAAACTTTGGGCAGATCATAAGTTCAAGAAAAAGGGTGATATTTTAGAGGCATTTTCGATGGTTTCGAAGACTGCCGCAACTTTTAATGTGTCCCCAGAAGCGGCAAGGATTCGTTTGGAGGCTTTGGGAATTCTTCCCAAAGGGCTTGTTAACGGGGATGTTAGTTTTCTCGGTTATGGTGGTTTAACCATAGAGAATCTTGCCATATAGCATAGTCAAATCCAGCGGGTTTTGACGCCCGCTGTTTTTTATACTTCGACTGTTAGCCGTTAGGCTTACAGATAACACTATAAAAGGAGGTGAGTATTATCGAAGAGGTTCGGAACATCGTAGGTAAACGAGTTTGTGACATTAGTCGAGACCGAAGAAAAGTTGTAATCTCGTGTAGAGGGTGCATTACACTTATCTCGGCAAACCCCGATGGCACGCTCAACATAGAGCATCGACCATCTACCATGCTGGAGTAAAGAAAATTTAATCTCCGCCAGAACGCAAGACGGCAGCGCGGAACCACAATCGGTTCTGTAGTTGCCGTCTTCTTTGTTATCGTTCATTCGATGACTCCTACAGAACCACAAGAAATTCTTAAGGAGTCAAAAAATGAAAACAGACAAAAAGGTAAGGAAACTATATGTAAGCGGTGTAGAAATTGAGGTCACCGAGGAAGTGTACCGCGTCATCAAACGCGATGAGGACAGAGAAGCGCAGAGACGGTATCGTGCATGGCGTTGCCGGGACGGGAAAGGTGTCCGCTGCAAAAAACGGTGCGAGGAGTGCGAATACTACCTTATGGGCAATAAGCCGATGGGTAGCGATCTGTCTATCGAGCAAATGGTTGACGAAGAGGGGAAGGGCTACGATATTGCCGATCCCTCCGCGAATGTCGAGGTGGAAGTGGCAAGACGTATCCTTCGTGCGGATCTACATAAGGCGCGGCTCTCGTTAAGCAATAGGGATCGAGAATTGTTCGATCTGCTCCTGGACGAGAAGTCCGAGCGCGAGATCGCCAGCAAACTTGGCGTGAGCAATTCGAGGGCGCACGCGCTCAAGGTGGCATTGTTCAAAAAGCTCCGGGCATTACTCTCGTCATACGAAGGCTATTTCGGTTGACGGTGGTTAGTGGCTTGCCGTAAAAGCCTTGCCTTCGCTACAATATTTTGTTATACTATAAAGGACAAAAGAGGAGGCGGGTATGCGGATCACCGATATGACGACCTTTCACCAATATGTGGGCGAAACCATGATGTATTGCCAGTGTATAGAACACGACATTAAATGGATTTACGCCGGGATGCATAAAGGTGACGAGGTTTCCAATTTTGAATATTTAGAAAAGAGCAAGGCAACGCTCGGAAAGGTTCTCGGTATGTTGAAAGAGCTGGACAATGAGCGCGATCCATACCTTTCGGAAGCGGACTACGAGCTTTTGCGGCAAGTCACCACTATTCGTAATCATTGGGCGCATAAAGCCTACACAGAGTTTGTATATTGCAAAGGCGATGCGTGGGATACAGAATTTACGCGCCAGGCGCGGCGGTTGGAGAACGACCACAATAGGTTGGATAAGCTGTCGCAGAGCATAGAGCGTGTAAGGCTGGACGTTTTGAAAAAATATGGGAGGATATAGGGGGATACCAATGATAGAAATTGACGCATTCAAAGAGAATATTTTGACCCAATTCCCCTTGATAAGGGATAGAGAAATTTTGAAGTACCAAAAAAAGAATATAGACAACTATGACGTAGACAACTATGACGGGGTGGCATATGTTCAAATAGCAGATGATAATTTTTCATTGTATCAAGCTATATTACGCAAGTTGACCTTTTATTTGGAACACCAGTACGAGCAAATGGTGTATAGCATTCTACAGAAAGAGCAAGGAAAGCCAGATGGCTTAAGAAAGATTGATTCTCTCTCCAATGAGCGATTCTATTTCAAGTTTTATAGTACACAAGAGGATCGAGAAATATATGCCATTTTACGAAACCACCCTCCCAGGGCTATGATGGAGTTTTCCGTCTATAAGAATTTGAATGCGGGAAATGACGATGAAATTTGCGTAGTATTAACACGGAGCTTTGAGCAAATTGCGACGCAAGTAGTGGAGAGAAGGATTGAAAAAGTATCGGGTTTGAAAAATGTCACAGTCCTGGATTTACCTTCCTTTTTGTTAAGATTTTATGGTAAAGAGGCAAAGCGATGTTTTATCTCTACCATCAGCCAATTAAATGAAGAACTGGCTGATGTGATTGGGTACTCTATTACAGAAATATGTGATGCACGCGCTTTAGCAAAATTCAAAGAGCAAAAAACTGCAGACTGGGCGCACTATGACTATAATGCTCTTATTGGCGATACAGCTATATCTCCATCAAAAATCCAAAAATTGATTGACAAATTTGTTGCGCAGGAAAGATATATAATTCTTTTTGAT
>ENA-UOOC01001898-UOOC01001898.1-human-gut-metagenome-genome-assembly--contig:-C48old-NODE-1898-length-16773-cov-5.884077_pt1 | contig 16773 bp, 11 predicted proteins | sample MGYA00242469_ERZ724016 | MGnify/ENA metagenome assembly ERZ724016 | reverse complement strand
CTCTTCATAATAATATTAGTATTGTCCCAAATGAATCATTTCAAATTAATGATACGTATTTATTATACAACCATTTGGGTTCTAATTCAATTAACATTTTCTATAATAACCGACCCCGCATTTTGTTTAATTTAAATGAAACAGGAAGATATATCCATAAAGATTTTTCCTTAATAAGGAAAGAAAAAGCCGGACAGGTGCAGCCCCGTCCGGCATTTAATATTGCGTATTTATTTCAGCTTAGCGGTGTATTCCTCAACCTGCTTGTTTATGTCATCGACATAATACTTCAGCTGTTCGGAATAGCTTTCCTTTACCTGTGCCCACGACTTTGCCTCGGTAAGTCTGCCAAGCTCCTTGCAGTTGTTTACAACGCTGTCAAGCTTGTCACCCAGACCTGCGTCATAAACTACAACGCTGTAAGGACCGTTTGCCATTTCGTGGCATAGGTCGTACATATCAAGCATTTCCTGAGTCCACTTATACTTTTCAATCAGCTGCTTTTTGTCAACGCTTATAACCGTGGGGTCTAAAACCTTAAATCTGTCGCAGGATGCAAGCAGCGCAACTCCCTCGGGGTTATCGCAGTCGGCAATCATAACATAGCCGTTTGTCTTGGTGGTGCAGTAATAGTTGCCGTCGCCATTGGGGTCTCTCGGAATCGGCACAAACATAAGCTCGCCCGCTTCGATATCGCCCCAGACCTGATTTACTTCGGCAACAGGAGCGGTAAACGCCCATGTACCTCTCAGCCAGAACAGGGTTTTGCCTTCTTTAAGTCCAATGCCCTCAACTTCCGCGCCGCCTCTTAACTGCCAGCCGTTGAGCCACAGCGGATAAATGCAGTCGTTTTTCTTCATCTCGTAAATGAGATTTGCGCTTCTTTCAAGCCTCGGATCGTCGATATTCTGAACAAAGCAGTCTTTTTCGGTGTCGTAGGTTACGATATCAACACCGCTTGATTCCATCAGAGCGTTGTCGTAGCCCCAGCCGTCAACGCCATACTGCTCCTCGTCGGGGTCGGAAAAGTCCTTGCACATTTCTAAGAAAGCGTCCCATGTCCACTCGTCGTTGGCAAAAAGCTCGGCAGGGTCGTCAAAGCCCCACTCGTCTATAACTCTGCGGTTGTATGCGCAAACGTGCTCAATGCCGATGTCGGTGATGATCATATAAGCCTTGTCGCCAAGTGAGAAATGCTCTGCGGCGAAATCCGCAGTTCCAACCCAAAGCGGGTCGTTATAGTCGATATAATCGTTTACCGGCTGGAAAACTCCCTTTATGGCGTATGCCGGGAAGGTTTCAATGTCGCTGGGGTAGCAGTCTGGCGGAGTTCCTCCTAAAACAAGATTCGCCAGATCGTCGAACCTTGCAGCCCATGTGCATTCAACCCATTTAAGGGTGCAGCCATATTTCGAGTTGAAGGTAAAGTAACCGGTGTTGACAATTTCATCCTCGGAATAGTTTTGCAGACTGTCGTACCATGCGTACCACTTTACAACGCTGCCTGCGCAGGCAGTAGTCTCAGCGTCCGGAAGCATGATTCCGGCGGCGGCGAGTATGGCTTCAGCGTCTTCGGTGGAAAGGGTAAGCTTTATAACCTCGCGCTGAGCCTTTCCGCAGCCGACAAGGGCAATAATCATAAGAACCGCCAACAACACAGCAAAAGCTCTTTTCATTATGTATTTCTCCTCTCAAAATATATTGGTATCATCCCTAAAAGACACTCGTTTTTTCTCTTTTTCGTATATAATTATTTTAACTTAATTTATAAGATTATTCAATATACTTTTTGAACAATTATCTAATCTGCCTATTAGGGGCTATGCACAATCAATTTCTTATTTTTTGGCGATATTATCGGCAAATTAGAGCTTGCTTCTGACAAAATATTGCAATAAAATCACGATTTACGCACGATTATATAACTATATTAACCTTTTATGCTCAAAGTCCGTCGATAATAACAATATATAAACATAAAATAAAACCAGCCTTAAAACAGACTGGTTTTATCAATTATAATGATTAACTTACTGTGTCGGACCGTCGGTGTTGTATTCCGCTATCGTGGCGTTAAGCTCATCGATATAATACTCAACCGAATCGCGGTTCTGCTCCTTAAGCTGAGCCCACGACGACGGATTAACCGTTCTTATAATGCCGTCGGAAAGGCTGCTCAGGGCTCTCTGCAGATTGTCGGGAAGGTTGCCGGTAAGGTCGATCCTCTGGTTAGCCAAAGCAAGCGCACGGCAGGTGTCCCACATATCAAGCATTTCCTGATTCCACATATAAACCTCTTCAAGCTGCTTGCGGTCTATACGTACAACGGTCGGGTCAACAATCTTAAAGCGGTTGCAGGATGCAAGAAGCGCAACACCTTCGGGGTTGGAAGCTCCCGCAACTATTCCGTATGCCGAGATGGTGGAGCATTCGTAGTATACGCCGTCGCCCTGAGGGTCTCTGGGCAGGGGAGCAAACATAAGCTCTCCGGCTTCAATGTCACCCCAGAGTGCGCTTACCTCCTCAACGGTGTCGGTGAAGAAGCTTATGCCTATAACATAAAACAGGCAGTCGCCTTCCTTAACGCCGGAGCCGAAGGTTGCGTTGTTTCGCAGCGCCCACATTGAGTTTCCTTCGTGATACTTGCAGTCGTTCTTTGCAAGGTCGTAGATGAGGTTTTCGGCTCTTTCGATTTCGGGAGAGTCGATGTTGGAATAGAAGGTTCCGTTTTCGTCTATCTGAAGCATCTGCTGACCGGTAGATTCAACCAACGCGCCTGCATAAGCATAACCGTCGAGCGCGTATCTGTTTTCGTCGCCGTCAGAGAACTCAAGGCACATATCATAGAATACGTCCCATGTCCACTCGTCGTTGGCATAAAGCTCTGCGGGATCGTCAAAGCCCCACTCCTCAATGACTCTGCGGTTGTAGGGAACAACGTTTGCAACGCCAAGGTCGAATACGATTCCGTAATGGTTGCCGCCTAAAACAAAGTAGTCGGCGGTTTCCTTCATATCAGCCCAAAGGGGATCCTCATAGTCGATGTAGGGGTCGATGGGCTGATACTGACCCTTTATGCAGCACATGGGGTAGCAGGCGGTGGAGTTGGTGCCAAAGGGTGTAAAGTCCGGAGGATTGCCGGAAAGAATAAGGTTTGCAAGGTCGTTCATTCTTTCAAAGTAGTCGCACTCAATCCATTCAACCTCTCCGCCGTACTTTTCGGTGAAGGTGTAGAAACCGGTGTTGATAACCTCGTCTTCTCTGTAGTTGTGGAACTCATCGTACCACGCAAGCCACTTAACGGTTGTATTTGCACCGGCGGCTGTTTCTGCAGGAGGAAGCCTGATTCCGGCTGCCGCCATGATTGCCTCGGAGTCCTCGGTGGATAAGGTCAGCTTGATTATCTGACGCTTCTCCTTGCCGCATCCCACGAGGGCGAAAATAAGTACCAATGCCAAAACAATGGCAATTATTCTTTTCATTTTGTAATCATTCCTTTCTCAAGAAACATGATTCCATTCAGAATTTCAATAGCCGGAGCATGGCTCCAAACCGGAGCCACAATCTCAGCTTATCTTAGCTTACTTCGCGTTCTGCTCGTCAATAAGCCCATTCAGCTCTTCGATATAATACTCAACCGAATCGCGGTTCTGATCCTTAAGCTGTGCCCAAGAAGAAGGATTAGAGTTTCTGATGATACCGTCGCTCAGTCTGCCCAAAGCATCCGCTAAATTCTTGGGAAGGTCGCCGGTAAGGTCCATTCTCTGGTTTGCAAGAGCCAGCTGCTTGCAGGTGTCCCACATGTCAAGCATTTCCTGATTCCACTTGTAAACATCACGAAGCTGCTTTTTATCGATGGATTCAACGGTGGGGTCGATTATCTTAAATCTCTCGCAGGCGGCAAATAAAGCAACGCCGGCAGGATTCTCCGCACCGTTTACTATGCCGTAGCACTTCTTGTAAGGAGAAGCGCCCATGTAGTAAACACCGTCGCCCTGAGGATCTCTGGGAAGGGGAGCAAACATAAGCTCGCCCGCCTCAATGTCGCCCCAAAGAGCGTTTACGTTTTCAACGGTATCTCTGAAGAAGTCGATGCCTATGGTGTAGAACAGGCACTTGCCTTCCTTAACTCCGGAACCGAAGGTGGCATTGTTTCTGGGCCACATATTGGTGCCGCTGTGGTAGCAGCAGTCGTTCTTGGCAAGGTCGTAAATAAGATTTTCGGCTCTTTCAATTTCGGGAGAGTCGATATTTGAATAGAACACGCCGTTTTCGTCTATCTGAAGCATCTGCTGACCGGTGGATTCAACGATTGCGCCGGCATAAGCATAGCCGTCCAGCGCAAAGCGGTCATCGTCGGGGTCGGAGAAGTCTACGCACATTTCATAGAAAACGTCCCATGTCCACTCGTCGTTGGCGTAAAGCTCAGCGGGATCGTCAAAGCCCCAGTCGCTGAGAACTCTGCGGTTGTAGGGGATAACGTTTGAGGAGTCAAGGTCGAAGACTAAAACATAGTGCTTGCCGCCCAATGTAAAGTAGTCGGCGGTTTCCTTAACGCCGTTCCAAAGCGGGTCGTTGTAATCAATCCACTGATCTATCGGCTGATACTGACCCTTGATGCAGCTCATGGGGTATGTAGCGGTGGAGTTGGTTCCCGAAGGAGTGAAATCCGGCGGAGTTCCGGCAAGGATAAGGTTTGCCAGAGTGTCCATTCTTTCAAAATAGTCGCACTCGATCCACTCGATCTCTCCGCCGTACCTTTCGGTGAAGGTGAAGAAGCCGGTGTTGATAACCTCGTCCTCAGAGTAGTTGTGGAACTGGTCGAACCACGAAAGCCACTTGATTGTCGAGTTTGCGCCCTCTGCGGTGGCAGGGTCGGGCAGCCTGATTCCCGCGGCGGCGAGGATGGCTTCGGAATCCTCGGTGGAAAGAGTAAGCTTTACTATCTGACGCTTTTTCTTTCCGCAGCCGACGAGTGCAAAGATCATTACCAATGCTAAAAGCAATGCTATAAATCTTTTCATAATCATCGATTTCCTTTCTTAAATTTCCAAAGTAAATAACGATATGCCTTCGGCAGAGGGCATCGTACATAATTCGATACCTCGCCGAGCATATTAGCATATTAATTATACACTAAAACTATAGAAATTTCTATGATGTATTCATTGCTTTGATTGATGTTTTGTAATATACTAATAGCAATTTATGTTAATTATCCTTATTTTTCCGTAAAATTGGCATAAATGCGGCGTAAAGGGTGTATAAATTCACGTCAAGAAAGATAATTGTTCAACCATATAAAATAAATTTTTCTAATACTTTTCCAGAAATTATATTGACAAGCTTCCGCATATATGTAATAATGTATACAGATACGAAGTATCTGATAGATACACGATATCTGAATTTCCTTTACCCCCCGACAAGCGACTTTTATGGATGTGAACATCAATGCACTCAAAAATATTAATAGTAGGTCTGATAATATCTGCCCTTTCCGCTCTTCACCTCATCTTCCCAAGGTTCTGCCTGAGATTCGGCAACGTGTGGAAATTTGAAGGCGACGTTGAACCCACCCCCCCGAGGCGATATACATAATCAAGTTCATAGCCTTTATATTCCTTATAATAGGCGCGCTTTTAGTCGTATACGGCGGATTTTTTGACGGTATCAACAAGCTTTTGGGACTCGGTCCGCAGGGGTGGGGTATTCTGGATAAATTCCGCATAACTTCAAGGTGACAGGCAATATATAACGAAACAGGCTTTCTGCAATCAAATCATGCAGAAAGCCTTTATTTTTGACTATACCTGATCCCCTGCCAGCTCCCTCTTGCGGCAAGCTCCTTATCTATTCCGTTGAGGACGCTCCTCTTATCCCTTGTCCAAAGGGGAGCTAAAAGGGTTCTGCGGTCGCCGTCACCGGTAAGCCTGCCGATAGCGGTACAAGGCGGGAGGATTTCAAGCTGGTCGCAGACGGTTTTTATGTATTCCTCCCTGCCCATGGCTTCAATCTCGCCATTCGCCCACATCAGCGCGGCTTGGGTATCTGTTACAATATAAAGCGAGTGTATCTTAACCTCATAAGGCAGCAGGACTGCGACATCGCGGGCGGTTTTTATCATGTCCTCATAAGTCTCCCCCGGAAGACCGTTTATAATATGTATGCAAACCTTTATCCCACGCTCGTTAAGAAGCCGGTATCCCGCAAGAAACTCGGCATAGGTGTGGCAGCGGTTTATTCTCGCGGCAGTGTCGTCCAAGGAGGATTGCAGCCCCAGCTCCACCGTAAGATATGTCTTTTTTGAGATATCCGCCAGAAGGTCTGCAACGCGCGGCGTCACGCAGTCGGCGCGGGTGGCAATGCTGAGTCCCACCGAATCGGGAATTGAAAGTGCCTCGCCGAACACCCGCACAAGCCGCTCATAGGGCGCATAAGTGTTTGTTCCTGCCTGCAAATAAGCCATGTAAAGGGTGCTTCCCCATTTATTAAGATACTGCGCCTTGCCCATGTCAAACTGTTCTCTAAAGCTCAGGCGCGGACTCCCTGCAAACTCCCCCGAAAGCGAGCCCGAGCAGTATATGCAGCCGCCGTATCCCTTTGCGCCGTCCCTGTTGGGGCAGGAAAATCCGGCGTTGAGCGGGATTTTTACAACCTTCGCGCCGAACTCCCGCTTTAAAACGGAATCAAGGCTTAAAAATCTTTTGGGGTAATATGGATTTAATCCGGTCACCAAGACTCACCGTTTTCATCGGGAGGTGTTTCTCCGCCGTCGGGCAGCGGCTCACCGCCTGTGGGTCCTCCACCGTCGTCCTGCGGCTGCTCATCGTCGAGCGACACGGTTTCGTCCTCGTGCTGTTCATTCTCATCCGTCGGCTCTGTCTCCCCGCCGTCGTCCTCCGGAACGGAGGTGACATCGCCGTCATCATCGGAGACAGTTTCATCCGGCTCCGGCTCGGTTGTGGTGGCGTCGCTGCGGCTTCTGCGCCTTGTGGTGGTTACCTCCACCTCGGAATCGCTCAGATATTCGGCGTAGGCATACGCCTTTGTGTCGTTGTAGAGTATCTCCGCCCAACCGTCGGAGCGTATGGTTATAACCTCTACCGGATCGTTCTGTGCAAAGTATCCTAAAATTGCGTCATCAGTAGAAGGTCCAAAACGGATATTCAGGGTGGCGTTGGCATACATGGTGTAGGTTTCATAGCTCTCCGGCTCGGTTTCCTCGGTCTGAACGGTCTGAGGAGGGTCGGTTTCCGGCGGAACGGTGGTTACAGCCGGAGCCGTGGGTTCGGTTTGCTGAGTTACCTCCGGCTGCGGCGTAACATCCGGTTCGGGGATGGTGGGATTACCGTCCGGAACCGGCTCTTCGTCCGGCTCGGCTGGAGCTTCACACAGACCCAGAGCCGCGCAGAGCTTCACTGCGCCGTTCTCAAAGGGAACCGTCTGCTCGTAGACCTCATTGAGATTTTTAAAGTATTCGCCGTTTACAACCGTCTTAACGGAGGGCAGAACGTTCAGCTGCTCCTCTATGTCCCCTCGGCTTATGATGGTAAGGCTGAGAGCTATTATTAATATAAGGAGAGCAGGAATGGCAAATCCTAAAAAGTTGTATTTGTCCGCACTTGATTCGCGGCTAAGGCTGTTCAAAAGCCTGTCTGCCTGTGCAGATGATTTCATCGCCGCGCGGCGGTATCTGCGCTCAAATTCGTCCCCCTTGACTCCTATTTCAAAGGAGGGCTTTGCCTCGTGGGTCTCAGGCTTGTCAGCCCTTGGCTCGTTGGATTTGGGATTATATGCCGTAGATTCGGGATTGCCGCGGCGGTCGGAGTTCTTTTTCTTAGCCATTAATATGCACCTCCTGCGGATATCATTGCGGCGGCGGAGAGTATCACAAGCACTCCCGAAAGAACCGCACCCAGCGTTCTGACCGTGCCGTATACAGCTTCGTTTTCAGACATCCTCTCGCGCGCCCACCTTTCGGCAATACGTCTCAGCGAGGAAACGTATATCACGGCGATAACAAGCCATACCCAGCTCTCTTTAAGTCGGGTGTACAGAACAAAGCTTATATCGAAATCGTATTTTCTAAGGTTAAATCCGCCGAACCATCTGCTCAAAGCCGTCAGCGAGCCGTTTGCAAGCACTACAAATCCCAAGGCAAAAGCAAGTGCAGTAAATATCCCGCTTGCGACCGACTTTTTCGACTCGAACAGCGACTGCATAAGCATTGCCGCGGCTATTATTCCCACGAAAGCCATCGCGCCCGCTCCGAAGCCAAGGCTGAAACCTACCGCTATGCACAAAATTCCCAGCCACGCGCACAGAACATAGGGCTTCTTTCCCGAAATCACGGAATTAAGCACCGCTGCAAGGCTGAGGTAGGCGTATCCCAGATGATTTTTAACAAGGCTTCTGGGGGTAAAGGAGGAGTCCCACATTTTTATTCTGTAGCCGCCGATAAGGCATAGCCCCTCGGACATTGCAAGGTATGCGCAGATGACAACGTAAAACTCAACCGCCGTGGCTATCACCCCTACTATGGCATTGATATAGGGCAAGGAGTCTCCGAAAAGTGCCGCCTGACGCACTCTTTCAAGGGAATATCCTAAAATCGAGTAAGCTGCAAGACCGCCCACAAAGCGTTCCAAGCCGCCCGAAAGCATGGCAAGGTTGGTTTTGCGCTCGGCGATTCCCTCCTTGATCTCGGAATAGGCAAGCACAGGCGACACCGCCATAAACTCAAAGGACATAAGGTACACGCAAAGGTTGATTATGTTTTTCTCGCCGCCGTCCTCGGCGTCTCTGAGATAAAGTCCGCACCGAAGCGCAAACAGAAGAACGCCGAACGCGCTCACCGCTCCCTTAACGGTATTATCCGAAGCAAGGGCAACAGCCGCCGCAACAGAGGACGCCGCCGCCAGCGAGGTAACGGTTATGCGGATAACATTATAATTGTGTTTTGTAGACAGTCTGCCGGCAGCGTAGGTGGTGAATATGTTTAAGAAAATCAGCGCATAATATAAAGGACGTCCCCACACAAAGAATATCAGGGACATTACAACTGCGGCTAAGTTTTTCTCATACCGCTCGCGCAGGGCAAGCATAAGAACGGCATAGACCGGCAGGAAAAGAAAGACGAATATCAGGTCGGTATATATCACAGGTAATCACATCCTCAAAGGGTTATTATTACATCAGACTAATTATACTATACAATGTTCCTGCTGTCAAATCAAAAAGCGGATTTTTTGCATTGCATTTTGCGCGGCAGTTGATGACCAATCACTCTTTTACACTATGAACTTAAAATCTTCCGTTTTCTTTCATGCGATTTTCACAATGACCTGTTAAAGTATAATCACAGCAAAAAACAAAACGACAGCCGCCTGATCGCTGTTTTCAGCGGAATAACTCAGAAAGGAGAGGTTCGGTGCGGAACAATTGCTTTTGCGGCAAGACTTCCCCGGCATGAACATACCGATATGGATTTTGATAACAAAAACCAAGCCGGCGGAATAAACGAATTGCCCGGCGTTCCTTATGAGGATGATTCCCCTGAGGAAATCATAATCGAAGAATCCGAAAGCGACGTCATCGAAACAACCTTTACCGCGGCTCAGGTTCCTCCGGCTCCAAGGCCGGTGAACATCCACTCCACAAACGAATACATCTACAACAACGGCTCCGTGCCCGAAAGCTCGCGCCAGAGCAAGGGCGGCAAAATCGCCCTGACAGCTATCGCGGCGGTGCTTGCGGTGTTTGTGGTTTCGGTAACCTCGATTTCTGCTTATATAGCCGTAACCGAGAACCAGCCTCAGCGAAATACCGAGCCAAGCCCCAACGGAAGCAACCTTTCAATATTCCCCTCTCAGCCGCCGGAAAGCAAGGATACCTCACTTCCGGTTACCACAAGTGCCGTGGAGGATATCCCGACTGATCAAAACCAGCCGATCGAAAAGCAGCCGGAAAATGTAAGTCTGCAAAAAAGCTATCCCAGCCTTGAGCAGCTTGCCGCTCCGGAAAACGCAATGGCTCTGCCGGACATCTATGATAAGGTTTCCCCATCGGTAGTGGGAGTATCCTGCACCTTAGCGCGCAGCTCTGCCACCGGAACAGGCATAATTATCAGCGAAGACGGCTACATCATCACCAACGCCCACGTCGTTCAAGACGCTTTAAGCATTATGATAGTAGACAGCCGGCTCAACGAATACGAGGCAAAGGTCGTAGGGGCTGATTCTCAGACCGACTTGGCTGTATTAAAGGTCGAGGCAAGCGGTCTTACCCCCTGCGAGTTCGGAAAATCAGGCGAGCTTCGGATAGGCGAGCTTGCGGTCGTAATAGGAAATCCTCTTGGACTTGACCTTTATGGCACAATGACCACCGGAATCATATCCGGTCTTAACAGAACAATTACAATCGGCGAAAATAAGATGACCCTTATTCAGACTCAAGCGTCAATCAACAAGGGCAACTCGGGCGGTCCTCTTATAAACGCCTACGGACAGATAATAGGAATAACCTCGGCAAAGGTAAATTCCGCCTACGGCGAGGGTCTGGGCTTTGCGATTCCGATAGATGAGGCTCTTCCGATAGTAGACGATCTCATGGAACACGGCTACGTCACAGGTCGACCTATGATAGGCATAAGCGGCGAGGATATAACCTATATAATGTCGCTTTACTACAGACTTCCGCAGGGCGTATGCGTAAGATTCATCACACCCGAATCGGGAGCAGAGGCTGCCGGAATCAAGGCGGGAGATATCATAATCGGCGTAAACGACAGCTCGATAAGCACTATGGACGAGCTGACCGAGGCTAAAAACCAATTTTCCGCCGGCGACACCATCACCCTGAACATCTACAGAGACGGCGTAAGCATGAATGTCACAGTAGTTCTTAGCGAGACTACCAACGGCAGTTCCAATTGATTTTATTAAAGGGTATCGGCGCAGGAAGCCAACAGGTCTAATGCGCTAACATATACACAGATTTAAAGGCAACACGGTGCGGATTAAGCCATACAGCTTGCCGCATTCTACCTATAAACGCAGACACAAGATTTATTTGTCTGCCGCAATGGATACCGAGGGCTTCGGGGCAGCCCTGTAAATTTCATGCCCCATCCACCTGCAAGTGCAAAGCGACCGGTGCATACACGGCTTGAGCGAATACCAATATCACCGATTGCTAAGCTTTTTCATATTTTTCCCTTTCTTAGCCAAAGAGCCGGAAGCAGTTCGGCTCTTTGGCACCCACCCCTAAGCTAAAATGCTGCGGGGCGGACGATTAATTTGCCATCCTCAATATGTTGTTTTCTAATTTCCCCTCAGTCAGACCCTGCTGTTCCCCAACAGCGGGGTCCGACGCCTTTTGTGCGTCTGACGACGCAGTTAAAAGATAAGAGAGAAGAGAGAAAAGATGAGGTATCGGCTTCGCCGATTTTATTTTAGAAGCGGCTTTCGCCGCTGTGACGCTGCGTTTCCTGCGGAAACGTTTGCTTTGGAAACGTTTGCTTCTGTTTTCAAAAAATTAATTTGATTTTTCAGATAAAGTATGTTATACTGTAAATCGGCAATACAAATGGGCTGATTTATGCAGATATGCTGCCCGAAAAGGAGGATACTACCGTGGCAAAACAGGAAAAACGCATAGACACCAAGCGCGCTCCCAACAAGCCCAGACCCTATCTTATGCCGATAGAGTGGGGCGGAGCACTTCCGATGACCATGAGCGCAAAGGCAAAGATAAACAAAATCAACACCGAGGGCTTAAAGCCGCCCTACCTTATCCTTTGCAACCACGCCTCGTTCATAGATTTCCCGATAGTCGTAAGGGCGATATTCCCTCACCGCTGCTCGTGGGTAATATCGGTCGAGGAATTTGTCGGAAGAGACTGGCTTATGCGCGGCGTCGGCGGAATATATAAGCGCAAGTTTACTCAGGATCTGTCGGTAGTTAGGCATATCCTCACCGTTTTAACCCGCCAGAAGCTCTGCTGCACCATATATCCCGAAGCAAGATATTCCCTTGCCGGAATCAACGAGCAGATAGACGGCGCACTGGGCAAGCTTGCAAAGAAAGCCAAATGTCCGGTAGTTGTGTGCATATCAAGGGGCAACTTTCTGCGCTCTCCTCAGTGGTGCAAGCACCCCTACAGAAAAGTTCCGATCGAGTCCGACTTTATCCAGATAGTCACCCGCGAGGAAGCAGTAACCCTTTCAGCGGCTGAAATCCAGCGCAGAATAGAGCAGGCTTTTGTCTATGACGACTATGCCTATCAAAAGGAAAAGAAGATTGTAATAGATTCGGCTGTGCGCGCGCAGAATATACATAAAATTCTTTATCAGTGCCCCGTCTGCGGCAAGGAATTCACCACCAATTCCGAGGGCACAAGGATATGGTGCGAGCATTGCGGCGCAAGCTGGGAGATGAACGTTTATGGCGAGCTTAAGCGTGAAAACGGCGAGGATGTTTTCACCCACGTTCCCGACTGGTACCGCTGGGAGCGCGAAAACGTCCGCAAGGAAGTCGAAAGCGGCAAATATCACTTTGAGGACGATGCAAGGCTTGAAAAGATAATCAACGCCTCCACCGGATTCAGGGTAATAGGAAACGTCAAGCTTATCCACGACGAAAACGGCTTTACCATGAAGGGACATTTCGACGACGGCGAAACCTTCGAGTTCAACCGCAACGTCTCCTCAATGCGCTCGGTTCACATCGAATACGATTTCAAGGGCAGGGGAGACGCAATTGACCTTGCCACGTTGGAAGACACCTATTTCGTATTCCCGCTGACGGCGAAAAATATATTGACAAAGCTTCACTTTGCCACCGAGGAGCTTCACATTCTGGACCAGAAGCGGAAAAAACAGGCTCTTGTGGCGAATAAGGCGGAATAATTTTCGCACTGCGCACATAATAATCACAACGCTGTGCAATATTTTCCGCAAACAAATTGTATTATATGCAGACGGCGGACATTTCCCGCCGTTTTGTATGCAATAAACTAATTTATCAGAACAAAACACTATCAATTTAAAGGAGTACATTAAAATGAAAAAATTATTTGCAATAGCACTCGCAGCAGTAATGCTTGCGTCCCTCGCCGCCTGCGGCAACACCCCTGCGGACACGCCGGACGCCACCGACGCTCCCGACAGCAATCCCTCGGTCACCGATTCCGGAGACACAACCGACGAGGTTGTCGACGAAGAGGCGCCTGTATCAGCTGATGTCAAGCCGATTGACCTTTTAAACACCGTGTGGTCAGGCTATGCCGAGGATGAAAAGTTTGCGGCAGCCGGCGGAGAGAATATGGACGGTCCAGGTGAAATGACCGGCGACTTCGGCAGCGCAGAAACGATAGAAAACGTGCTTCTGCTTCCCGCCGCGGACTTTGAAAAGGTTTCGGATACCGCCTGCCTTATGCATATGATGAATGCAAATACATTTACCTGCGGAGTTTATAGCGTTGTTGATTCTGCCGATACCGAAACGATTACTTCGGATATCAAGGATAAGATAGTCAATAATCAGTGGATGTGCGGATTCCCGGAGAAGATGTTTGTCGCCACATATAATAATTGCATTATCAGTGCGTTTGGTAACGGTGAGATTATGGATATGTTCAAGGCAAAGCTTACGGAGGCTTATCCCGAAACTGAATTTGTTTACGAGGAAGATTTAATCTAATCCAAACAAGTTCTAAAAAGCACAAAACTAAAAGCTTTAGATCCAGCCTTTCTCGAAAGGCTGGCGAGGGTCAAGGGGCGAGGAGCCCTTGCAGGGTTAAGGGGCAGCGCCCCTTACCGCTCCCCACAGGGAGCGGAACCCCCTGCGCAAGCGAAACGCAGGAAGGGGAGAAGCATTAATTTCGGTCTGACGCCCGAAATAAATGCAAACAGTCCAGTGGACTGTTTTTTCGTGGGGAAACCCTCGTCGGGGGTTTCCCTATGGGCGTGCGAAGCACGTCCATCCCTGCACAAATCTGCAAGTCAATACAAACCTCTGATATATAGCCAAACCCCGACATCCAACAACATCATCCATCAACCCAAAAAAGACAGGTGCCACCATGCTTTTCTCCTCCATCCCATTCATCTACTACTTCCTGCCCTGCACTCTGGCAGTGTACTTCCTCATCCCAAGCCGCTTTAAAATATCCACCAAGCTTAAAAACCTGTGGATAATGCTTACAAGCTTCTTCTTTTACGGCTGGGGCGAGCCTAAATACCTGCTGGTAATGCTGGCTTCCATCACTCAGGGATATGTCTTCGGGCTGCTTATCGAGCGGTTCCGCGATAAAAAGAAGCTCTCGCGGCTGCTTTTGATTCTTTCCTGTGTGATAAGCTTGGGCGTGCTGGGCTACTGCAAATACGCCGACTTTTTTATTTCAAGCTTCAATTCGGTGTTCCGCACATCGCTCCCGCTGCTTAAAATCGCCCTGCCGATAGGAATAAGCTTTTTCACCTTCCAGATAATAAGCTACGTCGCAGACGTCTGCCGCGGCGAGGTTAAGGCGCAGAAAAGCTTTATAAACCTTGCGGCGTATATCTCGATGTTCTCCCAGCTGATAGCGGGACCCATCGTCCGCTATTCCGATATAGCCGAGCAGCTTGAAAGCCGCAAACATACCGTTTCGGGATTCTCCTTGGGCGTGCGCCGCTTTGTAATCGGTCTTTCCAAAAAAATGCTGATAGCAAACATAATGGGCGAGCTTTGCACTGTCTTTAAGGATTCGCCCTCCAAATCGGTGCTGTTTTTCTGGACTTACGCCCTTGCCTACGCTCTGCACGTCTACTTCGACTTCTCCGGCTACAGCGACATGGCAATAGGTCTTGGAAAAATCTTCGGCTTTGATTTCTGCGAAAATTTCAACTACCCCTATATTTCGGGCAGCATAACCGAGTTCTGGCGCAGATGGCATATCTCGCTCGGTTCGTGGTTCCGCGACTACGTCTATATCCCGCTGGGCGGGAACAGAGTCTCAAAGCCAAGATGGATTTTCAACATCTTCGTGGTCTGGTTCTTAACCGGACTCTGGCACGGCGCGGCGTGGAACTTTGCGGTCTGGGGGCTTTTGTATGCAGTCCTGCTTATGAACGAAAAGCTTTGGGGACTTAATCTCCTCAAAAAGTCAAAAATCATCAGCCACGCCTATGTCATACTGTTCACGCTTGTAGGCTTTGTGATTTTCGACTCTGCAACACTTTCACAGGCAGTCGGCGTGATATCATCAATGTTCGGCTTCGGGGGATATCCCGCCGCGACGTTTGAAACTTTGTACTACCTGAAAAGCTACGCCGCCGTCTTCGTAATAGGCATAATAGGCTCAACCCCTCTGCCCCGCGTGATAATCTCAAAAATAAAAGCTTCCAAGGCAGGGGAGCGGATAGTAAATCTTTCAGAGCCGATAGTCCTGATTCTTTTGCTGGCAGTCTGCACCGCCTACATGGTGGACGGCGCATTCAATCCGTTTTTATACTTCAGATTCTGATAAGCAGGAGGTAAGAGTTCAATATGTCTGAAAAAGCTAAAAACTATGTTGTAACCCTGCTTTTCTGCGGGTTTATCGGAATACTTATGCTGCTTATGCTCCTACTGCCCGATGAGGATATATCAAAGAGCGAGCGCAGAAAGCTTGCCCAACTTCCCGCCATATCGTTTGAAAGCGTTGCTTCGGGCGAATTTATGTCGGGCTTTGAGACCTACTCGGTGGATCAGTTCCCCGCAAGAGACTCCTTCCGCCGCTTAAAGGCGATAACAAGCTTCTACGCCCTCGGTCAAAAGGACAACAACGGTATATTCATAGCGGGCGGTCAGGCTTCGCGCTTGGAATATCCACAGAATCAAGAATCGATGGACTACGCCGTCGGCAGGATAGAAAACATCTATAACCTTTATCTTAAGGACAAGGACGTAAACGCCTATCTCTGCATAATCCCCGACAAAAACCGCTATATCGCCGCCAAAAACGGCTATCCCAGCCTTGATTACGAGGATTTCTCAAAGCAGATATCCTCCGCCGTAAGCGAATACGCACAAAACATAGAGATAAGCGACCTTTTGGAGGCGGACGACTACTTCTCCACCGACATCCACTGGCGTCAGGAAAAGATTATCGACGTTGCCCAACGGCTGGCAGAGAAAATGGGCACCCCATTCAGCAAGGATTTCGAGGAAGTCACCCTTGATGTCCCATTCTGGGGAGTGTACGCAGGGCAGTCGGCTCTGCCGCTTAAGGCTGACGAGCTAAAATATATCACCAACCCCGCAATAGAGTCCGCCACAGCGTTCGACTACGAATCCAACTCGGAAATCCCGATATACAGCATGGAGCTTGCCGAGGGCAGGGATCCGTATGAAATGTATCTCTGCGGCTCAAAGTCGCTGATAACCATTGAAAATCCCGACGCGCTGAGCGATAAGGAGCTTGTCATCTTCCGCGATTCCTTCGGCTCCACCCTCGCGCCCCTGCTCATAGACAGCTACAAAAAAATAACGCTCGTAGATATAAGATATCTGCAAAGCGGGTTTGTAGGCAGGTTTGTTGATTTCAACAATCAAGACAATGGCGGGCTGGATGTGCTGTTTTTGTACAGTGTGCCTGTCCTTAACAATAGCTCCACCATGAAATAAATGCGGACTACCGCCCGCAGATAAAAGAGAAAAGAGAAGAGAGAAGAGAGAAAAGTGGAGGTATCGCCTTGTGCAATCAGCACATAGGTAAGTCCAGAATGTCAGCACATAGGTAAGTCCACG